>Ga0307516_10001727_pt1 | contig 30006 bp, 18 predicted proteins | sample 19_EM_MG_FD_203310 | JGI IMG/M metagenome (GOLD analysis project Ga0307516, IMG submission 203310) | Populus trichocarpa ectomycorrhiza microbial communities from riparian zone in the Pacific Northwest, United States - 19_EM | ecosystem: Host-associated > Plants > Roots > Unclassified | place... | reverse complement strand
ATACAAAATATTTTACCTTTGGAAAACTAGTTTTATATTAAAACAAAAACTCCAAGCAACTCATTTTATTTTCTTTAATTAAAAAAATCTATTCGCATAAAAAAGGAAGCTCTCATTCCTTTTTTTTTTAAAGGAAAATATGAACTTTTTGTTTTTATAAAAATATGAAGAAATGTTGTTTCAATTTCTACATATGCTTATACGAAAATTAAGAGTTTTTTTTACATTTTCTTTTTGAAATTGTAGTGATATCTCTATGTATATACGTTCATAATTTTTAATTCTTATAAAATTATAATTATTCTATATATAAATTAAAAATATAGAAAATAAGATATTTTAATTAATAATTACTATCCAATTTTGTACAAGAAATATTTATATTTCGAGTATCAAAATCTAATTTAATCAAATAAACATGTTGTTTTTAATTTTTATTAAAATTAAATAAACTTATTAAATGTTAATAGAAATATATGTAATATATAGTTGAATAATATAAACAGTAAGCATGTGATAAGAAAACTAATTTATCTAAAAATAAATATTCCAGATAACACGTGTAGGGTGTCGAAAGGGAATGAGTAAATAATTGTATGAACGAGCGAGTATAAGTTAGAAATAACTCCTCCAAGTTTGTCTTTCCCGCGGCTATTAATGAGCCATCTCTGAACCACTTTAACGTACACACAAGAAGCGACTCTCACTGGAGATGAGGAAGGGAGAGAGAGCAAGCCATTAATGCGAAGCTCAACTACCAATCTTGTGCACTACAAGTAGTTCACATTGACACACACACTCTTACACAATAAGCACAGCTCACTTTGTCTCTCTCTCTCTCTCTCTCTCTCTAAATGAGTAATGTAGGGTTCTGTTTGTTTGTTTGGATTGGTTTGTTTTAGATCTAGAAGCGATCTGATTTTTTGTTATTATAAGTGAAATGTGGAATTCGGCTGAAAATGCGTTTACGAGAACGGCGTCGTTTAGGGAGGGGGGAGAGGACGAGGAGGCGCTTCGATGGGCGGCGCTCGAGCGCCTGCCTACTTATGCTCGAGTACGGAGAGGCATTTTCAAGAATGTTGTTGGTGATCATAAAGAGATGGATCTAAGTGAGCTCGGGGCACAAGAGCAGAAGCTCGTGCTTGAGCGCTTGGTTAGCTCTGTCGATGAAGACCCTGAGCGATTCTTTGACAGGATGCGAAAGCGACTTGATGCGTACGTAAAATCTTCTTCTCTTGTAACGGTTTTCAGAAAACATCAGTGAAAAGAATTGAAGAGGTTTTCTTTTTTATTTGATTTTGATGAGTTGTAGGTTTTGGTAATTAGTTGATCAGTTTTGGATATATGGTCTTTTGGTAGTTGAAACGAACTTACAATAAGACCTTAAGTGAGCTAAGCGAGTCCACCTAACCTAATTCATACGAGTCAGATTTTAATTATGCTTCACTGCATGGATTTTTTTTATAAGAAAATATATATATCTAGAATATTAATTACTTTTCAGTTTTCACATTTGTTAATTAGAGATCTATGGCCGGGGATGCATATTCTATAATGGTAAATTGTGTGGAGAAGGCGAGAAAGGTTTGCAACTTAGAATAAGATAAATACATTTTCAGGATTATATATATAAAAATACCAAGAATTTTGTTGATCATAGAGATACAAGAGACTACTAAAAGAAATCGAGGAATTTGATATATATAGAAAATGAGTGAAATGAATGTGTTTTTTGAGGATATAAACCATTGCTTTCACTCGTCTAAAACTCTCAAAAAAAAAAAAAAAAAACAAAAAAGTAAGCCAATATTAATTGCTTATTGGGTTTGATTCTTCTGAACTAAACTGATCATAACTGATTGTTTTAACTTCAACATAAATTATCTTAATTTTTTGGGTGGACACTTGCTATCTTCGATTAATTTGTTATGATTTTCACAGAGTACGTTTGGAATTTCCAAAGATTGAGGTTCGTGTTCAGAATGTGACTGTCGAATCTTTTGTCCATGTGGGAAGTAGGGCCCTCCCAACCATCCCCAACTTTGTTTTCAACATGACCGAGGTATAATAATCTTAGTTAAGAAGCTTGTTCGTATACTTTTTCCTTAATTAAGACCAGAGATCTCGTTCTTTGGCTATTTCTCTTCTTGTTCAATAATTTTGAATTTCATATAATCTATTTGTATCTACGTTTTGATCAAAAGGCGCTTTTAAGGCAATTGCGGATATATAGAGGAAACAGAAGCAAGCTAACCATTTTGGATGATGTTAGTGGGATTATAAGGCCTTCTAGGTATTCAAGTTTTGAGTTTACATGAGTGGGATCGGTTGGTTATTTTTGAGTCGCATTCTTTCTCTCTGGTCTTAGGTATAAGTGTTATTTTGTAGATTGACCCTCCTATTGGGGCCTCCAAGCTCTGGAAAGACAACACTACTCTTAGCTCTTGCTGGACGTCTTGGAAATGATTTGCAGGTACTAGGATTTTGTTTATCTTACAAGTAATTTAAATAGGATGACTTCTGCTGCAGCTCTCCCATGCCCGAACCTCTGCCGGGTTGACATGATAGGTTTCTTGTAATAATAAATGAAATAATTACATACTAGCTTAATTTATACCTTTTTTTCAATGGAGCATATGGATTTTATTTTCGTTCAATGCACTTTTTTTTTTTTTTAAATCTCAATATCTTCCATCAAATATTTTTATTATTTGATGATGTTACTTTTAAATAGTTACCAGTACTTCAACTTTCATTTTATATCAATCAAGTATATGATTGTTTTTTGGATTTTGATGCACATACTTTTTTTATTATTAAAATCAAGTACTTTTTTAAAAAGTACTTAATTGGAACAATAAAAAAAATTAGTGATATTTGATTTTTTTTAAAAAAGTTAAGAGTAGTCAAACGTTGAAAAAAAGTATAAGGTTGGTATAATAGAAGTGCTAGTGTAAGCACGTCGAGCAACTTTGGACTCTCGTATTGTCAAGGTATCATTTCATCAATGGAGCTATGCTGCATGATGAAGATGGACCAAATTTTGAGGGCCTATGCAAATATACATCTATTGCATGGAGAATCACGTTCTCTTTCAGCTATGGAATCATGTGATGATGTGCTTTCCAGTTACATAGGATTGAAAGTAATATCTGTGGTTCCATTAATGTGATATTCTCGCTGAATATCTTCTTGTCTTGTTGCTTATTCACTCTGCATTGCAATTGAAGATGTCTGGGAAAATTACTTATAATGGACACAGTCTAAATGAGTTTGTTGCTCCGAGGACTTCGGCATATGTCAGTCAGCATGATTGGCATGTGGCTGAGATGACTGTAAAAGAAACTCTAGAGTTTGCAGGATGCTGCCAAGGTGTTGGTTCCAAATATGGTAAGATTTAAAAAATCATATCTATGGCTGTGCTGCTTTATTTGTTTTCTTCTTTGTCCCCTTTTTTTCACCCGAATCCCCTTAGCTATTGTCACCTAAGACCTATCCCAAAAATTCACACCTGCACCTACTTATGAATATACGAACTAAGATCTCAGTGCCCAATTACCTAGATGCTGACAAAGACGCTTGTATCAGATATGCTTTTGGAGCTTGCAAGAAGAGAGAAGTTCGCAGGGATAAAGCCTGATGAAGATCTTGATATATTTATGAAGGTACTCATAATTTGTAAACTTGTTCCAGCCAGTTTTTCTTGCCTAATAATTTGTTGCTGATTGGGTTGGATCTTCACTATATATTTTTCTCTCCAGTCATTAGCTTTGGGGGGACAGGAGACTAACCTGGTGGTGGAGTACATAATGAAGGTACTCTCTAGATCCTGGTTAATGTTTATGTATACATTAATCCTGGTGCAGTTATATTATTTATAAAGTCCTTACTCTTTATGGGTACACAAATCTTTTATATTGAAAAACTCAGTCCATCCTCTTAATGATAGTTTTGGAAGAGAAAGCCTTCTTGTTATTTGTATGTATTTTTAAAGTTTTTTCAATAATATTCTTGAGAACCATAGAACTTTACTCTCTAGCATGGAAATGTAGTCAATGATGTTGACTATCTTAGATGTTTGAAAGGGTAATAATATAGACTGCTAAAACTGTTTCTTGTGCATGCTTTGTGCAGAAATTTACTATCTCAAAGTAGCATAGAAATAATAGTATTGAAAAGTAATGTGAAACTGTTCTTTCGAACATGGATTGAACTTATTGATAAACTGAGTTTATTTAAAAAGAGAACATCTACCAACAAGTCTGTACAAGTCTTCTTTTGGACTGCTGCTGGTTATCATTGTTTTTCTAATTGTTTTGAAGCTCCAACAACTATATTATTTTCTGATTCAATTTGTGTCAAAATTATCCTGCATTCTTCTGTCAGTGGCCTGTTCATTCCAATTGGAGTATGCGATGCTTCAGGTCTTATTTATGCCAGTATGCCCACATAATCAAGAAAACAGAAAACAAATGTTAGCCTGTTGTTCTAAGAAGCTCTTAGCATAGCATCCTTGTTTTTCCATTGAAGTTTGGTTCGGGTTGGGAATAAGCAATTGGAATCAATAATTCTGCTATTTTCTAAATGAAATGTTGTATGCTGGAACTTTTGACGTGTAATTTTATTTGCTCAGGATTAACCATCCATACAGATACTAGTTTGGGTAAAAGTTATTAGCAATTGGGAGGTGGTTAAAAAGGAAAAATGCCTCTTAAATGAAGCATGGGACATTGTTTAGCATGTATGGAGCAAATTTATCTTGCAAGTAGTTGCTTAGAATCATCCCTAAAAACTTTTCTGAAGTACTAAAATATATCTGACAAAGATTTTAGGTTTGGACATATGTGCTGACACATTGGTTGGTGATGAAATGCTTAAAGGGATCTCGGGGGGGCAGAAGAAGCGACTTACAACAGGTCTATATATTGACTGACCTCTGTTTATTTATTTATTTTTTTTCCTTTGGGTTGTGGTTTCGTGTGTGCCAGAATGCTATATATACATCTGTGTTTGATTTTCAGGTGAATTACTAGTTGGTCCGGCTAGAGTGCTGTTCATGGATGAAATATCCAACGGGCTCGATAGTTCTACTACATATCAAATCATCAAATATTTAAGGCATTCAACCCGTGCACTTGATGGTACCACTGTCATTTCTTTGCTGCAACCTGCACCCGAGACATACGAACTATTTGATGATGTTATGCTCTTATGTGAGGGCCAGATTGTTTACCAGGGACCCCGTGATGCAGCTCTAGATTTCTTTTCATCTATGGGATTTAGCTGCCCTGAGAGAAAGAACGTGGCAGACTTCTTGCAAGAAGTAAGTAGTAAAGAGCTTGGATGTGAGTTTATTCTCCATTATTGTTATATTTATCTTATTGTAATTCATTATACAGGTTATTTCAAAGAAGGACCAAGAGCAGTACTGGTCTGTTCCCAATCGCCCTTATCGGTACATACCTCCGAGGAAGTTTGTTGAAGCTTTTCACTCATTTCTTGTTGGTCGAAGTTTGTCTGAGGAACTGGCAGTTCCTTTTGACAAACGTTACAATCATCCAGCAGCTTTGTCAACTTCTAAGTTCGGTGTAAAACAGAGTGAGCTTTTCAGGATCTGCTTTAACTGGCAGAAGCTTCTAATGAAACGGAATTCATTTATATATGTATTCAAATTTATTCAGGTAATGTTACTGCCTTTTCGGCTGAAATCTCAAAATTCTTTTTTGGTGATAAGCGAAATGATTTCTTTGGGCTTGATAGAAAAAATAATTAATGTTAACTTCTTGACGATGAGAGCTGGTTAATAATCACTCCCTTTTATTTGTTAGACTTTTTAATGTATTCTTCTTCCATTCTCTCAGGAAGATGGATGTGGTTATGATTTTACCTATTTACTACTAGTTTATACAATTTCTAAGAATTATTTTGCAGCTTCTTCTTGTTGCATTGATCACAATGAGCGTTTTTTTCCGCTCAACCATGCATCGTGACACGATTTATGATGGAGGTTTATTTGTTGGGTCCATATACTTCTCCATGGTCATTATTCTTTTTAATGGCTTTACGGAGGTTTCAATGCTGGTAGCCAAGCTTCCAGTGCTCTACAAGCATAGGGATTTGCGCTTCTACCCCAGCTGGGCATACACACTTCCTTCTTGGGTCTTAAGTATTCCAATTTCACTCATGGAATCTGGTCTCTGGGTGGCAGTCACATACTATGTGATTGGATATGATCCTAATATTACCAGGTATATTAAAATCTTTCATGGATTTTTCTTCCAGTTTTGATGTTTGCTTGGAATGTATTTTTTTATTTTAATTTGTTAATCTGCTATAGTTTTTGGCAGTAGTTTGTAATTTTAGTGCTGCAATCTGCAGATTTTTTCGGCAGTTTTTGTTGTATTTCTTTCTGCACCAAATGTCTATAGCTCTCTTTCGTGTAATTGGATCCTTGGGCCGTCATATGATAGTTGCCAACACCTTTGGATCTTTTGCTATGTTGGTTGTAATGGCTCTTGGAGGATACATCATTTCGAGAGGTAATCAATGTTTTGCTGGATTTATGGTTATTTTCATTCCATTTTATTTACTCTTTTTGTTTGCTGTGACAGATTATATCCCAAGCTGGTGGATATGGGGTTTCTGGGTTTCTCCTTTGATGTATGCTCAAAATGCAGCATCAGTGAATGAATTCCTTGGGCATTCTTGGGATAAGGTTGTTATTATATGATCATCTGTTTCCATCTTCCTTAGAAATCAACTAGTTACATTGGCTTTTACTCTAAGTTGGTTTTTTCAAAAACTATTTTCCTTCAATTGTTAATTTACTTATAAATGAATGTTCAAAAAGTTTAATTATTGATTGTTGATTTTGACTCAAGGTTCATTGACTCTAGGAAACATGGAAGTATATTTTTGATACTAGCGTTACAAAGCATATTGTTTGATTGGAAGTATTGTGCTTAGTTAACAATTCTGACTTGCGGGAATGATTTTTAGGAGGAAAAATGGATAGGGTGAAGGATGAATTGGGTAAAATGGAAGGAGGGAGAGGAGAAAGGATGGATGGTCACTCATCCATCTAGTTTTTTTGTGAGCTATGAGAGTCAACCCATCCAATTACAAAGGAGAGGAAGAATGAAAATAATTGGGAGGATTGAAAATTAGTAGTGAGGAAGGACTGCAAGTGACATGGATCCTTCGGTCCTTTCTTGCATCTCCATCCTTCTTGCCAAAGCGAATTCCCAATCCCTCCCCTCATTCATATCCTTCTCTAGTCCATCTTGACAAACATACCTTTGAAGTTATTTTTTTTTTAGTTACGACCCACTGTAATGTTCAAGTCAAGTTAAATGCAATCTTATTTAGTTCAGCATGATAATTATGTATAGACAAATAAAAAAATGAACCATGACGAGCCATTAACTGCGGTCAGAGCAAAACTATGTGAATATATATGAATCCTTTCCTGTCAATTTCTTTTGGCTATGCTCGAGATATGTCTATTGGTTGAAAGTAAAACCTTTTTTTTTTTTTTTTTTTTATGATAACCTTGAGGTTACCCCCTCTTAACATGTGGAGCTCCTAAATCCAAAATGCAATCGGCTTGGGTTTAGCACCTTGTTCATCTAATTAATTTCTATTAATTAAGTGAGCATTCATGCTTTGAAAATATAAACTCATTATTCTTTCTTGTTTGGTGATGTAGAGAGCTGGGAACAACACAGACTTTTCATTAGGTGAGGCACTACTGAGAGCACGCAGTTTATTTCCAGAAAGCTACTGGTATTGGATTGGAATTGCTGCTCTGCTTGGATATACAGTTCTATTCAATCTTCTGTTCACATTCTTCCTAGCATACCTTAATCGTAAGCCATCACTATTTTGAGAACAGTTTTCTAATCCTGTGCTTCCTTTGCATTGATTGTCCAAACAAACAAGTAGAGAGGTAATCACACCAAGGTCTTTGTTATTGTTTAACAGCTTTGGGGAAGCATCAAGCTGTGGTTTCCAAGGAGGAGCTGCAAGAGAGAGACAAGAGAAGGAAAGGAGAAAATGTTGTTATTGAACTGAGGGAGTACTTGCAGCATTCTGGCTCACTGAATGGTTAATAACTTTATTCTGGATTTGTTTTCTTCTAATTTCTAGTAAATATCAACCACAACTGAATGTTTGAAGTGTTTATTAATTGTAACTTCTGGCAGGAAAATATTTCAAGCCGAGAGGCATGGTTCTACCATTTCAGCCTCTTTCCATGTCTTTCAGCAATATCAATTACTTTGTGGACGTCCCTGTGGTGTGTAAATTCCTCCTCCCATGTATGTAATAAGTTTTCTGGAATATTTTGGAAAGGAAAATATCTCATCCTGGTATCTTTCCAGGAGCTGAAGCAACAAGGGATAGTAGAAGACAGATTGCAGTTGTTGGTTAATGTTACTGGAGCATTTAGGCCTGGTGTGCTTACAGCACTGGTTGGAGTCAGTGGTGCTGGAAAAACCACCCTCATGGATGTTTTAGCTGGTAGAAAAACTGGAGGGATCATAGAAGGGAACATACATATATCTGGTTATCCCAAAAAGCAAGAGACGTTTGCAAGAGTTTCTGGTTACTGTGAGCAAAATGATATTCATTCTCCATGTTTAACTGTTCTTGAATCGCTTCTTTTCTCGGCCTGGCTTCGGTTACCAACAGTAGTTAACATGGATACACAGCAGGTAATTATAAACATTTTTGTGCTATTTGATGTGTTTGGTAAAACATGACATTGTGAGGGTTGAACTTTTCAGGCATTTGTTGAGGAGGTTATGGAACTTGTGGAGCTTACTCCATTAAGTGGAGCACTGGTTGGTCTACCTGGAGTCAATGGTTTATCAACAGAACAACGGAAAAGGTTAACAATTGCTGTTGAATTGGTTGCTAACCCATCCATAGTGTTCATGGATGAGCCCACCTCAGGGTTGGATGCAAGAGCTGCAGCCATTGTGATGAGAACTGTGAGGAATATAGTAAACACTGGACGGACAATTGTTTGCACAATCCATCAGCCAAGCATAGACATTTTTGAATCCTTTGATGAGGTATTCATTTTCTTTTTAATTGGACAATATATAAACTGCATTGATCCGGTGCCACATGACATACCAATAGCTTGAATAGAGTTGTTAAATGCTTCTCTTCTTAAAGATCTGTCCACGCTTCAATTAGATTGGTGAAAAGACTAGAGGCATTAAAAGTTATATTGTTCGTAATATATTTGTCAATATGCTGATCATCCATGTCTTTCTTTACAGCTTTTGTTTATGAAGCGTGGAGGAGAGCTAATATATGCTGGTCCTCTTGGCCCAAGGTCTTGTGAGCTCATCAAGTATTTTGAGGTCAGATTACACATTTTTATTCCTCTAACATATATGATATGTGGCTTGTTTGTGCTACATATCAAATTTGAACTTGGCTGTATTCATCCATATGCTATACACAATTGTTTTGTAGGCAGTTGAAGGAGTGCCAAAGATTAGACATGGATATAACCCTGCTGCCTGGATGCTTGAGGTTACTTCTTCAGCGGAAGAAACCCGTCTAGGTGTGGACTTTGCTGAAATTTACCGAAGATCAAATCTACATCAGTACGTCCAGTTCCCAGAACTTTTAGTTTTTATTCAATTTGATGGACTGCCCCTATTCTCTCTCCTCCTTTCTAGCTCATGAAATTTTGATGTCTTCTTTTGTTTCAGACGTAATAGGGAGTTGGTTGAAAATTTAAGCAAGCCAAACAGTAGTGCGAAAGACTTGAACTTTCCAACCAAGTACTGTCAGTCATTTTTTGACCAGTTATTAGCCTGCCTTTGGAAGCAAAATCTATCTTACTGGCGAAACCCACAATACACTGCAGTCCGCTTCTTCTATACTGTGATCATTTCATTAATGCTTGGGACAATATGTTGGAGATTTGGTTCCAAAAGGTTTTCTGCTTAAACTTTGTTAAAGCAATCTCTCATAATTTTATGATTTCTTGCACATTGAATGACGTTGGGGTGCAATCATGCTTGGTTACTTTTGGTATTGCAACTGCACAATTTACTACTGTACTTAAACATTTTCTAATGATCTATTTGCTAAAGAGGATGATGATGTAAAATCAATCAAGTACATATTCTTTTACCGGGTCCACATTGGGAATTTGTTTCCAATTCTGCATAAACTCCCTGAAGCTTGGAAGAAATTTGAATTTTTTTATTGTTCCTCCCCCTTTATTCTGCACCTTTGTTTCCACTTGATTGCTGTAGCTAGTTTCAATCACATGAACTTTTAATGGCTACAGTCCCCTAGAAGCGTTTAGAAATCAGAGCAATTTTATTTAACACTGTTAGAAGGTTGATATGCGCACAAAACTATATGATATGGATGTGGGTCTAAAGGTGCTGTAATCGTAAGCAACAGAAATATAAGACAAGTCTTGCAAAGCAAAATTGGTGACTTATGATCGTGATGAAAAGAACCTCTATTAATTGTGAGAAAGAGGAGGGATCTTTACCCCTTTTCATTGATAAACAATTTTGAACTGTTGTTTTTGTTTTTCTATTAGTTTGTTCTCTCATTATCAAATTTCACATTTCCTTGGTCTAGAATTTAATTACGTTATATATCATATTTTAACATTTTAATACTTTTCTTCCAGGGAGAATGTGCAAGAATTATTCAATGCAATGGGATCCATGTATGCGGCTGTCCTATTTATTGGAATAACCAATGCATCTGCTGTTCAACCTGTTGTTTCTGTTGAAAGATTTGTTTCATATCGAGAGAGAGCTGCAGGGATGTACTCAGCTCTACCGTTCGCCTTTGCGCAGGTTTCGTTACTGGCCTTGTTTCCACCTTCCAAGTAAAAATACCTCTTGATTGTTCAAAAACGACCATTGAATTTCTTTCCTGTGTACAGGTTGTTATTGAATTCCCTTACGTGTTTGGACAAACAATTATATACTGCACAATTTTCTACTCCATGGCATCATTTGACTGGACTGCTTTGAAGTTTATTTGGTACTCTTTCTTCATGTATTTTACCATGCTATACTTCACCTTTTATGGAATGATGACGACAGCACTCACACCAAATCACAACGTGGCTTCCATCATTGCTGCTCCATTTTATATGCTTTGGAACCTTTTCAGTGGCTTTATGATTCCTCACAAGGTAAAGAACTAGTTGTTATTCAAAGCTTTTCGAATTGCGTGTCTAGCTTGATTCCCTACGTGCTCCTTGTATTTGGAGAGACAGGCAAAAATGGGAAAGAACTTGCATCTTGCAATTATTTTTTTGATTTCAGTCTTGGCATTTTTTGTCCATTGCTGGAGAGGTCACCTAATAGTGCAGAATGTACCATGTACCAGCGCCTCTAAATTGTTATAACCACTAACCACTCACTTCTCATTGATGGAAAGTCATATATTCGGAGGATGACTGCTGAATATCCGAGCCTGCCCTTCCAATGAGCATCTTTGAGTTGTTTGATTGATGGTTCATATTGCAAATGCATGCTATCAGCTAATAGAAGTGGTTTTCCAGCATTGATTTAAACCTGAATGCCATGATTAAAAAAAAAAAAAGACCCTGGACTATTTGCTATATCCATTACTAGTTCTACTTTTCTAAATCTGTTGATTTATTTGCTGTGAACAGAGAATTCCCATATGGTGGAGCTGGTACTACTGGGCAAACCCAATAGCCTGGACTCTTTACGGTCTCTTGATTTCCCAGTATGGCGATGATAATAAACTAATGAAGCTCTCCGAAGGGGATCGCTTGTTGCCTGTGAAGCAAGTTCTTCAGGAAGTGTTTGGATACAGGCATGATTTCTTAGGTGTCGCTGGTCTTATGGTGGTTGGATTCTGCGTGCTTTTTGGAGTGATTTTCGCTTTTGCAATAAAAGCCTTCAATTTCCAAAGGAGATAACAAGGTGACTATGTTTGTAAGTGATAAAAATCTTGCACCTAATTGTTCATGCAGCGTGCCAAAGCTAAAAGAAGAACACACTAAACTTGGGCGGGGGAAGTAGAGTGTTGCCAAGACGACTGGATTTAAGTAAAAGCAGAACCCTAAATTCAAATCCAACGTTACAAATAGGAATATCCGTATATGTTGATGCCGACATTATAGCAGCCCCCTCAGATTTTTATATGAATATGACTTTAATGGAATGATTTATTTGTTTTAATCATCTCGAAAATAAATTCTTACTTGTTGGTGTAAAACAGTATTGGCTTACACTGTGCGTCCAATTTCTTAACAATAAATATTTACTGAACTGTAGTTGCATCATTGAACTGTAGTGCTTGTACTGACATTTTCTGTTCACTGTTAATATCACACGCATGTTTGTGAACATGGTAGCTAAATAATCCCTGTTTATATTATTTTTTAGGAGGTCGAGAAAGTGCTTGGGACAGTAGGCTAGGCATGAGAGAATTTGAGCATCTTGGACGGGTGAATGATAAAAATAGAGTTTTTAAATACTGGCAGGCAAGCTAAAACAGTGCGGAACTTCTCGCCCTGCAGATTAAAACGAAAGCTTAAACAGTAGTAATGGATGAGAGTCTTCCATAGGAGATGTATTTTTTAGAAAGGTATTAAAATAATAATGTTTATATTTTTAAAAAAATTATTTTTAACATTAAAACAATTTAAAAATATGAAAAATATTAAAATTATTTTTTTAAAAAAATAATTTTCTTAAAACACTGTTTGAAACAATTTAATTAAACTATGCAAAAATTTTAAATAACATCCTAGAAGCAGTAGTGGACACGTGTCAGTCCAACTGGCATTGCAGTATTAAATTTGATCATATTGCACTGAACTAAAATTTAACCAGCCTCTGCTTGCCTATTCAAGAAACCATCTAGGTGGTGGTCCAGTAGTAAGAGTTTGGGATCAAGAGATTTGCTCCCTCTATGGTCTCAGATTCGAGCCCTGTGGTTGCTCATATGATGGCCACTGGAGGCTTACATGGTCGTTAACTTCAGGGCCCGTGGGATTAGTCGAGGTGCGCGCAAGCTGGCCCGGACACCCACGTTAAACTAAAAAAGAAATAAATAACAAATGTTAATCATGTTAGTTTGTTTTTAATGTTTATTAATTTGAGTTTTTTTAGATTATTAAAAATTTATATTGTCATTAATTTCAGGGGATTATTATAAGTTGATTTAGACATTTATGTTAATAAAAAGAAAAAGAAAAAGAAATAACAAGTGTACAGTGGTCCATTCCATTTCAAATGTAACCATTTCTGCCCACATGCTTACCCACTCGCCTATTTTAGGGGAGAAAAATAAAACCACAAAGATGCTAGTTTGTCACAATCATCATTTCTAATCTTAATAATAATCGTGCATGTAATATATTTATAAGTAATGCCATATAAACAGATTTAATATAAGATTTCCATACAAACATATGTCATGTTTTTCTTATTACTTATTTACTGACATATAAATATGCATGTGAATTCAATATATAAAAAAAGTGTTCTTAAATCGTTTCCATGCATAAAATTCAAGAAAAAGAAATCTTAAAAAGTATGAAATTCAAACCTAATTGAAATTGTAAGAAAAATAAAGGTGAAAGAAAACAATAAAAATAAGTAAATCAAGTTATAAAAGAAAGCAAGTAAATACACGAAAGAAAGGTAAATTGAATGAACGAAATTACATTTGTGGGGCTAGTTATAGCACTTGAATGACTCTATTTATATTTGTACAGGATATTAAATTCCTAGTAATATCTTAAACTTAATCCTATACAAATTGTTCATGTAAGATAAAGAGATTAAATAATGAATTTTAATACAAACAATACTCTAACTAAAGCATTCCTCCCTTTATGATAGACATATAAATTTTAATTTGTTATGTAACTCTAACTAGTTACATAAATGATTTCTATCTCTATATATTTAGAAATTTTAGTTGATTACATAAACTTTTTTTATTGATCCTTTCATCATAGTCAATTACGTGACTCCCTTTTTGTGGTCGATCAGTTCCTTCTTATTGATCGTTGTCTTGTCTTCTTTATTTATGTTTGATCATAAACTTGTTAGTCGATCATATTATTCATGATCAATTTCATCTTATCTTTTCATGTACAATAATGAACAAGTATTATTTTTATCTAATTAACCCTAGTAATGACACCGCTAAATTATATTTTTTTATGGCTCGATGCTACTATTGTGGACATTGGCTAGCATAACATAATGCAACAACACTTTGGCAAAGAATGGAAATGTCAGAAGGTTTTGATAAGATTCAATTGTCTAAAATACAAAAATATTGTTGGCTATCATTTCTCTATTTCATATTTATATGCAGGAACTTGATGATTTTCTAGGTTTTATTCAACAAAGAAATAAAGAAGTTCATAAGCATTTGAAAATTCTAAAATGTCTTCTCATCTTTCATATTATATTTATGAATTACAATACTTGTATTTTTCTACAATTGGAACTTAATGATTATTTTGGTCTTATCACCTTGGGATACCAATGAACAAATAAAAAGATGAATTTGTTCAGAAACTAGAACCTTTAAAATATATATGGAAATATAAACTAGATGGAGAAACTTAGGATTGACTTTAGAAATAATTTTTTTCCTAGGCTTTTCTACTATTGTAACAAAAAATATGTGTCCTTTTTATACTTCTGACTATTTCATAGTTTCTTTTAATGAAATCCAACTTATTTTCACCTTAGTATATTAATTCTTGAACAAAAAAGTTCTAGGTAACAATTTTTGAACAAAACTGTTTTTTTAGCTTAAACTACTAATTATACTAAACTAACAACTCAAATATTTTTTATAATAGAGAAATAGAAATTTAATTTGTATTATGAAAAATAGCCTAACTCATATTAGTGCATTGTATTTGAAACTAAATAAAAAATAATCTTGCGTTAGTCTTTTATTCTTTAAACAATATTACTCATCTATATTGACTTATAATACTTTAAATAGTAACTTAAATGCATGTTAAAAGTCGAGAAAAATAAATTCAAACTAATAAACAAAATCAAGCCTAAGCATTAAACCTTAAGCACAAACAATGTGTTTAGAGTAATATCGTTCCTGTGATCTTTTGACTGATCTTATAATTCGTATAAAAGTATCAACTTTTAGTGTTGTCTTCATATAAGGGTAATAACTATTTAAATATTAATTATTGATCAATCAATAGTGCATTTATATAGCTTGATTTACTGATGATATACACCTATTTTCAGAACTTTTGCTATCATATATGGACCCTCCCATTTAGGAGACCTTTTGCTATATTTTCTTATGTTAGTATTGTGATGCTTGTTTCTTTATTTAAGAATTTTAGGTGGTACCCTAGCACATTGGATAACTTTATCCTTTTTTTTTTGACATCTAGTCTTACCTTGGCATTTGGTCTACTATTCACTTCTTTAGCTCTTGGATTATTATTTTTCATAGACTTCTTGTCTATCTTAGCAATAACCTTATCTATTTTTCTAGAGATCTCTTTAGTAATCTATCTCTTTAATAGATCATAGTCTATTACAACCTTTTGATATAAATTTGATGTATAGGTAAGAACTCTCTCTATTTTTTCTTTAAGGAATTATATCATTTTATGATTATGTTTTTTTTAAATAATGATAGTTAATCATCATTATTGGTTTATATAGGATTAAAAGCAATCTTGTTTATCATACATTGAATTTGGGTGCTATTTGAAGATGTTTATTATAAACTGTTTTATTGGTCTATTCAACATCCAAAGTCTTTTTCTTTGGTAAAATGTATGGTTATGCATCATCTCCTCTTACTAAGGTGTTTAGGTGTTACATTCTTCTAGACTGAGTTTTGGACAACTATACTTGTTTCATCTCCATTCTAAATCTAAAAGATATTGATCGTTGATGATAATATCCTCATCCTCCTTATTATTTGGTTTGGATAATTTATGTTGTGGTTGGTGTTTACGCTTGTCATTGTAATCTTGTCTTTCAAGCCTAAATATTTTAGAATGCCACTAAGTTGTTATTGAATCAGCATTGCCTCATATTTTTTTTCACCCCTTAGGATTTATAATAGTATATGTACCTTTTTCTATTCCTAGTATTCGTGATCGATTCTGACATTTATCGTGGTTGATCAGGCATTACCTTTTATAATTCACCATCATAAAAGAGTCTTTATAAATTATAGATAATCATTGTAGTTGTTACCATAGGGTACAAATCATTATCCACTTTCATCCTTTTTATAGAAAAAGATTATGACCCATTTCTAATGCCTTGTGAATCTGGTTCATGAAGAGAACATAATTGTTAGTGTCATGTCCTTATAAATTATGTCACTTATAATACTTTTTTCCTATTAATCATGTTAGCAGTGGGGATGGAATGATTGTTAAGGAGCTTAATTTTCCCTTAACATATCAATTGGTTAAATATTTCCTTAACTATTTTGATTTCATAGGAGTGTTCTTTGTTTCCTTCAACCATTTTGATATCTTTTATATTTTTTATACTAAGTTTATTAGCCTATTTAAACTTTCTTACTACGTCAATTTCAAATATTCTTCCTTCTTTAAATTTATAACTGATACAAGTTATTGCTGGACTCATTCTAACTCTTTATTAGAGTTTGAGTTAGTCATTGAATGAGTGTTTGAGACTTTATTCAAATAGCCAACAAAGAATGCTTTTTTTAATGGCTTTTTTTGGTTTATTTTACCAATATCTTTTCATAATAAGCATTATCAACTATTAGGATGTAGATGTCTAAACATCTAATATTTATGAATTGTTTCCTTATGTTCCACTATATTCTTTCTAGAATGATTTTAATACACTTCTGCTTTATAATATATATAGTGCACTTAGTTTTGAATATCGTAAATTGAAGGTCATAACTCTTAATTGACTCTCTTAGGTCTTGAACAATCTTGGGTAAGTCAGGCAATGTTACTTCTAATTTTGTTATATAGAAGTGCTCATTCTAATTATTGATGAAGTTGGGTGACAATGCAGAGAACTAGTGAAAAAGTTGTTTTGGTTAGTGATAAACCAAACAACCTTAGTTTTACAAAGGGGTTCACTACATCATTGTAACAATGGTCCTAAACCTAGTGATGTGTTACCTCATAGATTGATTGTCTTCCTTAGAGAATTGTTTGATATCTACAATATTTATTCCTTTAAGAATTAGGTGCAATTTATCAACACATTTTATATATCAATGCTTATATGTAGGTCTTATTAGGTACTTGGCTAGTTCAATCATATATGCCATTCCCTTTTCTTGTTGACTAGCAAAAGGTGGTTATTGTGCAAGGAGATTGCGACTCTTTTATTGTAAAACAACCTATGGGGTATTAAGTTACCTAGTAACAGGTTGTTACATAAAAAATAAGGATCGGGGCTATATAATTTGTATGTGGTTGCCTATATTTCTACAAAGCAATTAGCACGTGAAAGGCTATTATGCCCAGGTTAGGATATTGTTATTAATGTTATGTCTGATACATTAGTATATATCACATTACATGAGGCATGGTAGTTTCAAGCATCTTTACTAGAGTTTTTATGTCTATAGAAATCACTAGGACTTGCCTCTTAAGTATATAGACTCACATAACTCCAGACATGCTTTGTCGCAATTCATTTTAGATGTGATTCAATTGATTTGACATGGATCACATAGTTTTATTGACTACCACTATATTATTATGGCATGTTATGTTTGTTGTGTTCTCTATCTCTATCTAAATGACATTTATATCAACATTAGAGAGGTTTAAGAGATGATAGAAAGCTGTTCATTTACTAGTAGCCATCATTGGCTAACTGGTACTTGTCACAACTAGTAGTGATTATCTTATAATGGCATCTGATATGTAAAAGAGATATGTGTATAGCTATGTTTGAAGCATAAATACACGTACATGCCTGTCTATAGTTGGTGGTCGTGACGTGGTTAAAAGAGGTGAAAACATGAGTGATTGCATGAGGATATGTTTAGATGCGATTCTATGTTTTAAATGTGAGTTATAAGATGGAGATACTTCTCATATCATATCTAACACTGGTTGATCATAGGAATCTATGGTGATGAAGCAATATTAGGTTCCTCACAACCAAGAAACTGACCCATTGTTGTTGATTGTAATAATTGTTCATCAAGTGTAGCAGCAACAAGTTTACATGTATTTTTCTTTGATAATATTTTTGTTGGTTAATTGAACAAAAATTAAATATGTCCCACCAAGCATACAATCTATTGATGCTGGTTCAAATGTTTATGGGTCAATTGTGCTACATGTTCTTTATTCCTTTCTTTCAATAAGAAGAAACTATAACTAAGAACATAATCTTAAGAAAAGGTAGGTAGCAGACTTGTTAAATCAAGTGGAGTATGGTGATACTAGAAATCAAACATTAAGAAAATGTTATTTGTTTTGTCTAACACTATGATTGAAAGAAAACAAGTGTAGACGAAGAAAAGAGGGAAATTGTAGAAAAAATAAAGCTACTTGAAAATAATAAAAGCAAGTAAATAAAATTGTTAAAAAACAACTAAATACCATAAAGAAAGATGAATAAATAAAATTCTATATATAGGGTTGACCATCCTTTTTTTATGAATCCTTATAAAAAATGTATTTTAATTAAAACTTTTTTTTTTTTTGGACAGATATATAAATCCTAACTTATAGTTATATTGGTAACAAAGTTGTAAAGGTATTAAGTGTAAAAGTTGTCACATTAGTTGTTAGTTAGTGATAATAATAATAGTAATGGTTATATTAGTTACAAGTGTCATTAGCTATAATGATGATGAAAAAATTGTTGATCATTATATAAAAACTCATCACTTAATAAACCTAAAAAAAATATAACACAATGGAAACAAACATTCAATTATTAAACTACAATAAAACAAATTTATAATATAAAAAAACCACTCTATGGGGCATTTACTTATGTAAAAAGTCTATCAATAAAATATAATCTTATAAAATAAATATTAAAATTATAATAAAATTAAAGAAAAAAGTGCTGAAATGTTGAAAAAACATTGCAAACTATGCTATCAACAATGTTGAAAATGAAAACTTTGGAACCAACCATTGAACCTTCCTACAAAATTCAACATACTTATTTTCTTGGTCCATTATAATTTACTATGTTTTTCTTACAATGTAATCCAATCTTATATCCATATTATCTTATCCAATTCACTATTATTCTTATTATTACTATTCTCAAATATTCCTTGTTAATATACTATATTGCATAAGTATAAAATTATATTTTACGATAATAATCTCATTTTAAATATGTTGCTATAATTTATATTCAACCAAAACAAAATGATGAATGGAAAATGCAATACCATCTACTCGGGTGTTAGCTAAGTGAGTAATTTACTACTATGTATATTAACAAGAAAAACTAAAAGAGAAGGGGATTTTATTGTATCCTTCCTCATTAAATATTATTCATTGGAATAATATTTTTCTTTCTTTCTTCGGTTTTTCTTTAATCTATGTTTTTTTTTTCATTTCAATTATATCCTTTAATATTAGGTTTATTGAGATTGAGTTTCTTAATTTTTTTTAATCTACTTTTTATAAGGTTATAATCTCATGATCCTAATTGCAGGTTTGACAACTTGACTCAAATTGTTTCCCCTTTTTTTTTTTTTTTTTTCAATTTCATCCTTCAACATTGAGTTTATTAGAAATTGAGCTTCATAATTCATTTTGATATATTTTTTATGGGGTTATTATAGTTACATGACCCAATATGCAGATTGATATGTTAACTTTGGTTGATTTAAATTGATCCAAAATATTTTCATCTCAATATTAATAAAAAAAATCTCATCTTAAATATTTATTTTGAGTCAAACTATATTTTTACTGGTCATCCGGGTTGTCTTTGAACTTGTCAAGTTGACTGGGCCATATCAGGTCAATCTCTACACGATTTTAAATGCTTTTTCTACTATAAAAAACATTAGCAATGCCTAGATATTTTTTTCTCATATTAAAAAAAACATCTCTTAAAATCATGATGTCTCTCAAAAGCTATCTTCTAGTGTTATTAAATCCAACTTAACCTTATAAATCAACTCAATAATTTATTAACCTAGTTCTTGACCTGGGTCAAATTAGAAAAAATAAAATAAAATAATAATTTTGAACTAGTCAACTCATAACTTAGATTATCTAGCCAAAACCAAGTTTGATTTTAAAAAGTTAAAATTCTTAAAATTAAATTATTTAATATTTTTTTAATATTAAAATAATACTGTTTTAAAAATCCATACTAGAGTTAATTTATATGAACTCACGCTGAAAAAAATAAACCACGTTTAACCGTCAAAAAAATAAAAATTACAGTAATGAATCAAAATAGTAATAAATACATTTTTATGAGGGTAGCAAAATGTCAACATTAGAATTTTGATTTCATCAACTCAATCCGTGAGTTAACGAGTTATTTATGTTTACAAGCGTATGATTAAACTCAATAAAGGGTGACCTTTTCGTGAATGCTGGGCTACTGGCCAGCTTAGCTGGTGATTTCATATGAGAGAATTTCACTTCGATATGAGAGAATGAATTCTGGGAAAGGAAGAGCTTAACCTAATTTACTAAGATGAGAACAGGAAAATAAAATAAGGAAGACAGCAGGGGTAATATTTTTTTATTTTTTAAAATTTATTTTTAGCATAACACATTAAAATCATCCAAAACCAAAAAAAAAAAAAAAACAATAAAAAGATTTCAAAATTTTTTAAAAACATGTTACAACAACAGCTCCAAAACGATGCCAGAGGGCAATCTATCAGTACCCGACAGGCCCTGTACCTGTCATTCCTTGAAGTCATCTTTGTCATCAACAGGAACTGGCCTGTTCCTCCAAAATACTGCCAAAGCACTCCCACCAAGCTACAAGGCAGATTGGGGCAAGAAATGAGACAAGTGAAACGACAGTAACGACAACGGCTCAATTCCAAGCTATTTGCATCGAAGTTAAAGGTGTTCTTTCCCAACAAATGAATTGCAGTGAAAAATAAAGCTGGGAATCCAGAACTCCGAGATGTTCAAGTAAAAGTCTTACCGCCATGCAAACAACACTAACAGCTGAGGGTACAGCCACCAGGGGGTTCGTGAAATGTTTCTGGGCAAGCAAAAAGCCAAGTGCGGAGCTCTGCACATGCATGGGAAAAATGTGATTACAAATTGAAAAAACTAAATCAGCTAGCAAGCCAATACAGACCTAGAGATATTAGAAGCTCCCTGTTATGTTATGACAATGAACATGTCTTTAGTTTAAACTGGCATGGTATCCACACGTTGCTTGGTGTTCACATGTCTTAATTAGATAATAACAAATCATACATTTCTTCATTTTATTTTTAACTAGACTAATGTGTGTGTTTTTATTCCATCATTTCTATCATAATTAAGATATTTGCATATATTAATAAAACAATGAAATGATAATCATTAATCATTGATATTAATCCAAACACTTCTGATAGAGAAGATATTCAAAATACATTTGTAATACAAAAAAAAAAAAAAAAATTCAATGAATCTTGTGTTATGCCTACATGTCACTCATCAAAAACAAAACTAATCAAACAATTAAAGTATGAATCTTCGACAACCCGATATATCAATCATCACGCATGCCATGACATAAACATGTTTAATATTCATTCAAACATAATAAATAAACAGCAAGTGATATGAAGACAAATTAATCTCTTAAAAATTACAAAACTACATTTTTGTTCATTTTAAATTTAAACACGTTCCATTTCAAGTTCCTTCGATTTAAAATTTCTATATGTTAGCAGTTATTTAACTTCAATGTGGCCTCACCATTAAATAGCATAGGAAGCTGATAGCAAGCCCTTTTCAAATAATCTGTTTTGTTTTGGTTTTTAAGAATTTTATGGGAAATCATATTTTGTACAGATTCTGCAAAATTTTGCAAGAAAAATGAGAAGAAAGTACATAAAAGAGAGAAAGCAAATTTGGAAAAAGGAGGACTTCCCTCAACTTCAGTTATCTATTCAAGGAGTCTAATTGGAATCTATTGAAAACCATATAGGTCACAGGGAAATAATTTAAACAATAAGTATCAAAGTGAAACAGTGCTAAATCTATGATGACTAAGATGTGGTTGCCCATCTCTTCACTAGTTACTCATTGACGTTGGCAGCTACTTCACCATTGGAAAATGAGATGGCCCCTTTTGTGATAATAAAAGCCACAGCCAGCAGGTATAAGTTCTCTTAGAAACAACAGTGGTGATTTTTTATGTATTTTCTCTTGTTTGGTTGGTGTTATGGACTCCAGAGAGGTAGAGGCAGAGCTCCGTGAAATCCTAAAAGCTTTATAGGTTAGTTCTAGTGGGTCTATGTGTGCAAACTTGAACCTCATATTGAATTAGACTCTTCAAATGCTATTGCTAAGATTGAGAGTGGTGCTTTTGGCACTTCGAAATATAGGTCCATCTTGATTTCAATCATGATCCTAAGCAGAGCTTTTAGAGCTGTCAGTTTTCTACACTCGAGACCATCTAGCAAAGTAAGGAGTTGAAAGTAGCACAAAACTTGTAGCCTATATTTAATTTTCAATTGTTTTGATTACTTTTTAGCTCAAGCTTTAAATTGTAAGCATCACATGCAGTCAAATACTGTGATAATGGCTATCATGAAGACAACACAAGGATACTCATATTTTTCATATTTACCTGCATCCCGCATTCTATGGATATGGTACGAGAGGTGGATTCACCAAATGACATTCTTGACAGCCAGTAACCAAGAGCAAATGCAGCGACATGTAGGAGAGCCACTGGCATTATCAGTTGTCCTCCTTGGGTTTTCAAGACATCTGATACTTGACCAATCTAAGAAATAGTAAAATATTATCATTTGATTTATTTAATAAAAGCAAAAATTGCCACAATCTTGGTAGATTTAACAGAATGCCAAAGATTCAGTAAATAATTTGGGAACTTACAGGGCTTGCACATAGCAGGGTTGTGAGAATAACCCCAACCAAAGGTGTAAATGTGACTATTTTTGAAGTGAATGTAGGGAAGAATTCATTTGAAAGAACTGTCACATGAATAAGGACTTTGGGTTACTTCATTATGTCTATATGCAAATCCTTCTGTGGCAAGCCACTAGAGAAATGTCAAACTTTAGTCCAGCCAACTCCAATTCATAAAAAGTTTTAAAACCTTCAAGTTACCTCCAACAATAGTTGGCACCAAAACAACCTGAAAAGTGCTGATAGCCAGGCCCTGAAAAATTGCAGAAAATGAAGGTTATCATTGTAAGTTGACAGGCCAAACATGAAAGTTCCTTATGTGGTTAATGCCAAAACATTTTTCAAACCTTCCTAGTAACTCACTGGATAGCTTAAGTTATTTTTTAGCTGGTTCTACCCAATTATTTCTCACATTTATGTTCATGTAAATCTGTTGATTGAATATTTCACCACATTTTGTCAATGCATGTGAAACTATGATCCTTAAGAATATAAGCACTCAATGCATGCTCATGGATCTACAATCCCTATGGATATATCATTTGCACAAGCTTATGGAACCTCAAGGCAGGCAATTTTCAAGACTGTCAAACTTACTACAGCATCAACTGGAACAAGCTGGCCAGCAAGAAGCTTAGTAAGGAGAGGTGTCATGATAATGGCTCCAATAGTTGAACATCTGAGAAATTCCACCGAAAATTAGGAAACAAGAGTAACAATGGAATTCAACTTTTAACGAGTATTCTAAGTTCAGCCTTTAAGTTATTATACGTGTCATTATAAGCTGCAGTCACTCATTTTAAAAGGGCAAATGGAAATTATGTCACCCACGTACCTGTTAAATCATGCAAAGAGATATAAATTATGGTCAAAGAATATGGTAATATGTGTGATGTGGGTGATGTGCAAAATGAGCAATCCATAAAGTGTACATTGAAGCATAAAATTGCAAGGAGAGAGAATTCTTCTTCAACCTTGGCATTTGTCATCTAAAAGAACACTCAGAAGATAATTTTGTTATTTGCTTGCTTGAGTATGATTTCAAAGGAATCAATATATAGAAGCAGGACCAGTGAATAAGTGACAGACAGTCATCTATCACTTAGACCCAAATTCTCTCTCGTGATAATAGAACTCAACCTATTACAGTCTTGATTATAGTTACCACGATGAAAATAATTTGAGAAGCCTCAATAAGAACATTTGCTATTATTGTGAAATGTGCCATAAATTTGATTCTTTGTCAAATCCAACTACAATGGAATATTCTAACAGAAGAAATGAAAGTGAACTACTAACATGAGCCTTACCCCATATGTCGAGAATACAAACTTTGACATAAAATAACAAATAGCACACAGCATGTAAGACAAATCATAATTGATTGAAAACAATGCCAGAGTTGTTCAACCCAACATAACTGCAGGGATGAACACAAATTGCTCTTACGTTGTCATAAGAACTGATAGTGCAACATTCCCCTTCGATATATAGGTTGCAACATTGGATGCCTGACCTCCAGGGCAACAAGAGACCAAAATAAGACCAGTTGCAAGAGGTGCTGACAATTTCAAAGTCTGAAATACACATAGATAGTTGTCAACAATTATAATTTAAAAAATGCATAATAATGTCAGCTAATTGTTTCGATTTAATACAATTCAAAAGGCTGTATATGGCAGTTTCACATAAGCATCCTGAACAGAAGACAATAATACTGACAATAGAAGTTATCATCAACCTTTTTTTAATAAAAAATGGTCTGAATGCCTCTCAATGAAGGATCTCTTCTTTTTAAATAGTGAGGTATCAGCATAATTACTTCCTAAAATCACTCCTAGACCATAATTACAATTGCCTATTAATCAATCTCCCTAGATCAAGCTCCCTAAATCAAATTAATTGCATAACAATCAATCAAAGTATTACAACTAACATCCCCCTCAAATTGATGAAGCATCACTTTTTTAACCATGAATTGATGTCGATGACGAAATAGAGCCATGGTAAACACATCAGTTAGAACTAAATGGGAATGTAAAGAAGAGTAATCACATGCCGGTCAAGTGTTTCATGAATAAAATAACATTATACTTTAATGTGCTTGATTCACTCCTGAAAGACTGGATTAGTAGCAAATTAAATAGCACTAGTGTTATCAGCATGAAAACAAGTAGCAGTAAGTTCGAGGAATACACAGTTCATCTAACAGACCTCGAAGCCAAACAATCTCAGAGCAAGCAGATGACATGGCACGATATTCAGACTTGATTGAGGATTTAGAAACTCGATCATGCTTCTTACTCTTCCAAGAAATAAGAGCATCACCAAGAAACATGAACCAACCAGTAACTAAACGACGAGTATCAGGATAACCAGCCCAATCCGCATCACTGAAAACAATCAATTGTAAAGAAGCCCTGTTAGGAAAGAGTAACCCGTGACCAAAAGTACCCTTGAGATATGTCATACAATGGCCAAGTGAGAATGGCGGGGAGCCTGTATAAACTAACTTGTTGTATAGCTAAAAAAATATTTGGCCGAGTGATTGTCAAATAACTTAAACTCCCTACCAGCAACCGATACAACATGGGATCAATTAATAACTTGTCATCATCTTATTATAGCTTCAAGTTGATCTCAATTGGTGTAAGGACCAAGTTACCAGACTAAAGACCTGCTAAGATGAGAAGCTCTTGAGTATACTTGTGCTGGTACAAAAGTGTGATAGCCGTACAACGATGAACCTCAAGACCAAGAAAATACTAAAATCTTTCATATGAAATGAAGTGTTAAGTTGCGCCTGTAGTTGTTCAATAAACTGAAAATCAGACACTATAATAACAATATCATTCACATATATAGAAAGTACAACATTCCTAGTAGCAGTCATTCGGAGAAAGAGGGTCAACCTGACTCTAAATAAAATTAAAATCAACAAGTGTAGAACAAAACTTCTCAAACCAGGCACGTGGTGCCTACTTCAATCCATAGATAGACCGTTTGTTTTAAACAACAAACCTCAGAAGAGTGAGCAATATGCCAGGAAAAGGAATCATATATTTCTTGTTTGAGGTCTCCATGCAAAACTGCATTCACCATATCCATATGTTGAGTTGACCATTTCAAGGCAGCAATAGTCATAACAGCGTGAAAAGTAGTCATCTTGGCCACAAGTGCAAACATCTCCTCATAATCAAGCCCATACTCTTGTCAATTTCTAAGAGCTAGCAGACAAACTTTAAATCTTGCAATAGAACCATCAAGCTGTAGCTTTATGGTATAAAGTATAAACCCATTTGCAACAAAGAAGTTTAACGCCATTAGGACAAGGAACTATATTCCAGATGTGATTATCTTGAAGAGATTGAATCTCTTTTTGCATACTTGTTTCCAACATGCTTGAATGGAAGCTTAAGAGTAAGACTTAGGTATAGTAGCAATATTAAGAGTTGCAGGTTGCAATCAGGCAAGAATTTAATCTATAGTTAATCAGAAAATCATGTGGGTATGCAATTTGGGGTTTAATTGAAGAAAATTAGAAAAACTGGATGAAATTGATCATAATTGGAAGAATTGAAAGACTAGTGATCAAAATGGAAAAGATGACAAAGTTTGGAAGTACAATTCATTCAATTGGGGCCCTAAACGAGGAGAAAAAATTGGAATTAAAGGCAAAAATGGTTAAATTTGCAAGTCAAGACTGAAATGAAAGAGATGGAAAAGCTTGAAATTCCAATTGATTCAATTAGGTGTGTAATTGAAGAGAAAAATTGAGACTTTAAGTTAATTTGACCAAAAATAAAAGAATTAAAGGACTTAATTGAATAAAAATTGAGATTTAGGATCAATTTAGCCAAAATTGCACAATTGAAAATCCAAAGACTGAAAGTATAAAAAGCGCTAATATTGAAGGACTCTTGAATGTCATCAAGAGTTTGATTGAAAAGAATCTTTGAAAATTAGTTGAAGTTGGCCAAGAATAGCGAAATCAAAACTTCAAGGATCAAATTGAAAATCAAGAAGGAAAAAAAGTTAGTGAAACGGTCTAAAAAAGTTGTATAAGCCAAAAACGATGTCATTTCCTTTAAAGCCAAAACCCTAATTCAATGAAAAGGTTGCATGACACGTCGTTTAACACCCTTATTCTCCAAATGGAAAAACAACCAGCTTGAGGGTGGATCTTTGGCATCTTCTTTCTTCTTTAGTTTGTTCTCAATGGAGACAAAGGGCACGCTTCTCTTACTGTTTTGATGCAAGAAAGTATCCTCATCTTTGTTTCAGTTCGTCCTTTGCTCTAGAGAGTCTGCCAAGCCAACTCAAGGGCTCACGCAAAACTAGCATTACCATCAGACCTTGGCTGGATGTGTTTCAATGGCTGGGATGGATTGATGATGAATCAAGGGCCATGATGAAGAGTTCAAGAGCCTTCCCAGGCCTCTACAAAAAGCACCTCAGCCCCAGCCTTTGGAGGGCAGCAACAGTAAAATAAAAATAAGAAAGAAGAAGGAAAGAAAAGAAAAATGAGGTAAAGGAAGCAAGGAGAGGAAGAAATAAAAGAAAGAAGAAAAGATACCATGGTTGTATCTTGGTGGTGGCAGCAAACCAAGGCTCAAGGTTTTTTGCAAAGAAGGATTCTCGAGGTTGCCCAGAAAGCTTGTGGAAGAAACAAAAGGAATGGAGGTACCATTATACAAGGATTTTGGAAGCAAAACCAATTAAACTTCGACAATGGCAGCCTTCCAAAGCAGAGATAGTAGCAGTAGCAATGTAGCGACTGTGGCAGTAACCACCCTTGGCTTCCATCACATTTGTCACGGTGTGACAATAATCATCAATAAACATCACAGAATACTTATACTGAGCATGTGAAATAACAAGACTACTAGTCATATGATTACACATTGCATAGTCAACCAACAAAGAAGTAAATAGATTCTCTTTACCTTGTATGTCAAAGTCAGACAAGGTAGAAACAACCATCTATTGGACCATTTTGGGTTGGGTGTGAGAGTAGATGAAGAACTGCTTATAGATTGTTGATCTAGAGAATGAACCAAAGAGGCAGCTGCAAAATTAGACTGGATAGCATTATAAGGGACTAGAGCATGTCGGTTTTGAGGTCGCAATCGACAATCTTTAATGATGTGCCCCTCCTTTTTGCAATAATTGAAAATTTCTTGTTGCAATGTTTTGCAACATGCCCAAACTCTTTGCAATGGTAGCATTAAGTATGTGACTTGAATCTTCCTTTACTTTGAACAGCATATGCCACATTAACATCTCATACGTCATGGTTTTTGAATTAAGGCCATGCTGAGTGACTAGGTGTTGTTATTCATGTAATAATTCCTCCCAACAAATCTCCAAAGATGGAATAGGATTTCAGTTGATTAAACTAGCACGTGCAATCTCAAATTATGGTCTTGGTTTCATTAGAAACTCATCTCTTTGACTCTCAAGATGAACAACTTGTAGTGCCTTTAAGGCCTCATTGGGAATGATAGAATGAATTATCCCAGTATATTCACTCCATAAGTTAAGAAATCTAGAATAGAATTTTTCAATAGAAAGATTACCTTGGCAATAGTTTGCTAATTTTTAACTCCAAATGAAACTTTCAGGCAACATTATTTTTAGAATAAATGCTCCAAAGATATGTCCACATTTCCATAGCAGCAATGAATGATCGAAGATTATTCACCATATATGATTTAATAAAACTCAGTAACCAAGAGATAATACAAGCATCATTGCTCTTCCAAGAATCAATCTCCTAGGGATCAATGAGAGCTTTAGATGACCATCTAAGTGGCCCAATAATTCTTTGCACTTCACAAACATCTTGAATTGAAACTTCCAAGTGGAATAGTTACTTTCATGATAAATCAGAAGAAAAGAACAAAACTAGTGGAAAAAATAGACCTTGATGTCAAAAGAATCTCTCTACACCTAGAAATTACCTATAACCCCAAACCAAGAAAAAATATCAAAAGAGAAACTCAAGAAAAATATTTCACAACTCAACCCAAAGAAATACTAACCCAAAGAATTAAGCACAAATTTTAGAATTTTGGTTCTGATATCGTGTCAAAATAATTTGAATGCCTCTCTTCTCTTTAAATAGTGAAGTATCAACATAATTACATCCTACAATCACTCCTTGACCATAATTACAATTGCCTATCAATCAATTTTGTGGATCACGCTTTCTAAATCAGGTAATTACATATCAGTCAATCTTCTTAGATCAAGCTCTCTAAATCAAGTAATTGTATATCAATCAATCAAGATATTACAGCTAACATTTTCTTGTACCACTCCACCCTTTAGTGAAAAGAACCCTCTGCCTAAAGCTAAAGCACGGTATATGTGAAAAGAACCCTCTACATAAAGTTGAAGCACAATATATGCATGAGCTTGGTATGCCTTCCACAGAAAATGACTATGTAAGAACCTTGGATTTACTTCAAGAGAACAAAATTTAAGCAGTCAAAAAGAAAGTGCAAACTGTCATTCTATCTATCATGATCAGTAAATCTTGACTGGATAAGAAATGAAAAGAATATGAATAAACAATGACTTCACTGATCAAAGAATTCAGACAATATTGATCCATGTAACAATTTCTAACCACTTTAGAGTCCCCAAAAAGCATCTAGGTTAGAGGGCATATGTCCTTGACGAGTTATGTGGAGTATATCAATATTATAGTTATATGGTTGACTAAATATTACACTATTTTCAACAAACAATTATTTATGCTGATGATAAAATTCAAGAACAAAGAGAAAAAACACCCAAAATCAAAGAAGATCTCAAAAGCTAAGAAAATGTTGAAGCAATACCGTTGCAATCACAAAGCCTAGCAGAGGTTTGATCAAGTACTGAGCAAG
>Ga0307516_10001726_pt1 | contig 30007 bp, 15 predicted proteins | sample 19_EM_MG_FD_203310 | JGI IMG/M metagenome (GOLD analysis project Ga0307516, IMG submission 203310) | Populus trichocarpa ectomycorrhiza microbial communities from riparian zone in the Pacific Northwest, United States - 19_EM | ecosystem: Host-associated > Plants > Roots > Unclassified | place... | reverse complement strand
CGGTGCGCGTCGTGCATCCCGAGGGTCGCTTCGACGACGACCGCTATGCGCCGCCGCCCGCCCCCGTGTACGACTGGCGCCGCCGCCCCCGCGAGCAGATCTACCACGTGAACGTGGCCGCGGTGCACGCGGTGTATGCCGCCCCGCAGCAGCGCTGCTGGGTCGAGCGCGAGCAGATGACCCAGCAGCAGCGCGGCGCGCCCAGCGGGGGTGGCGCGGTGGTCGGCGGCATCGTGGGCGGCATCATCGGCCACCAGGTCGGCGGCCCCAACCGCGATGCCGCCACGGTGGCGGGTGCGGTGGCCGGCGCCGTGATCGGCTCGCAAGTGGGCCGCGGCGGCCAGGTCACGACCGTGCAGGACGTGCAACGCTGCGAGACCGTGCCGGCGCAAGGCCGCCCCGAGTACTGGGACGTGACCTACTACTTCCGCGGCGCCGAGCATCATGTGCAGATGACGGCGCCACCGGGACCCACGGTGATGGTCAACGAAAACGGCGAACCGCGGCTGTAGGCGGTGCGTGCGGCGCCCTTCGTCGGGCGCCGCCACTGCGCTGAGGGCGGCCTGGCGCACGATGAAGGACTCAGCGGCAGGTCGACAACTCCTGCTTCAATTCCTTCCTGAGCTGATCCCCATCACGGGCCAGCATCGCATCGGCCGCGAACTGCTCTTCGCGTCGCTCCAGCTGCCGCAGGCTGCGGCGCAAGCTGCTGCAGGCCAGGGTTCGGTCGGCACTCGCCGCTTCGGCTGCGCGGCCCCGCATGCCGGCGCGGGCCCTCAGCGCCTTGCCGTGATTGCGCAATGCCCAGGCGTAGTCATGCAGGGCGAGTATGTGGTTTCGGGCACCCTCGGGGGCGCTCTCGAACGCCGCCAGTGCGTCCGCCGCGACCGCCACGCTCTGCTCCACGTCGCCCGCCGCGAGCAGGTCTTCGCTCAAGCCGCTGGCGCACGAGCCGTAGTCCACCCGCACCATGGCATCGTTCGGGTCCTTGGCCAGCAGCGGCGCCAGCAACTGCAGCGCGCGGCGCCGGCTCGCGGCCGCTTCCTTCGGGTTGTTCATGGCCCGCCACGCCACGCCGGTGTGGTTGTGCGTGGCAGACAGGTTCATCATCAGCTGGGTATTCTCGGGATGTTGCCGAACCAGCCGCTCCAGCACGGCAGCTCCCTTGCGCAGCTCGGCCATGGCCCGGGCGCCCAGTTCCGAGGTGTCGCCGGTGTTGAGCAGGTGCTGGCCGCGCATGCCATAGGCGCTGGCGAGGTTGCCGCCGACCTGCGCATTGCCGGGGTCCTGCGCAAGCAGCTCCTCGAGCTGCCTGACCGCCACGTCTGACGCGGCCAGGAACTCCTCTCCCCGTCCGGCCATCATCAGCAGCTGCGAGCGCTGCGTATGCAGGGCCGCCAGCACCCTGCGGTTGGACGGGTCGCTGCCATCGGCACTCACCGCCGCTTCGGCCGCCGCAATGCCGGTCTGCAGGCCTGCCAAGGCGACATCGAACTCGCCTTGCGTGGCCTGCAACGCCGCCAGGCTGCGCACGGTGCGCGCCAGTTCGCGCCGGGCTTCGTTCAACCGCTGCAGCCCGGGACCGGGCTGCTGGCGCATCACTTGTTCAGCCAGGCCTTGCGCGCGCTGGTAGCTCAGCCTGGCGGCCTTGGGATCACCCAGGTTGCTCCCCATCGGTCCGCCCTGGATGTCGGCGATCTTGCGGTAGCCGGCCGCCAGCTCGAGTTGCAGCGCCGGGTCGGAGCGGGCGCCCGTGTCCAGCTCCTGCAGGTAGATGAGGGCATGGTCGACCAGTGCCTTGCGGGCCGAGGTGGCACCCGGCAGGTCCTGGATCGCGTCGTGGATGTCGAAGATGAACACGTTGGCCAGCTTGCGCACGCTGGCAAGGTGATGCTCGGCCCGCTGCCGCTGCGCGTTGGCCTCGTTGTACTGATAGGCCGCCACGCCCAGGCCGGTGGCCAGCATGATGTTGGCGGCCACCGCGAAGCCGAACAGGGCCCGATGGCGCAGCATGAAACGGCCGGCGCGATAGCTCCAGGCGCCGCGGCGCGCCAGCACCGGCAGGCCTTCCAGGTGGCGGAACAAGTCGTCGGACAGATGTTCCGCCGTGGCGTACCGCCGGGCGGGATCCTTGCGCAAGGCCATCAGCACCACCGCGTCCAGGTCGCCCAGCAAGCGCCGGCTGCGGGCCCGCCCGGTACGGAACGCCGCACGGCTGGGCGGCAGCGGCTCGCTGTCGCAGATGGCCTTGCGCAGTTCGTAGTCGTCGGCAGCCTGGGCGTAGGGGCCGGACTGCGCCACCAGGCTGTACAGCAGCACACCGAGCGAGTAGATGTCGCTGGCCGGGGTCACCTCGTCACCACGCACCTGCTCCGGGCTGGCGTACTCAAGGGTCATCACGCGTTGCGCGGTGGCCGTGGCCGGTGCCGCCACGCTCACGCGCCGGGCGATGCCGAAGTCCACCAGCTTGACCACACCCGCCACGGTCACCAGGATGTTGGAAGGCTTCAGGTCGCGGTGCACTACCCCGCTGCGATGGGCATAGTGCACCACCTGGCACACGCTGCGAAACAGGTTCAGCGTGTCGTCGACGGACACGCCACGCTCCCGGCAATGCACATCGATGGGGTCGCCCACCACGCGCTCCATCACGAAGTACGGCACGCCTTCTTCGGTGATGCCGCCATCGAGCACCTTGGCCAGGTTGGGGTGCTCCAGGCTGGCCAGGATCTGCCGCTCGGCCTTGAACCGGGCCACGAACGCGTCGTCGCTCAAGCCCTCGCGCATCAGCTTGATGGCCACGTCCTGCTCGTACTGGCCGTCCACGCGCTCGGCCAGGTACACCTGGCCCATGCCGCCCCGGGCGATCAGCGACACGAGCCGGTAGTTGCCTACGCGGCGCCCCAGCCAGGACCGGGCCTCATGGGCATTCAACACCTCAAGTGCCAGCGCGGCCGGCACCGCATCGAGCCCGCTGCGGCTGGGCTCGGCGGCGGCCAGCAAGGCCATCACCTCGGCACGCAAGGCCTCGTCGGTGCCGGCACGGGCCTCGACAAAACCCTGCCGCTCGGCGGGCGGCTGCTCCAGCGCATCGGCCAGAAGCGACTTGATGCGCTGCCAGGTGGCAGCGTTCGTCGCCGCGGTCAAGCCCAGCCTCTGTGTCGATCGCTCATGCGGACTGGCTTCCCCGTGGTATCAGCCCGGGTACTTTACATGGGGCACGGGGCCGGTGCCGCCGCGATCGCAGTGGGCGCGCGAAGGCAATTTTTGCCAAGTCCCTGGCGACGGGCCTTTCTATCCTGAGCAGCCATCAACCCATGTCCACCCCGCAGAAGGAATGAACTCCATGTCCATGACTCCCCAGGATTTCAACGCACAGCGCCGATTCATCGACACCCCCTCAGGGCGCATTGCATACGTTGAACAAGGCAAGGGCCCGGTGGCGCTGTTCGTGCACGGCGTGCTGGTCAATGGGTTCCTGTGGCGGCACCAGTTGGCGCGGCTGGGCAGCGCAACACGCCGCTGCATTGCGCTCGATCTGCTGGCCCATGGCGCCACCGTCATCGGGCCGGGGCAGGACGTGTCGTCGACCGCCAACGCGGAGATGCTGCGGCAGTTCCTCGACGCCATGAAAATCGACCAGGTCGACCTTGTGGGCAACGACAGCGGCGGCGGCATGGCGCTGATTTTCGCGGCCCTTCATCCGCAGCGGGTGCGCAGCCTGGCGCTGACCGATTGCGACACGCACGACAACTGGCCGCCCGAAGCCTTCAAGCCGTTCCTTGCGCTCTCGGCCGCCGGGGGGTTGCGTGGCGCACTCGACACCATGCAGGCCGACAAGAACTTCTATCGCTCGGCCGATGCACTGGGCCCGGCGTACGAGCATGCCGGGCAGGTGGAGGATGCCACCATCGAGATGTACCTCCACCCGCATCTCGCCAGCGAGCAGCGCACGCACGATCTCCAGCGTTTTCTCGCCGCCTTCGATTGTTCGCACACCGTGGCCATCGAATCGAAACTGCGCACGCTGAAGGCGCCGACCTTGATCGTCTGGGGCACCGACGACGTCTATTTCGACGTGAAGTGGTCCCACTGGCTGGCCCAGGCGATTCCGGGCACGCGGCGGCGCGTGGAGTGGGACGGTGCCCGCCTGTTCTTGCCTGAGGAGCGTTGGCAGGCGTTCAACGATGAGTTGCAGGCCCACTGGCGGGCCAGCGGGGGCTGACGCACCCAGCTGCGGGAAATCCCTAGGCCGGCTTGTGCCCACACTGTCGAAACATGGTCGGGTGGTTCGTCGTACTTGCAGAGACTGCCTCCTCGCAGCCTCGTCATCCCATAAGGAGCCTGACCATGTCTGTCCGCAGCGTTCGCCTGCATCGTGTCATCCGAGCCAAGCCCGAAAAGCTCTACAGGGCCTTCACCGAGGCCGAAGCGCTGGCCAAGTGGTTGCCGCCCTACGGCTTCACCTGCACCGTGCATCACCTCGAAGCCGTTGTCGGCGGCACGTTCAAGATGTCCTTCCGCAACTTTTCGACCGGTAATTCGCACTCGTTCGGCGGGGAATACCTGGAGTTGCGCCCCAACCAGCTGATCCGGTACACCGACAAGTTCGATGACCCGAATCTTCCCGGTGTGCTCCAGGTCACGGTGAAGCTCGATCCGGTGTCCTGCGGCACCGAACTGTCGGTCGTGCAAGAAGGCATTCCGGAGGTCATTCCGCTGGAGATGTGCTACCTCGGGTGGCAGGAGTCGCTGGCGCAGTTCGCCACGCTGGTTGAACCGGAAATTCCAGGGTAACGAGCGGCTCGTCGCGTCTCTCGAACGGAGGACACCGTGGGACTCTTGACCTTCAGCATCAACGTCACCCTGGACGGCTGCGTCGACCACCAGGAAGGAATCGCCGACGACGAGACCCACGCCTTCTTCACCCGCCTCATGGACGAGAGCGGAGCGATGCTGTGGGGCCGCGTCACCTACGAGATGATGGAGAGCTACTGGCCAGCGGTCGCCCGCGGCGACGCGGAGGCACCGCCGGCGCTGCGCGAGTGGGCGATCAAGCTGGAGGCCAAGCCGAAGTACGTGGTGTCCTCGACGCGAAAGGACTTCCCGTGGACCCACAGCCACCCCATCGCCGACGACCTGCACACGGGCGTACGCAAGCTCAAGGACGCGACCCCCGACGGCGTACTCCTCGGCAGCGGCAAGCTCGCGACCGAGCTGGACCGGCTGGATCTGATCGACGAGTACCAGTTGCTCGTCCACCCCAGGATCGCAGGCCACGGCCCGACCCTGTACGAGAGCGGGCTGTCCAGCACGCGACGGCTGGAGTTGATCTCGGCGAAGCCGCTCCGCAGCGGCGCGGTTGCCATGCACTACCGGCGCGCGCGCTGACTCGGAGACGGGTCATGTTGCCTGACAATGCGCTGCACTCGGACGGGCCTCGCATGGCTCGGCCCGCCGGTGAACTCAAACATCAGGCACCCCAAGAGATGACACGTCGCCATCTGTTCCTCTTCCTCACTGCCTTCGCTGCAGTGCTCGGCATCGGGTTCGCAATTCCCGAGGAACCCATGATCCCCGTCACTGGCGCGACCGCCAAAGACTGGAATCCAAAATCATTCTGGTACGAGCCCTGGGGAACCTCAGGCGTGCACAAAGGCATTGATGTCTTCGCGCCCCAAGGTAGAAGTGTCGTCTCCGCAATCCCCGGCGTTGTCATCTTTCAAGGTCAGCTCGGTATTGGCGGCAATGTCGTGGCCGTTCTGGGACCGAAGTGGAGAGTGCACTACTACGCACACCTGGCCCCTGCCGATCCGTCGCCACGGTTCCTGTCCAAGGGAGCAAAGCTTGGCCTGGTTGGAACAAGCGGCAACGCCACGGGAAAGGCCCCGCACCTGCACTATTCAGTGGTGTCCCTCGTCCCTCTGCCTTGGCGTTTCAGCTCGGCCGAGCAAGGGTGGAAAAGAATGTTCTTCCTGGATCCAGGCGCACTGCTGCAAAGCGGCGGCTGACCAGTCAATGGAGTGACGATGAAAGCACAAGAGCGGGAAGAGCTTCTCCAGGCGTTGAAAGACCGCTTCGAGAAGCACATGCACCGGCACAAGGGGATCGCCTGGGCCGACGTACGAGCCAGACTCGAGCGCCATCCCGCCGCGTTGACGTCGCTTCGCGACATGGAGGCCACGGGTGGCGAACCTGACGTCATCGGCCAGGACGCAGCGGCGGGGCCGTACACGTTCTGCGATTGTTCCGCAGAGAGCCCGAGTGGCCGCAGAAGCGTCTGCTACGACCGTGAAGCGCTGGAATCCCGCAAAGAGAATCGACCGGCGAGCAGCGCTGTGGAGATGGCTGCCGCGATGGGCATCGACCTTCTCACGGAGGAGAAATACCGTGAACTGCAGACGCTGGGCGAATTTGATGCCAAGACTTCCAGCTGGGTGAACACACCGCCTGATGTCAGGGCGCTCGGTGGCGCCCTCTTCTGCGACAGGCGCTATGGCAAGGTGTTCGTCTATCACAACGGAGCGCAGTCGTACTACGCTGCCAGGGGCTTTCGCGGTTCATTGGTGGTGTGAGCACCGCGGTGCCACGCCAGTCGCCCCTTTGAGACGGCCTGCTGCACCGCCTCGGCGTGCAGCCCGGCGCCAAGCGCCTTGGCAGCCTTCAGTCTCGTGGCGACGCTCGGATTGCCGTCGGCACTGGGCGCGCGGTCAAGGCTTTCCCAGCCCGTTGCTTTCTGGCCGAGCGCCAACCCGAACCCAAAGCTGCAGCGGCCGCCGATTGGCATCGGTCCGATGTGCGCCCACACGGCATTGGCTTGGGGCAACAGGTAGTGGGTTTGCGTTGGCGGCGCGCCTGATGCAAACTAGCATCACTTTTGATGCTTGACGCCGAAGGCACCCCATGCGAACAACCGTGACGATCGACGATGCGCTATATGAAGCTGCCCTTGAGGTTGCCGACCCAGCGATGGACAAGGCCGATCTTTTCCGCGAAGCGGTCAAGACATTCGTGAGGGTACAAGCTGCCAAGCGCCTGTCCGCCTTGGGGGCAAGCCTGCCTGAGATGCGTGACATTCCTCGCCGCAGGGAAGATGCCCAGCAATGAAGGGGGTGCTGGTTGACACTTCCGTCTGGGTGGATCACTTCCGGCGGCACAACGACGCCTTGGCCGACTTGCTTGAGCTTGACCTGGTGATGGTCCACCCGATGATCCTGGGGGAGCTTGCCTGCGGAACACCGCCGGCGCGGACACAAACCCTGGCTGACCTGGAAAAGCTGCAACAGACCCAGCAGGCCAGCCTGCGGGAGGTGATGGCGTTCATCGAACGTGAGCGGCTCTTTGGCTTGGGCTGCGGGCTGGTGGACATCATGCTTCTGACCTCTACCCTGATGACGCCCGGCGCCGAACTCTGGGCTTTTGACAAGCGCCTGGGTTCATTGGCGGAGCGATTTGGAGTGCTGCACCGCCCCCCTCTGCACTAGGGCCAAACCGTTCGACCTCGGCGCCGCAGTGATGCACTTGGGCTGGATGTGCTCATCGGCCCGCACGCGGGCGCAGCCTCGCACCGCCCTTCACTGCACCGCCACCATCCGGTCCATCAACCCCGACCACGCCCCCACCGACGCGAAATGCGCATACACCCACGGCAGCCAGCCGCGGCTGCGCCAGCGGCAGAACTCCGCATTGGGCAAGGCGTTGAACTTCGCTTCATCGATGACCTTGAAGCCCGACAGGCTCAACTGCTGGCCGTCCTTGAGCGTGACGTCGGCGCGGTGCTCCACCAGCAGTTGCGTGGCTGCCAGGGCACGGGTGAATTCGAGCGTGGGTTCGAGCTGGGCCTGGTAGTCGCGGCAGAAAGCCAGCGCGCTGCGGGTCAGCGCGGTGGGCTGGCCTGCGGCATCGAACAAGGGGTTCCAGTTGCCGGGCACCACCGCGGCGGCAGCCTCATCGATGCACAGCGTGTACTCCGTGCGGGCTTCGTTCTCCAGGAAGATGAACGGGTAGCGCCGCACGTAGGCCGGCACGTAGCTGCCCGGCTCCCAACGGCCCTGCTCATCCACGAAGAGGTTCTGCCCGGTGCGCAGGCCCAGCACCGCCACCGGCTGCGGCAGTTTTTCGTCAGTGAAGACCACCGGGAAACACCGGCTGGCGCTCGGCAGTTCGGCCGCCACCAGGGGCACGGCATTGGTGGTGGCGGTGAACTGGAAGCCGCCGGCCGGGGCCAGCGACCGCGCCCCGTGCCGGCGCGGCTGCAGGACCTTGGGTTGCGCGTAGAAGAGGGGCAGTGTGCTCATGGGGCTCAGAGGGGGGTGTCTTCGGGCTGGGCCGCGTCATCACCTGCCGCAGGGGTGGGTGCCGGGACGGGGACCACTGCGGGGGCGGGCGCCGGGGCGGGAGCAGGCTTGACCGGTGCGCTCACCGGGGTCAGCACCACCGGGCTGAGCATCATCGGACTCATCGGCGACACCGTCAGCACCTGCGGGCTGGCGTACACGCCCAGCACGTTGGGGGCCACGCCGCCGCGGTCCACCACGCCGGTGAACAGCGGGGTCGCGCCCGGGGTGCTGGGCACCACGCCCAGGGGCACGGTGGTGGCGACGAGACGGTTGATCACTTCCAGGGGCCCCCACGGGGTGTCGTTGATGAAGTACGGCGCATTGACCAGGGCACTGTCGATGTGAGAAGCCGCCAATGCACCCGTCTTGCCGGCCACTGTGCCGTACAGCTGGGCTGCCGATGCCGTGGTGACCGCCAGATTGGCCACGTTGATCTTGTGATCGGGATTGGCATCGTTGAGGCCGATCTCGAACTCGAACGCGCGCCAGGTCGGCTGCCCCGTCTCGCTGACCCCGCGCTCGCCGGTGCCGGCGTTCAGGGTCAGCGCGGTCGTGGCGCCCACCAGGCCGGTCATGTGGATGTCGCCGTCGGTGGTGATGCTGGCCATGCCGGAACTTGGCACACCCGCCAGTACCGCGGGCAAGCTGGCCGGTGCCTCCAGCGTGATGCCGCCTTGCGTCACCAGGATGGTGGCCGGCAGCAGCAGGCTGGCGCCGCCCGTCTGCGTGAAGCCGGTGGTGGCCTGCACCGTGGCGTCGCGGGCAAAGACCACCGTGCCGGCAGCATCGGTGTTGGCGATGCGGAAGGCACCGGTGCTTGCCGTGACCGCGCCGTCGAAGCGGAAGCTGTGGCCGCTGAGTTGCACGTCGTCGGCCGTGACCGCGCCGCCGAAGCTCGTCAGGCCGCCTGCACCGGTCTGCACGATGCGCCCGGCCTTCACGCCGCCGGCAAAGCGCGTGGTGGTGCCGGAGCGCAGGGTGAGTGCGCCCAGCACGCCGGTGTGGCCCACGTCGGCGCCCAGGTCGATGGCACCGGCCAAGGCGGCCAGCGAGAGGTTGGCGCCGTTCGTGCTGTCCAGCGTGCTGCCGAAGCTCAGCGTGCCGGCACTGCTGCCGAGCACCTGGTCGCCGGTCACGCTCACCGCGCTGGCATACGTCTGGTCGCCGGTGCTGGCCACGGAGCCCGCGGCCAGGGTGGTGTCACCGCTGACCGACAGCGTGCGCAGGGCCAGGTGGGCACCCACGGCGCCGGCGATGCGGGCGTTGCCGGTGATGGCCAGGCCTTGCACGCCGACGCTGGCCGCGTCGGCACCGTCTTGCAGTTCCACCGTGCTGCCCGTCAGCGTGGTGTCTGCCCCCAGCACGGCGCGTTCGCCGTAGGTCTGTGCGCCGGTGGTGTCCACCGTGCCGCCGTTCAAGGCCAGCGTGCCGGCCGCGTCGGTGCTCACGCTGGTGGCGCGCACCGCAGCGTCAAAGCCCGTGGCCCCGCTGCTGCGGATGACCAGAGCACCCAGGCGGGTGTTGCCGCCCACGGCGTGGCTGAAGCTGAAGTCGCTGGCGCCGTTCTCGAGGGTCAAGGCCTGGTTGCCGTCCAGCGTGCTGCCGAAGGCAATGCGGCCGGCGCTGGTGGTTAGCACCTGGTCACCGGTGAGCGTGGCCGCGCCGGTGTAGGTCTGGTCACCCGTGGTGGTGATGGAGCCGGCACCCAGGGTGCTGCTGCCCGAGACGCTGAGCGTGCCCAAAGCCTGGTTGGCACCGAAGGCGCCCACCAGCGTGGCATCGCCCACCAGCGTCAGGGACTGGCCGCCTGCCGTGGTGGCATCGGCCCCGCCTGTCAGGCTGAGGGCACTGCCGGTGAGCGTGGTGTCTGCGCCCAGCACGGCCCGTTCGCCGTAGCTTTGCGCGCCGGTGGTGTGCACGCTACCGCCGTTCAAGGCCAGCGTGCCGGCCGCGTCGGTGCTGACGGATGCGGCACGCACGCTGCCGTCAAAGCGCGTGGCGCCGCTGCTGGCCACGGTCACGGCGCCCAGGCGTGTTTCGCTGCCCAGCGCTGCCGCGAAGAACGCGTCGCCGCTGCCGCTGTTCACGGTCAAGGCAGATGCGCCGTCCAGCGTGCCCGAGAAGGTGATGCCGTTGCCGCTGAGCACCTGGTCGCCGGTCAGGATGACGGCGCCGGTGTAGGCCTGTGCGCCGGTGGTGGTGATGGAACCGGCGCCCAGGGCGCTGCTGCCCGCGACGCTGAGCGAGCGCAAGGCCTGCTGCGCGCCGAAGGCTCCGGCCAGCGTGGCGTTGCCCGCCAGCGTGAGACTCTGCCCGCCCGCGCTGGTGGCATCGGCGCCGCCGGTGAGGCTGAGGCTGCTGCCGGTGAGCGTGGTGTCCGCCCCCAGCACGGCGCGTTCGCCGTAGCTTTGCGCGCCGGTGGTGTCCACACTGCCGCCGTTCAGGGCCAGCGTGCCGGCTGCGTCGGTGCTGACCGAGGCCGCACGCACCGCGCCGCCGAAGGTGGTGGCACCGCTGCTCGCCACCGACAAGGCCCCCAGGCGCGTGGTGTTGCCCACCGCGCCGCCGAAGCTGGCGGCGCCGCTGCCGGCTTGCACCGTCAGGGCCACGCCGCCACTCGTTTCACCATTGACGCTGCTGCCGAAGGCGATGCCCGTGCCGGTGAGTTGGGTGTCAGCGCCCAGCGCCACAGCGCCGCTGTAGGTCTGTGCGCCGCTGGTGGTGACGGCACCACCGTTCAATGCGGTGTCGCCGCTGATGGCCAGCGACTTGAGGGCCGCGTTGGCGCCCAGCGCCGCGGGCAAGACCGCGTTGCCGGTCAGCGTGAGGCCTTGCTGGCCGGCCACGCTGGCATCGGCTCCCTGGCTCAGGGTCAGCGTGCTGCCGGTGAGCACCGTGTCGCTGCCCAGCACCAGGCGTTCGCCGTAGCTCTGCGTGCCGGTGGTGTGCACGCTGCCGCCGTTCACGGCCAGCGTGCCGGCTGCGTCGGTGGCCAGCGAGCCGGCCGCCACGGCGCCGTCAAAGCGCGTGGCCCCGGCACTGGTGATCGTCAGGCTGCCCAGCCGGGTGACTTGGCCCACGGCGCCGCCGAAGCTGGCGTTGCCTGAGCCGGTGGTCACGCTCAAAGCCGCGGCACCATCGAGCGTGCCGCCGAAGCTGGCCTGGCCGCCGCTGGTGGCCACCGTGGTGGCGCCGCCCAACTGGGCCGCGCCGTTGACATTGAAGGCTCCCCCTTGCGTGGCATAGCTGCCGTTCAAGGTGGTGGCGCCCTGGTAGGTTTGCGCGCCGCCGGTGGTGGTGACGTTGGTCACATGGATGGTGGCCCCTGTCACGCTCAAGGACGCCAGCCCGCTGGCCGCGCCATCCAACACCACGGCACCGTTGCCGGCATTCAGCGTGGCCGCGTTGCCGCCGCCGGCCAGCGTGCCCGTGACGTGCAGGTCACCGGCCAAGGTGCGGGCACCGCCGGCCAGGGTGGCGTTGCCGGTCACCAGGATGGACGAGCCCGCCAGGTTGCCGCCCACGGTGACGGCGCCGGTGTAGCTTTGCGCACCGGTGGTGGAGACCGCCCCCACGCTGATGGCCTGGCCTTGCAGGCTCAGGCCCGCACGGCTGCTGTCGCTGCCGGCCTGGGTGTAGGCCTGGGTCAGGCTGACGTTGCCGCCGGTGGAGGTGAGGGCCACGGTGCCGCTGTGGCCGGCGCTCATGGCACCGGCCGTGAGGTTGCCCGCCGCCGTGATGGCAATGTCACCGTCGTTCGTGGACAGGTTGCCCAATGTCAAGGCCGAGCCGGACGAGAGGTAGACACCCCCGGTGCCCGTGACTTGCGCGCTCACGTTCGCCGCGTTCACACCGAAGGCCGCGCCGCTGCTGCCGATGCCGTTGCCGCTGGTGAGATCCAGCGTGCTGGCGGTGAGTGTGGCTGACGCGCCGGACAAGGCGCCTTGCGCCGCCGAGAGCGTGATGCTGCCGCTGCTGCCGGCGTTGATCGTGCCCGCCGTCAGGTTGCCCGCGGTCGCCGTCAAGCTGATGGCCCGGCCGCTGCCGCCGGCCACCACCGAGCCGGCCGTCATGCCGGTGCTGCTGGTGGCGGTGATGTCGCCGTCGGTGGTGGCCAGTGTGGCCGCACTGAGCGTGCCGGTGTTGGCCATGCTCAGGTCACCCGCGCCGCCCAGTGTGGCTTCGATGCTGCCCACCGCGGTGGTGAGGTGCGTGTCGCCGCCGGCCGCACCGCTGTGCAGGACCAGGCTGCTGCCGCTGACCTGCAGGTCGCGGGCCGCGGCACCGCTGCCGCTGGTGAGGATGTCGGTGGTGCCGGTGAGGCGCACCGCACCGGTGGTGGAGATGGCAGTGGTGGGCAGCAGCAAGGTGCCGCCCGCATTCAAGGACAGGTTGCCGTTGGCGAGCGTGATGCCCGCGCTCACGTCCAGGTCGCCGGCCGTGCTGATGTAGGCCGAGCTGCCGCTGCCCAGCGACAACGCGCCGCCGCCCAGGCTCAGCGCCGTGCTGCCCATGTTGAGCACCGAGACCACGCGGTTGGTGCCGCTGGAACTGAGCCCGGTGATGGCGCCCACGTTCAGCTTGATGGGCGTGCCCGCGCCGGTGCTGAGGTTCGTGACGGCACCGATGTCTTCACCCGCGGCCAGCGTGGCGCTGTGGCCGGTGATGTGCGTGCCGCTGCCGCTGGCCAACATGGACCCGGCCGACGACAGGTTGACCGCGCCATGGGTGGCACCCGCACTCACGCTGACCAGGGTGAGATCGCCACTGCTGGTCGACAAGGTCACGTCGTTGTTGGCGCTGTCGGCCGTGGCCTGCACCAGCGTGGCCACGGTGGGGCCGGCGCTGCCGATGGACACGGCACCGCCGGTGGCAATGACGGACGCCAGGTTGACACCCGCGCCGCGGTGGTCGTCGATGAAGATGCCGTTGCCGCTGCTGACGTTCAGCGTGGCGGCGCTGGTCTGCACAGACAGCGAGGCCGTGCCCACGCCGCCCGTGCCGGTGAGGTTGACCGTGCCGCCGCTGAGGTACGTGTTGCGGTGGCCGTCGTCCTGGATCGTGCCGCCGGCACCCGTGCTGCTGAGCGTCAAGGCCCCGCTGCCGGCGTTCAGGTTGCCGGCGATCAGGTCGGCGTTGGCCGTGGTGCTGGTCACTGTGATCGCGCCGCCGCTGGACAAGGCATTGGCCAGCAGCAGGTCGGCCGAGTGGGTGATGTCGATGGCGCCGCCGGCCGATTCCACCGAGGACAGCACCGAGGGCGTGGCTGCAGTCAGGTAGATGGCACCGCCGCTGCTGCTGACCTGCACGCGCTGGCCGTTGGCGGCCACGCGGTTCGTCGTGTCACCCACACCGGTGGCGCCATGCAGCTTCACGTCGAAGGCTTCCAGCGTGGTGCCGGACGTGGCCAGCAGGCGGCCTGCGTTGGCCGACAAGTCGATGGCGTTGAACTCCGCGCCGCTGCCGCCCGAGACGCTGACCACCGTGATGTCGCCAGCACTGGCCGTGACGCGGATGTCGTTGCCCGCGGCATCGGTGCCCGAGCTCATGGCGGTCAGCTTGATGGAACCGGCCGCGGTGACCGTGGTCGAGCCGTCATGGACCGACGTGGTCAAGCCGCCGTTGAAGGTGCCCAGGCTGCTGAGATACAGCGAGCCGGTGCCGGTGACGCTGGCGTTGAGCGTGTGGCCGGCCGCGCCGTTCACGAGGATGGGCGCCGACGCGGTGCCGATGCCATTGGCCGCGCTCAGCGTGATGGTCGCACTGGAGCCGCTGCCGGCCAAGGTGCCGCCACCGGCCAGGATGCTGCCGCCGCTGGCCGCCAGGCTCAAGGTCTTGGCGCTGCCGTAGCTCAGGGTGCCCAAGGTCAGGTCGCCGCTGCTGGCGGTGACGCCCAAGTCGCCGGTGGTGCTGAGGCTGGACAGGTTCAGCGAGCCGGCCTGCCGCAGCACCATGCCGCCGGTGCCCGAGCTGGCCGTGAGCGCCCCCACCGCCAGGCCCAGCGCGGTGCCGCTGCTGCCGATGTGGCTGTCGGTGCCATAGGCTTGCAAGGTCAGGCTGCCCGCGGTGATCAGCGAGCTGTTGTTGATGGCATTGATGTTGCCGTTGCCGCTGCTCAGGTAGGCCTGCAGCAGCATGCTGCCGGCGCCCACGTTCAGGCTGCCCACCGACAACGAGCCGATGCCCAGGTACGTGAAGTCCAGCCCGGTGCCGTCGGCCAGGCTGGTGAGGGTGGTGGTGTTGCCGCTGTCCGTGGCGCTGAACGTCAGGCCGCTGGCGATGACGCTGAGCGTGCCGCTGCTGCCGCTGCCGGTGTAGTTGGTGCGGTCCACCGTCAGCAGGTTCAGGTCGGCGCTGTCGGTCACGTACACGCTGCCGGGGGTGTTGAGCACGAGCTGCGGCGTGTTCACATTCAGGCGCACTTCGCTGTTGCCGATGCCGTTGCCCGTGCCATAGCGCGCTGACAGGCTGACGCTGGTGCCGGTGACGAGATTGCCGCCGCTGCCGTTGATGCTGCCTTGCGATGAACTCAGGGTCACCGCGCCGCCGCTGGTGACGGTACCGGCCAACAAGCCGTAGCCGCTGCTCAGCGTCACGGCCGCGGGCGCCGTCACCGACGAGGCGAACAGGTTGTAGCTTTCGCTCAGGGCGATGCTGCCGCTGGCGCCGTGGGCCGCGCTGGCCGAGGCCGTGAGCGTGGTGGTGCCGCCGCCATTGGCCGAGGTGCCGATGGCGCTGGTGTTGCCGATCGAGCCGCTGGCCGTGAGCGACACCGTGGTGGCGTTGGAGATCGAGCCGCTCAGGATGGAGCCGCCCTGGTTGTTGATGGTGACGGCGCTGCCGCCGGCGTTGATGGAGCCGAGCGCGATGTCGCCTTCGTCATCGGTCAGGCTGACGCCGCCCGTGGCCGAGATGCTGCCCAGCGTGGTGCGGCCGTGCATGGCCAGGTTCACGCTGCCGCCCTGCGCGGTGGCGCTGACGGTGTTGACGGTGGCATCGATGCCGTTGCCGCTGCCGCTGGCGCCTACGGCACCGCCGTAGCTCACCATGCTCAGGCTGGCAGCCTGGACCAGCGTGTTGGGGTTGCCGTCGCCGAGGATGCCGCCGCTGCCGGTGCCCGTCAGCGCCACCGTGCCGGTGGTGCCCAGATTGAGCGTGCCCACCTGCATGGCGCGGTCGCTGGTAAAGCTGAAGGCCAGGCCCAGCGGGTCGTCCAGGCTGGTGAGTGCCGTGCCGGTGACGCTGTCGGTGGCGGTGAACAGCGGGTAGGCCGCGCCGGTGATGGGCACCGAGATGATGCTGTAGGCGCCGCCGTAGGTGACGGTGGGGTGCGTGGTGCTGATGCCGAGGCGGTCGATGTGCGTGTCCGACTCCACGTTCAGCGCGCCGGTGGGGGCAAAGCTGGCCAGCGGGGCCGAGAGGTAGATGGGGTTGCCCACGCTGCCGATGGACCCGCCGTTGCTGGCGGTGAAGGCGGCGCTGGCCGCGTGGATGCGGTGCCCGCTGTTGCCGTCGCCCAGGATGTCGCCGGTGCTGGTGAGCGACACGGTGCCCGAGAGGCCCACGTCGATCTCCTCCACGCTCTGGTGGCGCCGCGTGTTCAGCACGAAGTTCAGGCCGGTGCTGTCGGACAGGGTCCGGACGTGGGTGCTGCCGTCGTCGTTGATGTCGAAGGTCAGTGACGGCGCGGTCACCTGGTACTCCGGCGCCACGCCGCCCGCGGCCTGGCTGCTGGTGAGCGAGAGGCTGGTCAGGTCCTGCGCGTTGTCGACATAGACATTGGCACCGGTGGCCAGGGTCAGGCCCAGCGCATCGGTCTGCATGTGCGCGCCGACCGCGCCGATCGATCGCCCGGCCGAGAGCGTGATGCTGCCGGCGGTGAGCAGGCTGCTGCCGTCGTTGGTGATGGACGTGGTGCTGCCGGTGCTGTAGAGCGCCAGCGCGCGCCCGGCCTGCGCATTCACCGTGCCCAGGTTCAAGGCCACGTCGGTGCTGAGCGTGAAGTCCAGGCCGGTGCTGTCGACCAGGTTGCTGAGGTGGTACTGGTTGCCGCCCGCGCTGTCGGTCAGCGACAGGTCCAGGCGCGGGGCCGCCACGGAAATGGTGTTCTGCACACCAGCCGTGGCATGCGTGGAGGTCATGGTCAGCGCGTACAGGTCAGACGCGTTGCTGACGTCGATGTTGCTGCGTGCCACCAGCGTGAGCCGGCGCACGTCGGTCAGCAAGGTGTCGTTGCTGCCCAAGGACTGGTTGGCGCTCAGCTTCAAGGTCGGCGTGGTGAACAGGCCGCCGCTGCCTTGCAGCAGCGAGTTGTTGCTGCTGGCCACGTCGGCCGAGCTGCCCACCGTGTTGGCCAGCAGCGTGAGGCCGCCGGCGTTGGACAGGTACAGCGTGTTGCTGAGGCTGCTGGCCAGCGTGCTGGCTGATGTGTACAGCGGCGTGCTGCCCTGGTAGCCGAAGGCGCTGCCGCCGTTGAGTGTCAGGTCGCCGGTGGTGATGCTGGGGCTGCCGGCGTTGGCGCCGCTGCCGCCCTGCACATAGCTGTTGCTCTGCAGGGTGACCGTGCCGCCGGCACCGGTGTTGAGGCTGCTCGCGGTGATGACCCGGTCGGCCTTGACCGAGAGGTCCAGGCCGCTCTGGGCGATGTTCGACAGCTGGAAGGCGTTGTTGCCCAGGGTGTCGCTGATGCTGAAGGTCAGGCCGGTGGAGCTGATCGAATAGCTGTGCGTGCTGCTGCCGCTGGTGTTGTGGCGGGCATCCAGGCTCAGGGCGTCCAGCGTGGTGGCGTTGGAGACGCTCACGTTGCCGCCGGAGGCGATGCTCAGGTTCTTGGTGTTGGTGCTCAGGGTCGCACCGGCTCCCACGCCGCCGTTGAAGCCCGTGGCCGACAGCGTGATGCTGCCGCCGGTGAGGCTGCCGCTGCTGCGATTGATCTGCGCGCCGGTGCCGGTGGGTGCACTGCGCGAGGTGAGCGAGATCGAGCCAGTGGTGGAGGTGCCGGCGTCGACAGTGGCCAGGCTCAGGGCCCTGTCCACGCTGTAGCTGAAGTCCATCGCGCCGCTGACCGCCAGGCCCAGGCTTTGCGTGCTGCCGTCGGTGATGGCGAAGCTGTTCAGGTTGCTGGCCGTCACGTCGTACCCGAACGTGTTGTCCGTGCCGTGCGTGAGCGTCATGGCCAGGCTCGTCAGGTTCTGCGCATCGTCCACGTAGACGTTGCCGCTGCCCGTGACGACAACCGTGGGCGCATCCACGCGCAGCGCCGTGCCACTGCTGCCGATGGAGCCGCCGCCGGCCGTGCTGGACGTTGCCGTAAGCAGCACGCGGTTGCCGGCGATGGTGCCCGAGCCGCTGGCGCTGCTGATGTTGCTGTTGGCCCCGCCGCCCGTGGTGGTGAGTGTCACGTCGCCCGTGGCCGTGATGGCCCCGGCCACGATGTTCTTGCGCGTGGTGAAGCTGGTGTTGGTGAGCGCGGTGCCGCTGAAGTCCAGGCTTTGCGTGCTGCCGCTGTCGGTGATGCCGAAGGTCTGGCCCAGGCCACCGAGGTCAAAAACGCTGGCCGTGCCGGCCGCCGTGGTGGTGTTGGTGCTGGTGATCGTGAGGTCGGTCAGGGCCGCATCGCTGGTGGCGAAGAAGTTGCGCCCTGCACTGAGCGTCAGCGCCGTGCTGCCTTCCAGGCTGATGGCATTGCCGCTGCCGGTGGCGCCGATCGAACCGGCCGTGCCGGCGGTCAGTGAGACCGTGCCGGCCGCGATGCTGGACCCAGACACGCCATCGTTGATGAGATCGGCCGCCGAGCTGATGCTGGCCGAGCCGGCGCTGCCCACATCGACGTGGCCGATCTTCACGCCACGCTGGCCGGCGAAGCTGAACGCCAGCGGCGTGCTGCTGTCCACCGACTCCACGTAGTGGGCGGTGCTGTCCTCGGAGATCGTGAAGTTCTGGCCGGCGCCGGCCGTGATGGCGATGGCACCGGACGAGCCGCTGCCGCGCGTGATCGACAAGGTGTCCAGCGTGGCGCTGTCGGTCACGGCGATGGCGCCGTTGGCAGTGACCAGCAGCTTGGGCGTGTCCACCGTGATGGCGGTACCGCCGCCCACGCTGCTCTGTGCTGCGCTCAGCGTCACCTGGCTGGCGCGGATGCCGCTGGCCGCGTCGCTGTCGTTCTGGATCGCGCCGTTGCTGGCGGTGATGGAGGCCGTGCCGCCCGCGCTGGCGTCCACGTGGCCCACCGTGATGGCGCCAGTGCTCTGCGTGTAGCTGATGCTGGTCGCGGCATCCAGGCTGGACAAGGTCATCGGCCCGCTGCCGCTGACGGTCATCGAGGTGCCCGCTTGCGCGGTCAGCGTGGCGCCGGTGCTGCTGGTCACTGGCAGGGCCCGGCCGCTGGCGCCGATGGCCTTGGCCGCATCCAGCGTCAAGCTACCCGTGCCGATGGCGATGCTGTAGCCGCTGGGGCTGAGGATGGAGCCTTCCATGGCCGTCAGGTTGACGGACTGGTTGGTGGCGGTCATGAAGCCGCCCAGCGACAGATCGCCTTCGAGCGCGGTGATGATCACCGGCCCGGTGGCCGTGACGGTGCCCAGCGTGAGCGTGCTGGTGGTGTTGGTGCTGCCGGTGGGCATGGGCACTTCCACGTACACGCCGCCGGCGCTGGCGGTGGCCGCCAAGGTGCCGGTGACCACATCCATGTGGTCCGCCCCGGTGGCGCCCACGGCGCGGCCCGACAAGGTGGTGCTGTTGGCCAGCACGCGGGTGCTCTTGTCGCCGTCGTCCTTGATGACGCCGGCGCTGGAGGTGAAGCGCGCCGTGCCGGTGTGGGTGACGTCCACCTGGCCCAGCGTGATGTCGCGGTCGCTGGTGAAGGTGAGCGAGAGTGACGAGGTGTCGGTCAGCGTGTGCACCGCGTGGCCGGCGGCCGAGTCGCTGACGTCCAGTCTCAGCGACGGCGCGGTGATCTCCAGGCCATAGCTGGTGGTGGTGTCGGGGTGGTTGCTGGTGAGGGTGAGGGTGCTCAGGTCGGTGAGGTCGGTGACGAACAGGTCGCCGCGCGTGGTGAGCGCCAGGCTGGATGCATTGACACCGATGGGGTTGAGCATGCTGCCCACGCTGCCCTGGGCGGCGCTCAGTGTGAGCGTGCTGCCGGAGGTGACGCGCGACTGCAGGTTGCCGTCGTCCACCAGGTTGCCCTGGGTGGCGGTGAGGCTCACCGAGCCTGCGGCCTGCACCTGGCCCATCTGCAGCGTGGCATCGCCGCTGAAGGCCAGCGAGCCCAGCGGCACGCTGACCAGGCGGTCCAGCGTGTACGAGGTGCCGGTGTCGGTGACGTCGAACGTGAGGTAGGGCGAGTTCACCTGCAGCGTGCCCGCGTGGCCCGGTGCGCTGTGGCGGTTGGTGATGCTCAGGCTGGTCAGCGTGGCGTCGGTGTTGGTGACGAACAGGTCGCCGGTGCTGGTGGCCGCCAGGCCGGTGGCCTTGGTCTGCACCGCATGGCTGGCCGAGCCGATGGCGCCGCTGGCGCTGAGCGAGGCCGTACCGGTGACGATGCGGGTGGCCGTATCGCCGTCATCGAGGATGGCGCCGGTGGCGGCCGTCAGGCTGACTTGGCCGCTGGTGGAGGTGCTCACCGTGCCCACCGTGATGTCGCCGCTGCTGCTGGTCACGCTGACGAACGAGCTGGGGGTGGTGACACGGTCCAGCGTCACAGCACCCGTTTGCGTGATGCTGATGCTGCTGGAGCCTGCCTGCACGTCCAGGTGTGAGGCTGCTGTGCGCACCGTGACGCTGCCGCTGTTGGCGGCATTGAGCGTGACGGTCTCACCGGTGATGAGGCCGCTGTTGCCGAAGATGGAGCCCGAGGAGGTGGCCAGCGTCACATCGCCCAGCGCCCCGGCGTTGATGGTGCCCACGCTCATGGAGCCCGTGCCGGTGGCCATGACGGTGATGCCGTTGCTGGCCGAAGACGTGCTGGAGGTGAGCGAGGTCAGTGTGGTGCTGCCGCCGGTGCGGATGTCGATGGCGCCATCGCCCGAGATGATGGAAGACAGCACGCTGGAAGTGGCCGAGGTGCTGGCGTAGATGCCGCCCGACGCGGCATTGGCAGAGAGGGTGCTGGCGTTGGTGGAGACGCGCGTGCCGCTGGTGCCGATGGCGCCGCCGGCCGTGAGGTTGAGCGTGCCGGCGCTGATGCGCGTGGTGGCGCTGCCATCGTCCAGCACGCTGCCGCCGCTGGAGCCGAGCGCCAGCGTGGCGCTGACGACGCTGACGTCGCCGGCGGTGAGCGTGCCCGTGGCGGTGATGCCGGAGCTGCCGGTGGCGCTGAGGTGGTCCAGCGCCAGCGCGCCGGTGTTGGCCACATACACCCCGCTGCTGCCGGAGGTGGCGTCCAGGTGGCCGGCGGCGGTGAACAAGGCCTGGCCCAGGGTGCCGATGGCGCCGTTGTTGCCGTTGCTGCCTTGGGCCGTGAGCCTCAGCGAGCCGGCAGTCAAGGCCGTGTCGGAGGCGCCCAGCAGGTTGCCGCTGGTCGAGTTCAGCGTCAGCGTGCCGGTGCCCACGTTCACGGCACCCAGTTGCATGGAGCGATCGGAGGTGAGGCTGAGGTTCAGGCCCGGGGCCTGGGTGAGCTGGGTCACGGCCAGCGCGCTGCCATCGCTGACCTGGAACGTCAGGCCGGGGGCACTGACCTGGTAGTCGTTGGCATCCGTGGGGGCCACGTGGGCGGTGTTGATGGACAGGGTGCTCAGCGCCGTATCACTGGAGGCGACCAGGTGGCCGCCCGACTCCAGCGTCAAGCCGGTGGTGTGGGTGGCAATGGCATGGCCCGCCGAGCCGACGTGGCCGCCAGGGGCCGACAGGCTCACCGCACCGCCGCTCAGCAGCGGTGTGGTAGAGGTGGCATTGGCGATGGAGCCCACGGTGGTCTGCAGGCTCACCGCGCCGCTGCCGGCGTTGATGGCGCCGGCCAGTTCGATGTCGCCAGTGGCATGCAGCGTGATGGCGCCGCCGTTGCTGCTGAGCTTGCCGATGTTGGACAGCGTGCTGCCCAGGCCGATGGCCTCCAGCGTGATGTCGCCGCCTTGCGTGCGGATTTCGGTGGTGGCATCAGCAAACTGGATGCCGCCGTTCTGCGTGGACTGCAGGCTGACGCTGTGGCCGGCCGTGGTGGCCAGGTTGATGAGCCCGCCGGCCATGGCATCCACCGTGATCTGGCCGGTGGCCTGCAGCACGATGTTGGCCGTGCCGGACAGGCTCTCAAGCAGGCCGCGCGACACGGTGTTGAGGGTGCTGCCGGCGCCCTGGTTGGCATCGCCGGCGGCCACGCTGGTGTCGGTGGCGTTGCCGTCCTGCGAGCCCCCGGACGCGACATCGGTGATGCGCAGGTCGGTGGGGTCCAGCAGCAGCAGGCCGGTCTGGCCGTGCGCGGCACGCAGGTCCACCGTGCCGCTGAGGCCAATGTTCTTGTGGCTGGAGATTTCGGCAAAACCGCCGTCGCCGCCTTGCGCGCCGCCACGCGCCGAGAGGCTGCCGGCAAACGCGGTCTGGTCCTTGGACCACATCGTGATCACGCCGCCGTGGCCGTGTTGTGTGGCATCGGCGTTCAACGACGCGCCGGCTGCGACCCTCACGCTGGTGGAGAGTTCACCAGGCGCTGCACGGCCTGCGCTGCCGATAGCGATCTCACCGCCGCCGGCCGCACCGGAGGCGTCGATGCGCGTGCCAGCCGTTACCTGCACGTGTTCGCCGGTGGCGACCACCGTGCCGCCGGTCTGCCCGGCCGCATGGCCAGAGGCATCCACCGTGCCACCGATCACCACCGTGCCGGCCCCGCCGCCGGACAGCACGATGCGCCCGTTGTGGCTGCCCACCGTGGTAGCGCTGATGAGGCCCGTGGTGTTGATGACGTTGTCGATCACGCCCTTGACGGCCTGGGCGCTGAGCTGCACCGTGCCGCCGTCGGCACGGATCTCACCGCTATTGACCACCAGTGCCTGCGCCGCCGGGTCGGCATGGAAGCTCAGCAGCCCATCGCCCTGGAAGTCCAGCGTGAAGGTGGATGCACCGCCCAAGGCCACGCGCCCCAACCGGGCTTCGATGACACCCGCATTGCGCACATTGGGTGCCACCAGCGCCGCCAGGCCGCTGTCGTGGATGCTGATCTGGCCTTCGTTGACCACGCTGGCGTTGGCCTTCGGCGAGGCCATGTCGAAGGCATGGCGGCCGGCCATGAAGTCGGTGTCGCGGATGTTGGCGGTGGTGGCCACCAGGCCACCCACGTCCACGCGCGAACCCCGGCCGAAGATCACGCCGTTGGGATTCACCAGCATCACCGTGCCGTTGGCATTCAACTGGCCGAACAGGGCCGACGGGTCATTGCCCAGCACGCGGTTCAGCACCACGCTGCTGGAGGCAGGCTGCAGGAAGTTCACCGTCTCGCCGGCCCCAATGCTGAAGCCCTGCCAGTTGATGACCGCGCGGTCAGTGGCCTGACGGATGTTCAGCGTGCCCGGCGCGCCATTGGCAATGGTGGCCGACCCGGCCACCACCTGCCCGCCCGTGGGGTTGGCCTGCGCCATGCCGGCCGACAGCATGGAGCCGATCAGCAAGGCCAGCGGCGTGAGCGCCACGCCATGGCCCTCGCGGGCCGACGTGGGGGTGGAGATGGTGCGGGAGGGGGTGCGGTGAGTCATGGTGTCGGATCCCTTGAAGATCAGAACTGGGCCGAGATGCTGAAGAAGGCGCGGGCGTGCTTGTCGCCCGTGGTACGCACGGCATGGCTGGTGGGCAGCGCCAGTTCCAGCGTGGCAAAGGTGGCGCTGTTGAGGTTGGCGCGCAGGCCACCCCCGAAGGACGACACCGTGCGGTGGGGCAGCGAAGCAGCACCTTCGGCGGCGTGCAGTTGGCCGCCGTCCATGTAGGCATAGAACTGGCCCCCACGCGGCAGCACCTGCGCCATCGGCGGCGACCAGCGCCACTCCACCGAGGCTGCCACGCCTTGGGCGGCGGAGATCTCACCCTCGTCGTAGGCGCGGCCGAAGCTCGCGCCGCCGAGGGCCATTTCCTCGCTGGCCAGCAGCGCGTGCGGGCTCCATTGGCCGCTCAGCGTGGCCATCAGGTTGGTGCGTTCCGTGAGCTGCTGCAGGCGCGTCAGCTCCGAGGTGACCTTGAAAAAGTCGCTGCGCCCCTCGGCGCGCGAAAGGTGCTCGGCGCCATTGGCGCTGGCACCCAGCCCATGCAGCCCCTGGTGCAAGGTGGCGCGTGCCGCGGTGATGCCGCCCCAGCTGTCGGTGCGGTCGTAGCTCAGGCCCACGCGGGCGATGCGCAGGCGGTCGCGCGTGAACGCCTCGCCGCCGATGTCGGTGTCCACGTCGCGCACTTCCAGCTGGCCCAGCGCGCGCAGGTTCTGTTCACGTGAGCGGATCCACGGGTAGGTCACGGTGGCCTGCGTGGCCGCCACGCGGCTGCGCACGTCCAGGGCTTCCAGTTCCAGGCCCGGATGCGACGTGCTGTAGGAAGACATCAGGCCCAGCGTGCTGCCGCCGGACGTGAGCAGCGCGTCGTACGTGCCGGCGATGAAGGTGCTGCGGTCGGCGGGCAGCGCCGCCTTGGTGGCCACCGAAATGCGGTCGGCCCGCTCGCCCACGGCGTTGTAGGCCACCGACGCGCTCATCTCGCGCGAGTCCAGGTAGCGGGTACCGCGGTTGCCATAGCTGAACGCCAGGTCCATGGGCTTGCGCTCGCTGCGCACCACGATCACCGAGCCACCGGTCTGCGTGGGCGAGGGTTCCAGCGAGGCACGCACCGTGAGGCCGGGCAGGTCGTTGGCCAGCAGCAGCTGGCGCTCCACCGCCACCACATTGATGGGCTTCACGCCACGCAGCGGGGCGATGAGCTTTTCCACCGCGGCACGCGCCGGACCGATGTCGCCGTCGAACACCACGTCGGCGATGAAGCCTTCCACCACCACGATGCGGAAGCGCCCGCCTTCGATGGCCTGCTCGGGCACGATGACGCGCGAGGTGACGAAACCGTCGCCGCGGTAGCGCCGCTCGATGGCGTCGGCCACCTTGAAGGCATCAGCCACCGTGATGGTCTTCCCGATCAGCTCGGCATACAGCGGGCGCAGCGACTCGGCCGGGTAGGCCGTGACGCCTTCGATGGCCATCTCGGCCAGCGTGAAGTTCAGTTTGTCGGCGCCGGCAGGCGCCTGCGCCGCCGAGCCGCCGGGCGCGGCCACGGCGGGGCCGGCAGGCACAGGACGCGGCAGCACCGGCCGGGGCGCCTCGCGGCCCGGCTCGGCGCCAGAGGGCAACGGCGGCAGCGTCTGCGCCTGCAGCGGCCCGAGGGCCAGCAGCAAGGCCACCGCCAGGGCAGCCTGCGACAAAACCGGGGGAAAAGAACAGTCCAGCCGGCGACGCTCTGTCGCGATCGTGCAAATCATCTGCGGTACTCCATGATGAGGGCGACAGGGCATCCGCCGGACTTCGGCCGGGCCTGCAAGGCTTTCGGACCGCGCCCCCGCAACTGAATGGCGAGGGGCGCGGGCGATTGCCAAATCAGGCACGCCGCAGCGGGTTTTTCAGGTGCTCAGGATGCCGGGGGCATGGCGCGGCGAAGGGGGGAGAAGCGGGGGCTTTGGGGGGCTTGTCCGTGGGCGCCGGTGGATCGTGAACTGGTGCACTTCGCGGCCGTGACAGGCTGCACACCACGCAGCCTGGCATTCAAGACCGACGTTGCTGGGCAGTGGTCCTGTTGCCGTGGATGCCAGGGGCGAGGCTCGCTGCACGGCCACCCCAACAGAACTGAAAGGCACCAGGTGGCACGCGAATTCCATCGGTGAGTAAATTTACTCACCGATGTGCCAAGCCCTCCCTCATGGACATGGCTCGCTCTTCCAACGCTCAGTTCTGACGGTGTCAGAGCCGGCTGCAGCGCACCCCCATGACAGCAACCATCTGGACTCCACTCACGCAGGCCGCAGCGGGTTTTTCAGGTGCGCAGGATGCCGGCGGCATGGAGAAGCGGGAGACTTGGGGGGCCCGTCGGAGGGAACGAAGCGCCGTGAACGGGCACCCACTGCATCCCGTGATTGGGTGCACACGGCGCGACCGGACACTCCAAGCGCTTCAAGTCACCCGGCCACGCAGCCGAGGCCTGCAGGTTCCCCCGCCATACACTGGCTCACCGCGCCTCGAAAGCCCGGTTGAGCGTGGCCACGATGAGAGGCATACGTTCCGGCTTCTCGAAGACGAACAACTGCTTGTAGGTCGTCACGACGTGCGCCATCACGTCTTCATCGACCGCGCCGCGAGTCAGTTGCCCGGTCAATACAGCAATAGGGCAGGCCGGGTCGTGCCCACGGATGGCGGCGATCAGCGCACCGGCGTCCTGGTGGCCGATCAGCCAATCCAGTACATAGCCGTCGAAGCGCTGCGGCCGGAACTCCGCCTGCAGCGCTTCGAGGGTGACGTACGGCACCACGTCGAACCCCGCGCGCCGCAACTGGCCGGCCAGGTTCTCGGCCAGCCCGCTCTGGTCGTCAAGCACGGCGATCTTCCGGCGCGGCTCATCCTGGGCCGACTCGATGGAAAGGGAGAGCTTGCGCACCGCGAACAGGTCGCCGGCCGGCACCCGGCGCGCCGAGGCGACGGTCCAGCCCGCCGGCTGGTGCACGGCCACCAGGCCGTCAGCCGGTGCCGCCGCCAGGGCCGCCCCGCGCCAGAACCTGCAGGGCAGGCGCAGGTCGTCCACGATCAGCGTGGCCGCTTCGGCATCGCTGGCCGCCACCGCGTCCACCACGTCGGCCAGCGTCTCGCCGAAGCGCCTGGCCACGGTCTGCTGCTCTTCCAGCGACCAGGACACCTGGCCGCCCAGCTTGCGGTGCGCCTGCCGGTAAGGCACCCCCAGGATCTCGGCCAGCAGCGGTGCCTGCCGGTGCCTGGGGATGCCATGCCGCTGCAGCAGCGCCCGCACCGAGCGGGCGGCCAGCCCGGGCTCCTTGGCATCATCGGCGTCCTCGCCTGCGCTCATGGTGGGGTCGGGATGTGGGGTGGCTGGGAAGGGCTGCGGATCATACCTATGCGGGGGGGGGGGCTGGCCCGCGCCTTTGCTGCGCGGCCCCTGAGTGAGTTTGTTCCCTCATGGATTTTTCCGCCCATCTTTGGCAGCATCGCCGCATCGACCCGCCCGCCGACAATGAGATCCCATGAACCGACGCACACTTCAATTGGCCGTCCTGGGGATGGGTCTGGGTCTGGGAGGCCCCTCCCCCCGGGCCGCCAAGCGGCCGTTGCTCACGGTGTCGGGCCGGCTGCAGCGCACGAATGACACCGCGGGGCAGGGCTACGCCTTCAGTGAAGAGGAATTCCTGGCCCTGCCCCAGCGCAGCATCACGACGGCGACCATCTGGACGCCCACCGCGCGGTTCATCGGCCCAGGCCTGGCCGACGTGCTGTCGCACGTGCAGGCCAGCGGCGAGACGATCCGGTTCAGCGCGCTGAACGACTACAGCGTCGACGTGCCGTGGACCGACCTGGAACGCTACGCCCCCCTCCTGGCCCATTCGCGCGACGGCCAGCGCATGGGTGTGGCGAAGTACGGCCCGCTCTGGCTGATGTACCCCCGCGACCAGTTCCCCACCGAACTGAGCGGACGCGTGGCCACGACCCGGTTCATCTGGCAGGTCTACGCCATCAAGGTGATCTGAGGGTGTGGGCCATCGTCAGACGCCGGTGGTGGATCGGCATCCTCGTGCCCGCGATCGCGGCCATCTTCGCCACGCTGTGGTGGATCCACGGCTTGGAGCGCTCGGTGTGGGCCGCCCTGGGGCCGCAGGAGGAGTATTACTGGATGGCGGTGCAGTACCAGGCCGCCCTGGGGCGGGTGCGCGAAGTGGTTCGTGCCGCGGCGGCTGGCGAGCCCGTGGATGCCGATGAGGCCGAACTGCGGGCGGACGTCCTGCGGTCGCGCACCGCCCTGCTGAGCGATCCCTCGGAGTTCACATCCAACTACCAGCAGGTCAAAGGCTTCCAGGCGGCCAGGGCACAGGTGGTGTCGTTTCAGGAGTCGGTGCTGCCGCGCCTGCGGGCGGCGCTCGGCCGGCGGTCGGCGGCGGCGGCCTTGTTGCATGAGTTCGACGACCATGAAAAGCTCGCGAGCCGGCTGCTGGGCGATGTGCGCACCGAAGAGCTCCAGCTCCGCGAGGCTGCTCTGCGCGAATACTCCAGGCGACGCACGCTGGGGCTCCTGATCGTGGGGGCGGACGTATCGGTCCTGGTGGCCCTGCTACTGGGCATGCTGCTGCAGGTTGAACGCGAGCGGCGGCTCAAGCAGGACCGCGAAGCAGCCCTGGCGGCCGAGCAGGCCGCCGTCAAAGCCAAGAACCTGTTCCTCGGCATGGTGTCGCACGAACTGCGCTCCCCGCTGCAAGGCATCGTGTCCGGGCTGGACCTGCTGGAAGCCGAGGCCGGCGCGTCGCGGTTGATCCAGGGCATCCGGCGCGACGCGGAGGCGCTGAATGCCCAGTTGGCCGACCTGCTGACGCTGGCCAAGGGCGAGGCCGGCCGCCTGGAGGTGCATCCCCAGGCCTTCGAGGCCTGCGACCTGGTGGCCGGCCTGGCCGAGCGCTTTGCCGAGCAGGCCCGGGCCAAGGGCTTGCACTTCGCCGCCATCGTGCCTGAGGAACCGGTGTTCGTGGTGGCCGACCATGCGCGCATCGGCCAGTGCCTGACCAACCTGATCACCAACGCCATCAAATACACCGGCCAGGGACGGGTGGAGGTTCGGCTGTTCCCGTATGACGAAACGATCCGCTCGCTGCGGTTCGAGGTGCGCGACACCGGCCCCGGCCTGCCGGCCGGATTCAATGTGCAAGACACCGAACCCTTCCGGCGGCTTGCCTCCGGGACCAGCAAGGGCCAGGCAGGCGCGGGCATCGGCCTCGTGATCGTGCGCCTGATCGTGAGCCACCTGGGCGGCTCGATCGCCGTGGTGACCCCGCCGGGCGGCGGCACCGCCTTCCGCATCGACATCCCCGCCGAACCTTCCGGAACGGGTGAACCCCTACCCACCCTCGGTGACGTGGTGCAGATGCTGGTGGTGGACGACCGCCCGGAAGTGCTGGAGGGCCTGTCCGCCGTGGCAAGGCACAGCGGCTACCAGTGCGAACAGGCCTCGAACGCCGCCGTCGCCGCCAACATGCTGGCGGCCAAGCGCTACGACGTGGTGTTGATCGACCTGAACATGCCCATCAAGCGTGGCGAGGACCTGGCCTCCGAAACCCGCCGAGGCGGGGGCTGCAACAGCCGCACGCCGATGATCGCCATCAGCGCTTCCGGCGACCGCGCGCCGGGGGATGCCCGCATGGCGCCGTTTCATGCGTATTTGTCCAAGCCCATCGGCCAGCGGGCGCTGAAGGAGGCGGTGGGCCGGGTCCTCCGGCAGGCTCATAGCGTCGCCTGAATGCCATGTAGTACATTGCCGTGGCACCTGCACCCTCACGCCCAGGGTGTGTTTGAAGTCTGCCGCAAGCTCCTTCCCTACCCATGTCATCCGAGCCAGGTTTTTGTGCGCCGGCAGCCAAGGTGCCATCGCACCGTGCCTGCCCCCGGCCTCCTCTACCCAGCCTCGCCGAGGCCACCCCGCCGAAGCTGGCCGGCTACCGCCCATGACGCCTCCCTCTGTGGTACTGGTGACCGGTGGCGCACGCCGCCTCGGGCGCGCCATGGTGCTGGACCTGGCGGCCAGAGGCCATGCGGTGGCCATCCACTACCGCAGTTCGGCCCAGGAGGCCGGCGAACTGGTCGATGCACTTCGCATCCAGGGCCGCCAGGCCCAGGCGTTCTGCGCGGACTTGGCCTCCGAAACCGCCTGTGAAGGCCTGGTGCCTGCCGTGGTGGCCCATTTCGGCCGCCTGGACGCCGTGGTCAACAACGCCTCGCTGTTCGAGTACGACCATGTGGAGAGCTTCAGCTATGCGTCGATGGAAGTCCATTGGCGCGCCAACACGGCCCCAGCCGTGGTGTTGTCCCGCGCGCTCGCCCGGCAGGCCGAGGCTCAGCAGAGCCAGGCCTGCGTGGTGAATGTGCTGGACCAGAAGCTCTGGAACCTGGACCCGGACTATCTCTCATACACCTTGTCCAAAGCCGCGCTGGAATGCTGCACCGGCCTGCTGGCACGGGCGCTGGCCCCGCGGGTACGCGTGTGCGGCGTGGCGCCCGGCGTGACGCTGCCGTCGGGCACCATGACGGAGAGCGACTTCCAGCAGGCCCGCCGGCGGACCCCGCTCGGGCGGTCCTCCACCCCCGAAGACATTGCGCGGGCGGTGCACTTCCTGATCGAATCCCCAGCCATCACGGGGACCACCTTGCTGGTGGACGGCGGTCAGCACTTCACACCGGTCGGCCGCGACGTGCAGTTCCTCGTCTCGCCCTTCGGCGCCCAGAGCCCCTGACCACCATGCAAAACAGCCCGGGCCCGGCTTGGCCCGATTGCCGCCGCCTGTTCCTGCGCAACCACGAGGTGTGGATCGACATCGGTGTGCATGAGCACGAGAAGCGCGGCAAGCAGCGCGTCCTGATCAATGTCGATCTCTTCGTGCCACTGGCCGCATCCACCCCCCGCCAGGACGAACTGCACGAAGTGGTGGACTATGACTTCATCCGCGAGGCCATCGC
>Ga0307516_10001725_pt1 | contig 30016 bp, 23 predicted proteins | sample 19_EM_MG_FD_203310 | JGI IMG/M metagenome (GOLD analysis project Ga0307516, IMG submission 203310) | Populus trichocarpa ectomycorrhiza microbial communities from riparian zone in the Pacific Northwest, United States - 19_EM | ecosystem: Host-associated > Plants > Roots > Unclassified | place... | reverse complement strand
CGGTCAAGCTGCAGCGCACCGAGTTTGTCGGCCCGCAGGTCGGCCGTGAGCTGGCGATCGACGGTGCGAAGGCACTGGCCTTCGTCGTCATCGGCATCATGATCTACCTGGCGATCCGCTTCGAATGGAAGTTCGCGGTCGCGGCGATCATCGCCAACCTGCACGACGTGATCATCATCCTCGGCTTCTTCGCGTTCTTCCAGTGGGAGTTCAACCTCACGGTGCTGGCGGCGGTGCTGGCGGTGCTCGGCTACTCGGTGAACGAGTCGGTTGTGATCTTCGACCGGATCCGCGAGGCCTTCCGGCGCTTTCGCAAGATGAACACGCACGAGGTGATCGACCACGCGATCACCAGCACGATGAGCCGCACGATCATCACCCACGGCAGCACGCAGATGATGGTGCTCTCGATGTTGATCTTCGGTGGGCCGACGCTGCACAATTTCGCAATCGCTTTGACCATCGGCATCCTGTTCGGCATCTACTCGTCGGTGTTCGTCGCTGCGGCCATCGCGATGTGGCTCGGCGTGAAACGTGAAGACCTGATCAAGGCGACAGCGACGAAGGAAACCGACCCCGACGATCCGAATTCCGGGGCGGTGGTGTAGAGTCCATTTGTAATTAATCAGGACGCGAGCAGTCACTCCCCATGCCGACCCCCGCCAACCCGACGGCATTGGCCCAGCAGGCAAGGCGGTCCTACGCTGACGGTTTGCTGAGCGGCATGCCGGCAGTAGTGCAGGCGGTCGATCAGGGCACGCGCATTCTGGTGAGCCAGGTGGTCGACCCCAAGCTCGCGATGAAGCGCCGCGAATTGGTGCCCGACCTGCAGAAGGCGGCGCCGTTCTGGTTGCAGAGCATGACGACGATGCTCCGTGCTTCACTGCAGTCGGGCCTTCTGTCGGCGTCGCGCCCGGGTGACCTGCCCGGCCCGGGCGGCCGCGCCGCCGCCAAGCTCAGCCTGGTCGACGACGACACCATCGAAGACGAGATCCTCACCTCGCGCCTGGCGCTGGCGATGATGGATCGGGCGTCGTGGGAATTCACCGACCTGTGCTCGCGCATGAACGTGCTCGAAGGTCGCGAAGAGCTCGACGCGCATGACATCCTGCGGCCGCAATCGCTCGCGCGCATTGTCACCACCTCGTGGCGCGCTGCCGGGCTCAGCCTCGACATGTGGCGCATGCTGCAGACGGTTCTGCACGAAGAATTCGCGCACTTCGCCGAAGAAGGTTTCCACGAGACCAACCGGTTCCTGATCGAGCGCCAGGTGTTGCCGGAGGTCGACCTGCGGCCCTTCATTCGGCGCACCCGAGGAACCCACCGCAACTTCCAGCCCAGCACGTACGGCGCGGCCGGTTTCGGCCAGTCGAGCGCGACGGGGTCGAACGAAGGGCGCAGCGAAGTCGGCGAAGAAACCCGCATGATGACGCGGGCCGGCGGCTTGCCGCAGCGCGCGTCGGGCCACGCCGAGGCGGTGCTCGACCGGCTGAATCGCCTGGTCGGCCGGCATCTGCCCGAGTTCGTGGTCACGGCGCATGCGCCGGCTCCGGCCTCGCCTGGCCTGCGAGCGGCGATCTCCGACGCCCAGCAAGGCATCGCCAACCGATTGTCGGGCGGTGGTGGCGGGGCGCGCACGGTGCCCGACGGGGTCAGCACACCGGCCTTGCTCGAAGAGCTGAACAACCGCAAGCAGGCCCTGAAGCAGGCCGCCGCCACGCCGGTGGAGCGCGCCACGATCGAGATCGTGGCGTTGCTGTTCCAGAGCATCCTCACTGAAGAGCGCATCCCGTCGGCGGTGCGGGTCTGGTTCGCCCGGCTGCAGATGCCGGTGCTGCGCGTGGCGGTCGGCGAGCCCGACTTCTTCGCCACCGTCGACCACCCCGCGCGCCGCCTGATCGACCGCATGGGCTCGTGTGTGATGGGCTTCGACGCCACCACGCGTGCGGTCGGTGATGCGCTCGAAAAAGAGATCAAGCGAGTCGTGCAGGTCGTCGAGGCCTACCCCGACACCGGCCGCCGTGTGTTTCAGACCGTGCTGGTCGAGTTCGAGAAATTCCTCGAGCACTACTTCAAGAACGAGAACGAAGCCACGCGAAAGGGTGTGTCGCTCGCGAACCAGGTCGAGCAGCGCGAGACGCTCGCGATCCAGTACACGATCGAGTTGCGCAAGATGCTCAACGAAGTGCCGGTGCAGGAAGGTGTGCGCGAATTCCTCTTCCATGTGTGGGCCGACGTGCTCGCGATGGCAGCCGTCAAGAGCGGCAACCAGAGCGACGCCACCAAGGAGATGAAACGTGCTGCCGCCGACCTGATCTGGTCGGCCAGCGCCAAGGTCTCGCGCGAAGAGCGCGCCGAAGTGATCCGGCGTCTGCCGCCGCTGCTCAAGACCCTGCGTGAAGGCATGCTGCATGCCGGCGTGCCGGCCGACAAGCAGGACGAACACATCCAGCGCCTGAACAATTCGCTCGCGGCGGCGTTCACGGCCAAGACCGCGGCGATCCCGCACGAGCGGCTCGAAGAATTGATGGGCCGCCTGGAGACGCTGGAAGAACTGCTGCCCGACTCGGCCGATCTGGAGATCGACGAGTCGATGGTGCATGACCTGTCGGGGTACGAAAGCTCGGAACTCGAAGTGGTGGCCGAAGGCGGCTCGATGCCCACACCGGCCATGCTCGCCTGGGCGCGTGAGCTGCAGGTCGGCAGCTGGTACATGCTCGACTACCGCAACCGCAACGAAGCGGTTCAGCTCGCCTGGCAGGGCATGCGCCGGCAGCTCACGCTGTTCGTCTCGCCGCAAGGGCGTGGTGTGCTGTTCCAGCAGAACCGGCTCGCAGCGTTCCTGCAGGCGGGTTTGTTGGTGCCGGCACAAGACGAATCGTTGACGGTGCGCGCGACGCGCAGCGCGATGGAAAAGCTTGACGTGGACCCGAGCCGCATCCTGAACTGACCCGGCCGGCGCGCGTTCAGTGGATCAGGCGGTCTTCCTCGTCGACGAACAACTCGTCGAGGATCAGCGCGTCGGGCTCCTCGCCCAGGCTCCAGAACACCATCAGCACGATGATCTTCAGGTCTTCCAGATCGAGCGGGCCGCCCGAGATGGCGCTCGCCCGGTCGATCACCATTTCGCGCATCGGCGGGGGCAACACACCGGCTGATTCGAGAAAACTGATGAAGCCGATCGAGTCTTCGCCGAGGTGTTCTTGTTCGGCCGGCGAATAGACCCGCATGCTGCGTTCGCCCTGCTCGCCGACGTAAGACTGCGCGGCAGTGGCCACGCCATCGAGCCACGACAGCGCTTCCTGGATCTCGTCCGATTCGAAACCGACCGATGACAGCTTGCGGGTCAGCTGATCGTGGTCAGGGCAGGCATCGGGCCGCCAGTAATTTTCGTACAGGTACACGAGCACGTCGAACATGGATTCACTATACCGCAGGCTTTGCCGCCGGGCTCAAGCCGAAGCGATGCGCTGGAACAGTTGCCCCGGTAGCCGCGCAATCCGACCGCTCAGCTCCAGTTCCAGCAGGTGCACGCTGAGGGCGGCCGCCGACCAGTCGGTGCGGGCGACCAGGGCGTCGAGCGTCGCGGGGTCGAATCCGAGCGCGGCGAGCACCGGGTCTTCGTCCAGATCCAGCGTTCCCTGAGGCGGAGCGGCCTTCCTGGCGGCCCCTGCGGGCTGAAACTCTTCGAGAATGTCCTGCGCCGTCTCGACCAGTTTGGCGCCCTGCTTGATCAGCGCGTGGCAGCCGCGCGACTGCGGTGAGTGGATCGAGCCGGGAATCGCGAACACATCGCGCCCGGATTCGGAGGCCAGGCGCGCCGTGATCAGCGAGCCCGACTTCAACGCGGCCTCCACCACCAGCGTGCCGCGTGCGAGCCCCGCGATGATGCGGTTGCGGTTGGGGAAGTGCGGTGGCAACGCCGGTGTGCCAAGCGAGTATTCACTCACGATCAAACCGTTCTTGGCGATTCGGTGCGCCAGCGCGAGGTGGCGCTTCGGGTAGACACGGTCGAGCCCGGTGCCTACAACAGCAATGGTGCTCGCCGAGCCTTCGAGGCCGCCTTCGTGGGCGGCGGCGTCGATGCCCAGCGCCAGGCCGGAGACGATCGTCAGCCCGGCCTGGCTGAGGGTGGCGCTGAAGTCTCGCGCGTTGTCGGTCCCTTGGCGCGTCGGGTTGCGGCTGCCCACGACGGCCAGGCATTGGCCGCTCAACAGCGCGCTGTTTCCTTGCGTGTACAAAAGAAGCGGCGGGTCGGCGGCATGAAGCAGCGCCGCGGGGAACAGCGGGTCGCCGAGTGCGATCACGCTGCGAGGGACATCGGTTTCAGCGGCCAGCCAGGCCAGCGTGGTTTGGATCAGCGCTTCGACCGTGGGTGAACCGGTGACGAGCGCCGCGCTGGCCGATGGCCCGGCGACTTCGCGGAGCGCGGCGGCCGATGCCACCAGCACGGCCTGCGGCGAACCGAAGGCGGCCAGCAGTTTGCGCGCCGATTCGCGGCCGAGGCCCGGTGCTTCGAGCAGGCGCAGCCAGGCGCCGAGCTCTTCGGGGTCGATCACGCAGCGCTCGCCGCGGCGCCGATCAGGGCTGGGTGAAGCGGTCGCCGGGTTTGACCGGGTCCTGGACCGAGAGGATCAAGGCATACGACATGCGCTTGAACACGCGGAACACGAACAGCACGCCGTGGCGTTCGTCGGGCAACTTGATGGTGGGCCGGCTCGCGTCGGTCTTGTCGATGACGCTGACGCCGTCGCGCCACAAGGCCAACACATGGCCGCGTTCCATGCCTTCGTTGGAACCGCGGTTGAGTGCGACGATCTGGTTCTGGCCCGCGGTCAGCGCGTCGCCGTAGAGCGAGACGATCTGCCCGTTCATCGGGCCTTGCGGGGCGTGGGGCGCGTAGTTCGTGAGCTCGCGTGGCGGCACGACCGCGAGGCGGTCACCGACACCGGCTTCCTGGCGGATCGTCGTGACGGTAAACGTGGCGGGCACGATCTCGGCCTTGCCGGCAGCGTTGGTGCGGTTCTCGCCCAGGCGTGTGTACTCGGCGGTGCCGACGTAGTTGGCTTCGTAGCCCAGCAATTCGCGGGTGGTTGGATCGAGCAGCGGGCGCGGCTCGCGGAAGATTCGGAATTCGCGCTCGTTGGCCAGTTCACCGCGCACGTAAGCCAGCTCGCCGCGCGACAGCATCACGCGCCCTTCTTGGGTGGCGACGATGCGCGGTGCGGCTTCGAGTTCGTTGCTCTCGAAGATCACCGCTTCGTTGAGGAAGGGCTCGATCAGGTGGAACGGGATCGACGGGATGCCGCCATTGCCCAGTTCGGTCGAGCGGATGCGCGGCGACAGCTTGCCGCTGGAGTCGGGGCCGACCGGCGTGGCCAGCCGCAGCCTGGCGCGGCCGTCGGATTTGTCGAGCACAAGCACCTGGCCCGGGTAGATCAAGTGCGGATTGCGGATCTGATCGAGGTTCATGCCCCAGAGTTCGGGCCAGCGCCACGGGCTCTTCAGGAACAGTTTGGAGATGTCCCACAGCGTGTCGCGCGGCTTCACGGTGTAGGAGTCGGGCGCATTGGGCGCCAGCTCGGAGAGCGGCACACCAGCCTGCGCCACACGTTGCGCCGTGCCACGCTGCTGAGATGTGATCGGATAGTCGGCAGCCTGAACTGCGCCGAAGCCCAGCGAGGCACCGAGCACGGCGCTCAGGCAAGCAGCGCCAGCGACCCGGCGAACGTGGAAAACGGAGCGTTTGCTTCGGGTCATGTATAAATCTCTCAGGGTACGCCCGGGGAGGGCCTGCGCCGTGGGGTTACTGAGCCGTTGGCGCCCGAGCGGCCGCTGTTCGGCGAAAATCCTCAATCAGTTTCACAGATTCTGCCTCTAAACCCTTGATATCGCAACGAAAGTGACCGCCGCCAGCGCCGTGTGTGAGACCTGTCACGGCCGGCGACGTTGCGCTGGTCCCACAGGCTTCTGCCCGCCCGCGCAGCCCAAGTCACTCATTTGATCGCCATGGCCAAACTTCAGATCCTTCGTTACCCCGACCCGCGCCTGCACACCGTCGCCAAGCCGGTGACGGCCGTCGACGCCCGAATCCGCCAGCTCGTGGACGACATGCTGGAGAGCATGTATGCCGCCGACGGCGTGGGCCTGGCCGCGACCCAGGTCGACGTGCACGAGCGGGTCATCGTGATGGACACCTCCGACGCGCGCGACGACCCGCGGGTGCTGATCAACCCCGAGCTGGTGGACTGGAGCGTCGAGATGACGCTGGCCGACGAGGGCTGCCTGTCGGTGCCATTGGTCTTCGACAAGGTGCCGCGCCACGCCCGGGTCGCGGTGCGCTCGCTCGACCGCGCCGGCGAGCCGCAGCAGTTCGAAGCCGAAGGCCTGCTCGCGATCTGTGTTCAGCACGAGATGGATCACTTGATGGGCAAGGTGTTTGTCGAGTACCTGAGCCAGCTCAAGCGTGACCGCATCAAGACCAAGATGCTCAAGCGGGCGCGCGATGACGAGCGCGATTGAGCGGCGTGCCGCCCTGGGCGGCACGTGATGAAGGTGGCGTTCGCGGGCACCCCGGAATTTGCGCAGGTCGCGCTGGCGCGGCTGCTCGCCGCCGGCCTGTCGGTTCCGCTGGTCTTGACCCAGCCCGACCGCCCGGCCGGGCGCGGGCTGAAGCTGAGCCCGTCGCCGGTCAAGTCGCTGGCACTCGAACAGGGCATCGCGGTTGCTCAACCGCGCAGCCTGCGCCTGGACGGAAAGTACCCCGACGATGCCGCACAGGCGCGGGCCGCGCTGCAGGCGGCGCAGGTCGACGTGATGGTCGTGGCCGCGTACGGGTTGATCCTGCCGCAATGGGTGCTCGAGCTGCCACGCCTGGGCTGCCTGAACATCCACGCTTCGCTGCTGCCGCGCTGGCGCGGCGCAGCGCCGATTCATCGCGCGATCGAAGCCGGTGACCGCGAAACCGGCATCACGATCATGCAGATGGACGCTGGCCTCGACACCGGCGACATGCTGCTGGTCGAGGCGCTCGGCATCGCGGCCGACGACACCACCGCCACGCTGCACGACCGGCTCGCACCGCTCGGTGGCCGGCTGATCGTCGAAGCGCTCGAATTGGCTGCCCGTGGCGAGCTGCAGCGCACCCCACAGCCGGTGCAGGGCGTGACGTATGCGCACAAGATCGACAAGGCCGAAGCGGCGATCGACTGGCGCCAGAGCGCCGACGTGATCGAGCGCCGCATGCGGGCTTTCGACCCCTTCCCCGGTGCCAGCGCCGTGTTGGGCGACACCACCTTGAAGTGCTGGCGTGCCCGCAGCGTGGCCGGCAGCGGCGCCCCAGGGGCGGTGCTGGCCGTGAGCGCCGAGGGCGTCACCGTCGCCTGCGGGCAGGGCGCGCTGCAACTGACCGAACTGCAGCGCGCCGGTGGCAAACGCCTTGCCGCGCAGCCCTTCCTGCAGGGCATGCCGATCGCGGTGGGCGCGGTCTTCGGCCTGCCGCCGAGTTGAACTTGTCGCGCCCGGCCGCACCTACCGTGTTCTGCGTTTCGCGAAAGGCCTCTCGATGTTCAACCTGATGAAGACCGCCATCCTGATGGCGGCGATCACCGCCTTGTTCATGGCCATCGGCACGGTGCTCGGCGGCCGCCAGGGCATGATGATTGCGCTGGTCGTGGCGCTCGGCATGAACTTCTTCAGCTACTGGTTTTCCGACAAGCTGGTGCTGAAGATGTACAACGCGCAGGAGGTCGACGACAGCTCGGCGCCGCAGTTCTACGCCATGGTGCGCGAGCTCGCGCAACGTGCGCAGTTGCCCATGCCCAAGGTCTACGTGATCAACGAAGACGCGCCCAACGCGTTCGCTACTGGCCGCAACCCCGAGCACGCCGCCGTGGCCGCCACCACCGGCATCATGCGGGTGCTGACGCAGGCCGAGTTGCGTGGCGTGATGGCTCACGAGCTGGCCCACGTGCGCCACCGCGACATCCTCATCAGCACCATCAGCGCCACCATGGCCGGCGCGATCTCGATGCTCGCCAATTTCGCGATGTTCTTCGGCGGGCGCGACAGCGAAGGCCGTTCGCGCAACCCGCTGGTCGGCATGCTGGTGATGATCCTGGCGCCGATCGCTGCGAGCCTGATCCAGATGGCGATCAGCCGGTCACGCGAGTTCGAGGCCGACCGGGGCGGCGCCGAAATCTCGGGCGACCCGCGTGCCTTGGCCAGCGCGCTGCAGAAGATCCAGCAGTACGCCCACGGCATACCGATGGCGCCCGCCGAGCGCCACCCCGAAACGGCGCAGATGATGATCATCAACCCGCTTTCGGGCGGTGGCCTGCGCGGGCTGTTCTCGACCCACCCATCGACCGAAGAGCGCGTCGAAAAACTGCTGGCGATGGCGGCCACGCCACGCTGAACCCCATGCGATCAACGAGCCGCCGCCAGGCGGCTTTTTTTCGACTCATGCGTGTGCGGCCCGGCTGCAGGCTGGGTTTTCCAACCCACCGCACTTACCCCAATGGGGAGTTGTGCGCAAAATGATAACGTTTACATTCGCTTCAGGATAACCACGGAGCCCGTTCAAGTGAAGACGCACAAGTTTCCCGCCTCATTCCTGTGGGGTGCCGCCACGTCGGCCTACCAGATCGAAGGCTCGCCGCTTGCAGACGGCGCCGGCCAGAGCATCTGGCACCGCTTCGTGCGCACGCCGGGCCTGGTGAAAGACGGTGACACCGGCGACGTGGCCTGCGACCACTACCGCCGCATGACCGACGACGTGTTGATGATGAAACGCCTGGGCCTCACGGCCTACCGTTTCAGCATCGCCTGGGCTCGCATTCTGCCCACCGGCCGCGGCGCGGTGAACGAAGCCGGTCTCGCGTTCTACGAGCGGCTGGTCGACACCCTGCTCGAACACGGCATCCAGCCGATGGCCACGCTCTTCCACTGGGACCTGCCGGCCGCGCTCGACGACCGCGGCGGCTGGCTCAACCCCGACGTGGCCGACTGGTTCGCCGACTACGCCAGCGTGGTGTTCAAGCGCCTGGACGACCGCGTGAAGCTCTGGGCCACGCTCAACGAACCCTGGGTCGTGACCGATGGGGGTTACCTGCACGGCGCGCTCGCCCCCGGCCACAAGAACCGCTTCGAAGCGCCGATCGCCACCCACCACCTGATGCGCTCGCACGGCAAAGCGGTGCAGGCCTACCGCGCGATCGGCAAACACCAGGTCGGGCTGGTCGTCAACATCGAGCCCAAGTACCCGGCGTCCGACAAGCCCGAAGACCTGGCGGCGACGGCGCGCGCCGAGGCCTACATGAACCGCCAGTACCTCGACCCGGTGTTCCACGGCAGGTACCCGGCCGAGATGAAAGAAATCTTCGGCGAAGCCTGGCCCGAGTGGCCGCAGGAAGACTACGACCTGATCGCACAACCGATCGACTTCGTCGGCATCAACTACTACACCCGCAACGTCGTTCGGCATGAAGAAACGTCGTGGCCACTCAAGGCGGTGCCGGTGCGCCAGAAGCAGGCCACCTACACCGAGACGGGTTGGGAGGTGTTTCCACAAGGGCTGACCGACACGCTGCTGTGGGTCAAGAGGCTGTACGGCAACATCCCGCAGTACGTGACCGAAAACGGCGCGGCCTTCTTCGACCCACCCACGGCCACGGCCGACCGCGTCAACGATCCGCTGCGCGTCGAGTACTTCCGAACCCACCTGCGCGCGATCCACGACGCGATCGAGCTGGGCGTCGATTTGCGCGGTTACTGCGCCTGGTCGCTGATGGACAACATGGAGTGGTCACTCGGCTATTCCAAGCGCTTCGGCATCGTGCACGTCAACTTCGAGACGCTGGAACGCACGCTCAAAGACAGCGCGCAGTTCTATGCGAGCGTGATCGCGAGCAACGGCACGGCGCTCGACGCCGGTACCTGACGCGAGCGCGACCCAGCACGCCCATGGCCGTCACCATCAAAGACGTTGCACGCGCAGCCGGCGTTTCCGTGGCCACGGTCTCACGCACGCTGAACGGCCACTCGAACGTGACCGAACAGACCCGCACGCTGGTGCTCGGCGTCGTCGAACAACTGCGCTTCGTGCCGTCGAGCGCGGCGCAAAGCATGATCACGCGGCGCACCCACACCGTCGGCGCGCTGCTGCCGGACCTGCACGGCGAGTACTTCTCCGAACTGATCCGCGGCATCGACCTCGCGGCGCGCGCCCGCGGCCTGCACCTGCTGGTATCGAGCTCGCACGGCGACGCCACCGAAGCCGCCTCGGCACTGCGCGCGATGAGCGGGCGCGTCGATGGTTTGCTCGTGATGTCGCCCCACGTGAACGCCGACTTTCTGTGGGGCAACATCGGCGGCGACGTGCCCGCCGTTTTGATGAACACGCGCGTCGCGGGTGGCAAACACTCGTCCTTCGCGGTCGACAACCACGGGGGTGCCTACGCGATGGTGCGCCATCTGGTCGAGCTCGGGCATCACGACGTCGCGTTCATCGCCGGGCCGGAAAGCAACTTCGAAGCGCACGAACGGCTGCTGGGCTACCGGGCGGCGCTGGCCGACCTGCTGCCCGGCGCGTCGGAGCACGTGCTGCAAGGCGACTTCACCAAGGAGTCGGGCTACCGCGTCGGCAGCCAGGTGGTGGCACTGACACACCGGCCAAGCGCGATCTTCGCGAGCAACGACATGATGGCGATCGGCTGCCTGTCGGCGCTGAACGAAGCCGGCCTGCAGGTGCCGCACGACATTTCGCTGGCGGGCTTCGATGACGTGCCCGTCAGCCGCTACGTCAACCCATCGCTCACGACCGTGCGCGCGCGCATCACCGAGCTGGGCGGTCTGGCGCTGGAGCGGCTCGCGTCCACGATCGAAGAGCCCGACCGCATCGCGCCGCTGCACCAGACGCTGCGCGCCGACCTGATCGTGCGCCAGTCCACCGCCGCGCCGGCGACGGCCCGGCTCGACAGTTCCTAGCCCGATTCGCCCGCTGCGTGACGCTCGCCGGAGGGGCTCGCACGCATTCAAACCACAGAGCTTTCTAACCACAGAGGCCGACCATGAGACAAGACCCCCGATTCCCGCTCCGCGCCCTCGCGGCTGCCGCGATGCTTGCGCTAACCCTGCCCGCCACGGCGCAGTTGAGCAGCGCGACAGTGCGCGGCTCGGTTACCGCCGACGCCAAGACACAGCCGGGCGCCACCGTCACCGCCACCAACACGGCCAGCGGCCAGGTGAGCCGCACCACGAGTAGAGCCGACGGCAGCTACGTGCTCGTCGGCCTGGCGCCCGGCAGCTACAAGATCGACATCACGGCACCCGGTTTTGCGGCGCAGTCGCTGACGCTCACGGTCTTGATCGGCCAGACCGTCGATCTGGATCTGCCGCTCGCGAAAGAGGGGTCGACGCAGCTCAACACGGTCACCGTGATCGGCCAGTCGGGCGTGGATCGCAAGACCTCGGAAGTTGGCACCAACGTGACGCCGAAGCAGATAGAAGCCCTGCCGCAGAACAGCCGCAACTTCCTCGCCTTCGCCGACATCGCACCGGGTGTGCGCCTGGACACCGACCCGAAGACGGGGCAGGTGTCGCTGCGTGGCGGTGCTCAGAATCGCGACAACGTCAACGTGTTCATCGACGGTGTCGGGCAAAAGAACTACATCCTTCGTGGCGGCGTGTCGGGGCTCGATTCATCACGCGGCAACCCGTTCCCGCAGTCCGCCATCAGCGAGTACAAGGTGCTGTCGTCGAACTACAAGGCTGAGTTCGATCAGGTCAGCAGCAGTGCCATCACGGCGGTGACGAAGTCGGGCACCAACGAACTGCACGGCGACGTGTTCTTCGATCGCACCGGAACCAGTTGGCGTGCCTACACGCCGTTCGAGAAAGAAGCCAAGGACAAGGGCATCGACCGCCAGGAGACATCGACCTACCAATACGGTTTCAGCCTGGGCGGCCCGATCAAGCAGGATGTCGCGCACTTCTTCCTCGCTTACGAAGGCAAGGAGATCAACGACTCGCGGTCAGTCATCGCGCAGCGCACCGACCTGGTCGACACGACGGCGGGCGCCTTCCCGTCGCTGATCGCCCAACAGGGTTCGACGATCGACAAGTTCAAGGAACACCTGCTGCTCGGCAAGCTCGACCTGCTGGTATCCGACGAACACAAGCTGATCCTGACCACCAAGATCCGGCGAGAGGAGGACCTCGTGCCCGAGAGCACGACCGTCAGCGTGCCCGGCAATGACAAGAACCGCACCAACGACGAGACCCGCATCGACCTGAAGCACGAGTGGTCGCACGGTGCCCTCTTCAACGAGGCGCGCATCGGCTATGAAGACTACCGCTGGAACCCGCGCTCGGAAGCGACCACACCGTTCCTGAAATACAAGGTGTCGCAAGACAACGTGCTCGCCGGTTCGTCGGACTTTCTGTGGGTCGGCGGCTCGCCCGATGCGCAGAACCGGCAGCAGAAGGCCTGGCAGATCCAGGACGACCTGAGCTACACCGGCGCACCCGGCCACACGATCAAGGGCGGGTTCAAGTTCAAGGACGTGACCTTCAACCTGTCGGGTACGCCGCGCAGTGTCGACACGGTCGAGGCCATTCTGAACAACGCCAGCGGCTTGCCGTATTACGACGCTGCGACCCGCAACTGCACCACGGTCGCAGGGGGCGCGTCGGGCGCTCCGGCCGGCACGGTCAACGACACAGCCCAGTGCCACTTGCTGCGAGCCGAGCCCGGCGTGCAGCTGACCTACAAGAACAAGCAGATCGGCCTGTACCTGCAAGACGATTGGGCCGTCACGAACAAGCTCGAGCTGAACCTCGGTGTGCGTTGGGACTACGAGACCAACATGCTGAACAACAACTACGTGACTCCGGCAGACCGGGTCACGGCGCTGTTCTCGGCCGAGCCGGTTCAGCCCGATGGCACGTCGGCCGGGCGCGGAGCGTCACCGGCCGGCATCCCGGTGACGCCGGGGCAGACCTACGACCAGTCGCTCGCCAAGGGCGGCATCAACATCCGCGACTACATCAGCAACGGTTCGAGCCGAAAGGTGTTCACGGGCGCCATTCAGCCGCGCATCGGGTTCTCCTACGACGTGACCGGCGACAAGAACACTGTCGTCTTCGGTGGTGTCGGCCGGGCCTACGACCGGACCGTCGCCAACCACATGCTCGACGAGCTGCAAAAGAACCAGGTGCCCGGCGGTGAGATCTGGCTGATCAAGAACGATCACAAGATGCCGTACACCGACCAGCTGAGCCTCGGGCTGCGCCAGGGGCTCAACACCTGGAACGCCGAGGTTGGCTACACCTACGCACGCGGTCACAACCAGTTCAACTGGTTCGGTGGCAACCGTGATCCACAAGGCGGCTGGGGCAACCAGTCACCGATCGACCCGCTGTGGGGCGGGCCGGCCGGCTACGGCACGGTAGTTCTGGGCGACTTCATTACGCAGACCAAGACGATGTCGGCGTACTTCAAGGTCGACAAGCCTTACACCAAGTCGACGGGCTGGGGCGCGGCGGCGACCTACACCTACAGCGACGGCAGGACCACGAACAAGGAGTGGACCGACGACATCTTCAACTGGACCTACGGGCGCTCGAGCTCCGGCTTCAACCCATCGACCGATGTCGAGCGCCATCGCATCGTCGCAACGGCGGTGACCGACCGCATTCTGCCGTGGGGGCTCTTGATCTCGGGCAAGATGACGCTCGGATCCGGCCTGCCGTACCGCATCACCGATTGTTCGAGGGGGTTCAACGATTGCGTTTCGCAACAGGGCAATACACCCACTTTCCGGCAGTTCGACCTGACGATCGCGAAGGAGGTGGCGGTGGGCTTCGGCCAGATGACCTTCCGCGCCGACGTGCTCAACCTGTTCAACAGCGTCAACTACAAGGGCTACGACTCTTGGGGTGGGGGCCCAGGCAACCCGCAGAACTACCTGGGTGGCGACAACGCGCACCTCGGCGTACCGAACGACATTGGCGGGCCGATGCGGACCTTCAAACTTTCGATGCGCTACACGTTCTGATTCAGCGGGCCCAGCGTTTGGGCGTAACCTGTTTCGGGCGAACCGCAGCGTTCGCCCGGGGTCCACTTTAGATTCTGCACATGTCCAACATCTCCCGACGCAGCCTGCTCGCCTGGGGCAGCACCGCCTTCGGCGCGCTGGCCGGATGTGAGAGCTACCGCAGCCCGGCCTACGACTCGAGTGCCGCTGACGCGGCGTCAGGCTCGGCCGCCAACGCCGAGCCGCCGCTGCTCGCGCCGCGCGGCGCGCTGCCGGCGTTGTTCGACGACATCGAGCGCCGCACTTTCGATTTTTTCTGGGCCACCGGCAACCCACTCAACGGTATGGTGCCCGACCGGTACCCGAGCCGGTCGCCCGCCAGCATCGCTGCGATCGGATTCGGCCTGACGGCCTACGTGATCGGTGCCGACCGCGGCTTCATCACGCGCGCCCAGGCGCGCGAGCGCACCCTTGCCACGGTGCGCTTTTTCAAGAACGCACCGCAAGGTGCGCAGGCCCGCGGCATGACCGGCCACAAGGGCTTCTTCTATCACTTTCTCGACATGAAAACCGGCACCCGCGCCGGGCGCAGCGAGCTCTCGACCGTGGACACCGCGCTGCTGATCGGCGGCATGCTGCACGCCCAGTCCTACTTCGACACGGCGCACCCCGACGAGGCCGAGATCCGCGCTGCGGTCGATGCAATCTACTGGCGCGTCGACTGGAAGTGGGCGCAGGTGCGCGGCCAGTTGATCAGCATGGGCTGGATCCCGGACAAGGGTTTTATTCCGCACGATTGGCTCGGCTACAACGAAGCGATGCTGGTGGTGTTGCTGGCGCTGGGCTCGCCCACGCACCCGGTTGAAGAGACCGCGTGGAGCGCGTGGGCCGAGAGTTACCGCGGTGCCTGGGGCCGTTTCATGGGCTACGAACACCTGAGCTTCGCGCCGCTGTTCGGCCACCAGTATTCGCACATGTGGATCGACTTTCGCGCCATCCAGGACGCCACGATGCGCCAGCACGGCATCGACTACTTTCTCAACAGCCGGCGCGCCGTTTACGCCCAGCGCGCCTACGCCATTGCAAACCCGAGCGGCTGGTACGAATACGGCGCCAACGTCTGGGGCTTCACCGCCTGCGACGGGCCGGGCACGATGAGCACCTTCGACCGTGGCAACCGGTTCCGTTATTTTCTGGACTATTCGGCCCGCGGCGCCGGCCGCGCCCACACGGTCGACGACGGCACCATCGCGCCCACGGCCGCGTTGTCGTCGCTGCCTTTCGCGCCCGAGATCGTGATCCCGGCGGTCGAAGAAATGCACGCGCGCTATGGCAAGTACATCTACTCGAAATACGGCTTCTTCGATTCCTTCAACCGCAGCTTCAATGCGACCGACCTGAAGCTCACCGACGGTCGCGTCGATCCGGACTTCGGCTGGATCGCCAACGACTACCTCGGCATCGACCAGGGCCCCATCCTCGCGATGATCGGCAACTACCGCAACGAACTCGTGTGGGACGACATGCGCAAATGCGCACCACTGCGACGCGGGCTCGAGCGCGCCGGCTTCAGCGGCGGATGGCTCGCGAAGACCGGCTGATGCACGCACGCCGAAGTGCGTTGCGCAGGCTGGGCCTCGGCGCATTCGCGCTCACCGCCGCGGGCTGCGGCCGCCGCAGCGACACGAGCGGGCCGCTGCACTTCTGGGTGATGGGCCGCGAGGCCGAAGTGGTCACCGAGTTGTTGCCCGAATTCTCGGCGCGTCACCCCGGCGTGGAAGTGCGTGTGCAGCAACTGCCGTGGACGGCAGCGCACGAGAAGTTGCTCACCGCGTATGCCGGCGGCTCGCTGCCCGACCTGTGCCAGCTGGGCAACACCTGGTTGCCCGAGTTCACCGCGCTCGACGCGCTCGAGCCACTCGACGAGCGCGTGGCGGCGTCGAGCGTGCAGCGCGACGACTACTTCGCCGGCATCCTCGACACCAACCGCATGCCCAGCGCGCAAGGTATTCGCTTGTTCGGTCTGCCCTGGTATGTGGACACGCGGCTGCTGTTCTACCGAACCGATCTGCTGCGCGCGGCCGGCGTCAACCGTGCGCCACAAAGCTGGGCCGAGTGGCTGGCCGCCATGCGCGCGATCAGGCAGCGTGGTGGCGAGCGCGGCTTCGGCGTGCTGCTGCCGCTGAACGAGCCCGACCCGCTGTTCGCGTTCGCCTTGCAGCAAGGCGATCTGCTCAGCGACGACGACACGCGTGGCGCGTTCTCGAAGCCCGCGTTCCGGCGCGCCCTCGACTTCTACGCCGGCATCTTTCACGAGGGCCTTGCACCCTTGATGACGAACACGCAGGTCTCGAACGTGTGGGACGAATTCGCGCGCGGCATGTTCGCGTTTTATGTCACCGGGCCGTGGAACATCGGCGAGTTCCGGCGCCGTTTGCCCGCCGAGCGCCAGGGCGACTGGGCAACCGCGCCGCTGCCCGGGCCCGACGGCCCGGGTGTGTCGGCCGCAGGCGGCGCGAGCCTGGTGATGTTCAAACACTCGGCGCGCAAGCAGGCCGCGTGGCAGTTGATCGAATACCTCAGCGAGCCGGCGACGATGCAGCGCTTTCACGCGCTCACCGGTAACCTGCCGCCGCGCCGCAGCGCATGGCGATCGCCCGCGCTCGCGAACGACCTGCCCTCGCAGGCGTTCGCGCAGCAGCTCGAACGGGTGCGCGCCGCGCCCAAGATCCCCGAGTGGGAGCGCATCTTCCAGGAGATGCAGCTCACCGCCGAGCGGGTCGTGCAGCGCACCCAGAGCGCAGAGGCCGCGACCGCGCAGCTGGACGCGTGGGTCGATGCGTTGCTCGAAAAGCGCCGCTGGCTGCGCGAGCGCGAGCGTCTCGCGCGGGGCGCGAAGTGAGGAAGGCCGGCGTCGTCGGCTGGGCGCTGGCCGCGCCGGCGCTGCTCGTCATCTTCGTCTTCTTCGTGTTGCCGGTGATCGCCGGCCTGCTGCTCAGCCTGACCGACTTCGACCTCTACGCGCTCGCTGACTTGTCGACGTTGCGTTTTGTCGGCCTCGACAACTACCTGCGCCTGCTGCACACGCCGCTGTTCTGGCAGGCGCTGGGCAACACGCTGTACTTCGTGGCGGTGGGCGTGCCGGTGTCGATCGGCTTGTCGCTGGGTGCTGCGCTGCTGCTGAACTCGCGCTTCGCGAAATGGCAACCGCTGTTTCGCACCGCTCTGTTCGCACCGGTCGTGACCACGGTGGTTGCGGTGGCCGTGATCTGGCGCTACCTGCTGCACACGCGCTACGGCCTGATCAACCAGGCGCTGGCCGGCCTCGGCATCGACCCGGTCGACTGGCTCGGCGACCCGCACTGGTCGATGCCGGCGATCATCCTGTTCGCGGCGTGGAAGAACTTTGGCTACAACATGATCATCCTGCTCGCCGCACTGCAGGCCGTGCCGCGCGAGCTGTACGAATCGGCACGTGTCGATGGCGCCGGAGCGCTGCGCCAGTTCAGCGACCTGACCTTTCCGATGCTCACGCCCACGCTCGTGATGGTCGGCATCATGACGATCTCGGGCTACTTCCAGCTCTTCGCCGAACCGTACGTGATGACGCAGGGCGGGCCGCTGCGCAGCACCGTCAGCGTCTTGTACTTCATGTACGAAGAAGGCTTTCGCTGGTGGAACCTGGGCAACGCGTCGGCGGTTGCGTTCCTGCTCTTCGTCGTGATCTTCGCGGTGAGCTGGGGCTTGGTGCGCTTCGACAAGGAGCCAAGCGCATGAGACCGCCCGGCCGCGTCCCAGCAAGGTGCGATCCATTCACAGGGCAGTTGCGAATGGCGGCTTTCTGCTCGTTGTGGACGCCCGCGCCCGGTTTCGTTGCGGGCCGAGGCCGCCGGGTAGCCGACTCCGCTCATGTCCCCCGGACCGGACTTCGTCCGGTCCTCCTCTTTGACTTCGCTCCGCCGGCCACCCGACGTCCTCGGCCTGCCACCCTCGTGGCGTGCCGGCCCGCACACAACGGCTGGTGCCGGATCGGTCCGTTGGGGTGCCCTGCGCAGCGAAGTCAAGGAGGAGGCACGGGCGAAGCCCGGGCCGGGGGAGAGAGCCCGGACACAAACAGTCCTGAGGACTGTTTGTGCCTGGCGAGCGCCCGGGGCTCTGTCCCCGGGCATGAGCGGAGCAGGGCACCCCAGCGGACCGATCCCGCCACTGGCTCAGCATCTGCAATGGGCAGCAATCCGACCACGCGGAACGCGCTTCATGTGTCGCGACCTGCGCACAGCGTGCGGTGGAGCAAGTGAGATGAATCCGCGCCTCGCTGTCTGGGTCGTCAACGGCCTGCTCGCCGGGCTCGCGGCCGCGAGCCTGTTTCCGTTGTTGTGGATGCTGTCGGTCTCGTTCATGCCCGCAGGTGCCGCGAGCAGCCTGCCCACGCCGCTGTTGCCGCACGGCTTCACGCTCGACAACTACCACACGCTGTTCGGCAGCATCGGCATGGGCCGCTACCTGCTCAACAGCCTGGGCATCGCGGTGCTCGCCACGCTGATCTCGGTCAGCTTCAACGTGATGGCCGGCTACGCGTTTGCGAAGCTGCGTTTTCGCGGCCGTGACGCGCTGTTCAAAACGCTGCTCGGCGCGCTCGTGATCCCCGCCCAGGTGGCGATGCTGCCGCTGTTCCTGATGCTCAAGCCGCTCGGCCTGATCAACAGCTACGGCGGCGCAGTGGTGCCGGCGATGGCCAGCGTGTTCGGCATCTTTCTCGTGCGCCAGTTCGCGCGCGGCATTCCCGACGACCTGCTCGAAGCCGCACGCATCGACGGCGCCAGCGAGTTCCGCATCTTCCTCACCATCATCGTGCCGCTGCTCGGCCCGGTGATCGCGACCCTGGCGATCTTCAGCTTCCTCGGCAGCTGGAACGACTTCATGTGGCCGCTGATCGTGCTGACCGACGACTCGCTGCACACGCTGCCGGTGGCACTGGCCGGGCTGTCGCGCGAGCACGTGCAAGACAACGAATTGATGATGGCCGGCTCGGTGGTCACCGTGTTGCCGGTGCTCGTGTTGTTCCTGGCGCTGCAGCGCCAGTACATGGCGGGGCTGATGGCCGGGAGCGTGAAGGGATGAAGACGCTGCTCGCGCTGGTGTTGCTCGGTGCCACGCTGTGCACACCGGCCGGCGCGCAGGTGCGTGCCTTCGACGATTTCGAGAACCCCGGCGCGTGGAAGCTCAGCGCCACCGACGACGTGAAAGCGTCGCTGCGCCAGGCCGATGGTGTGCAGGGCAAGGCCTTGTGCCTCGACTTCGATTTTGGCAGCGTCACCGGCTACATCAGTGTGGGCCGCGAGCTGCCGATCGAGTACCCGGCGCGCTTCGAATTCACGCTGGCCGTGCGCGGCGACGCACCGCTCAACGCGCTCCAGTTCAAGCTGCCCGATGCGAGCGGTGAGAACGTCTGGTGGAGCCAGCGTCCCGAGTTCAAGTTTCCGCACGAGTGGCAGACGCTCAAGATCCGCCAGCGCCAGATCGAGTTCGCTTGGGGGCCGACGCCCGACCGCGCGCTGCGCCACACGGCCGCCGTCGAGTTCGTCGTGGCGTCAGGCAGCGGGGCGGGCAAGGGCAGCGTGTGTTTCGATTCGCTGACGCTGCACGAACTGCCAGCCGACGCAGCCCCCGCCGGCCCGGCCACACGCGCGGCATCGAATGCGCTGAGCGCCGACTACGGGCTGCTGCGCGAATTCGGCGCGCTGGTGCTGCGCTGGCGCGCGGGCGCGGCGGCATCAAACTACGCCATCGAGCTGTCGGACGACGGTGTGCAGTGGCGCCGCGTGCGCCAGGTGGAGCGCGCGCGCGGCGACGTGCACACGCACTGGTTGCCCGACAGCGAAGCCCGTTTCGTGCGGGTGGTGGTTGACGAACCACGGTTGAAACCTGCCGCGCTGGCCGAGTTCGAGTTGCGCGAGGCGGCGAGTGCCAATGCCTTCTTCGAGCAGTTGGCGAAACAGGCTCCGCGCGGCTTGTACCCGCGAGCCTTTGTGGGCGAGCAGTCGTACTGGACCGTGCTCGGTGTCGACGGCGGGCGCACCGCGTCTCTGATCAGCGAAGACGGTGTGCTCGAGCCTGTGCCCGGCATCGGCGCACTCGAGCCCTTTCTGATCGCCGACCAACAACTGCTGAGCTGGGCCGATGCGCGCATCACCCATTCGCTGCAGGACGGCGACCTGCCGATGCCCGTTGTGCACTGGCGCACCCACGATCTGACGCTCGACATCAGTGCCTTCGGCCACGGCACGCCCGAGGCCGCGCAGGCGCTCGCGCGCTACAGCGTGCGCAACCTCGGACCGCGCACGCGGCGCGTGACGCTGGCGCTCGCGTGGCGGCCGTTCCAGGCCAACCCGCCCACGCAGTTCCTGGCCCACCCGGGCGGCGCCAGCACGATCGACGCACTGGCTTGGGACGGCCACGCGCTCAGCGTCAACGGCGTGCCCCGGCTGCGGCCGCTGGATGCGCCGACGAGCGTGCAGCTCGAACCGCTCGCGGCTGGCGCCGTGGGCGACTGGCTGCGCGACGCGCCGCTGCCGCGCGGCGAAGCGCGGGTCGTCGACAACGCGGGCTTCGCCAGCGGCGTGCTGCGCTACGAGCTTCACCTGCGGCCGGGCGAGCGGCGCGAAATCGTGGTGGCGCTGCCGGTCACCGGCACGCCCGCACTGCCGGCGCGGGCCAGCGTCGCGCGCGAACAAGCCCAAGTCGCCGCGTTGTGGCGCGAGCGCCTGGGGCGGGTTCGCATCAGCGGCCCGGCGCCGGTCAACGACGTGGCGCGCACGCTGCGCACCGCTCTCGGCCACATTCTCGTCAACCGCAGTGGCCCGGCCCTGCAACCCGGCGCACGTGCCTACGCGCGCTCGTGGATTCGCGACGGTGCGCTGACCTCGGCGGCGCTGCTGCGGCTCGGTCACGAAGACGTGGCGCGCGACTTCCTGTTGTGGTTCGCGCCGTTCCAGTTCAAGAACGGCAAGGTGCCGTGCTGTGCCACCGTGCGCGGCGCCGACCCGGTGCCCGAGAACGACAGCGACGGCGAGTTCATCTTTGCCGCCGCCGACCTCTGGCACCACACCCACGACGAAGCCAATGCGCGCGTGTTGTGGCCGCGGGTGCGCGCGGCGGTCGAGCACATGGAGACTCTGCGCGCGAGCGAACGCACCGACGCTAACCGAACACCCGAGCGCATTGCTTTCTTCGGCCTGATGCCACCTTCGATCAGCCACGAGGGTTACTCCGACAAGCCGGCCTATTCGTACTGGGACAACTTCTGGGCCGCCACCGGCTACCGCAGTGCCGTGGAACTCGCGCAGGCGCTCGGCCTGACCGACGACGCCCGGCGCATCGCCGCGCAGCGTGACGAATTCCTCGAAGACCTGCTGGCCTCGATCGACGCGAGCACCCGATTCCACCGGCTCGACGTGTTGCCCGGCGCGGCCGACCGCGGTGACGTGGACCCGACCTCGAGCACGGTCGCCCTCAGCCCCGGCGGCCTGCTCGGCCGCTTGCCCGACGCACTGGTGCGCGCCACCTTCGAGCGCTACTGGCGCGACTTCAGCACCCGACGCGACAGTGGCCAGCCCTGGGACGCCTACACCCCCTACGAGTGGCGCACGGTCGGCAGCCTGGTGCGCCTGGGCCAGCGTGAGCGGGCCTTGCAGGCGATGGATTTCTTCTACCGCGACCGCCGCCCTGCCGGTTGGAACCAGTGGGCCGAAGTGGTCGGGCGCAACCCGCGCGAGCCGCGTTTTCTGGGCGACATGCCGCACGGCTGGGTCGCGTCGGACCAGATTCGCTCGGTGCTCGACCTGTTCGCCTACGAGCACGAAACCGAACACACGCTGGTGCTCGCCGCCGGCGTGCCGATGGCCTGGTTGCAGAGGCCGGGCCTGGCGCTGACCGGCTTGCGCACGCCGCATGGCCGCCTGAGCTGGCGCGCCCAGGCCCATGCGAGCGGCGCGCGCCGGTACGTCGACTTCGAAGTGCAGGCGCTGCGCACCCAACCGCCCGGCGGCATCGAGCTGCGCGGGCCGTGGCCCAAGACGGCGCGCGTGTGGGTCGACGGGCGCCGCGTGGCCGGTGCGGCCGACACGATCCGGCTGGCGCGCACGCCGGCGCGTGTGCGCATCGAATGGGCCCCGGGGCGCGATTGATCGTCAGGGCACGGCTCAAGTCGGCGTCAGCGTGGCCGATATACCCGGCAGAGCACCCACCACCCGAGCCCACGCCATGCCCCGCCTCGCCCTCACTGCCGTCGTTTTTGCCACCGCCTTGCTGGCCGGATGCGACGTGGTCGTCGGCGCGCTCGGCATCGAGTCGCCCGAGAAGGTGGCGGCGATGCGCGAAGCCGAAGGCAAGGCCATCGGTGGCGCCTGCCGGCACGCCGGGCGCGCCATCGAAGACTGCTACGTGTTGAACAAGAAGGCCGAGAAGGCCTCGGTGTTCGCCGGCTGGCGCGACATGAACGACTACATGCGCGAAAACAAGATCGAGCCGGTGGCGCCGCAGGTGGCGGCCACGCAGGTCGCCAACGCCAAGGCGGCCGCGGCCGATGCCGAGCCGGCGAAGGCGAGCGACAAGCCTGCCGCCAAGGCGGCCGAAGGTGGCAAACCCGCCAAACGCGACACCGCCAAGGCGCACGACTCCTGATTTTCTGACTGCGGAAACCGGCACGGCGGCGCCAGCCCGTCGCACGCTGCTGCAGTTCGTCGCCTGCCGCGTGACAGCGAGCGGCGCCACGCGCACATTGGCGACTCTTCAACTTCCGGAGGGGCCGCGAATGAAGCCGCTTCACCCACCAATTCTTTTGCCGAGTGTTTCGCCGATTCTGTCGCCGATGCGCCGCGCGCAGTTCGGCCTTGCCCTGGCCGCCGCGCTCGGCGCCGCGAGCCTGCCGGCCCATGCCGCCGACCCGGGTTCGCCGTTCCAACAGGTCGGCCTGGCGGGTGTGCAGGGCTCGGGCAAGCTGCAGACCGAACAACGCAACGTGGGCAGCTTCCAGGCCATCGAAGTGCACGCGTCGATGAACGTCGTGCTGCGCCAGAGCGCCCGCGAGGCCGTGGAACTGCGGGCCGACGACAACCTGCTGGCGCTGGTCGAAACGCGTGTCATCAGCCGCTCGGGTGTGCCGACGCTGGAGATCCGCATGCGCGACCACACCAGCTATTCCTCGCGCAACCCGATCACGCTGACAGTCGACGTGGTGACGCTCTCGGGCCTGGCGGTGCGCGGCTCGGGCAATGTGTCGGGCGACGGGCTGAAGGCGGCGGCGCTGAAGATCGCGGTCGCCGGCTCGGGCAACGTCAAGCTGCAGAAACTGAGCCTGGACGAAGCCAGCCTGAGGATCTCGGGCAGCGGCAACGCCGAGCTGGCAGGCAAGGCCGGGCGGCTCGGCCTCGCGATCTCGGGCAGCGGCGACGTCAACACACGCGAGCTCGAAGCCGACGAGGTGAATGTCAGCATCGCCGGCAGCGGCGACGCCCGCGTCAACGCACGCAAGACGCTGAGCGTGTCGATCGCCGGAAGCGGTGACGTGGAATACACCGGTGACGCGACCCTGAAAACGTCGATCGCCGGCAGCGGCCATGTGAAGAAGCGCTGAAGCGCGGCTTGACTTGGCGCACCTGCGCGCGGGGTCAAACGCCTGCACGTCGGTGTGATTTCGCGAGGCCGGCGACAATCGCCGGCGATGAATTCGATCCGCGCCACTTTTCGACACCCGCAGTTCCGGCAAGGCGCGGTCGAGATGTCGGGCGTGTCGCTCGGCATCGCCGCCTGGGGCCTGGTCACTGGCGTGGCGATGGTCAAGAGTGGCCTGTCGGTGCCGATGGCGCTGATGATGAGCCTGATGGTCTTCGGCGGCAGCGTGCAGCTTGCGGCCATCCCACTGATGATGGTCGGAACGCCGGTCTGGGTGATCTGGGCCACGGCCCTGTGCGTGAACCTGCGCTTCGTGATCTTCAGCGCGCAATGGCGGCCGTTTTTCAAACGTTTCCCGCGCTGGCAACGCCTGTCGCTCGGCTACTTCTGCGCCGACCTGAACTACGTGCTGTTCATGAAGCGCTTCAAGGAGCCGCGCGACGACGAAGGCCAGGTCGAGTACTTCATCGGCGGGGCGATGATGAACTGGTCGGCGTGGCAGATCCCGTCGATCGTCGGCATCGTGCTGGCCGATGTGATCCCCACGCACTGGGGCCTGGGCTTCGCCGGCGTGCTGGCGTTGCTCGGCCTGACCTACTCGCTGCTGTCGGACAAGGCGACCGCTTTCGCCGCGGTGGTGGCGGCCGGGGCCGCGGTGGCGGCGTTCGCGCTGCCGTTTCGCCTCTACATCGTGGTGGCGATCGCTGCGGCGGTCTGCGTGGGGCTGCTGATCGATGGCGGTGGTGATGCCGGCCAGCGTGTGCTGGCGCGCCTGCGCCGGCGTTCCATCGCGCCGGCCGATGGCGATGCGCGGCGCGAAGAGGTGGTTGCATGAATGCGCCGCTGAGCGGGCTGGAGGCCTTCATCACGATCGCCGGGCTCACCGGCATCACGGTATTGACCCGCGCTTTCTTTCTGTTCTCGGACCGTGAACTGGTCTTGCCCGACTGGGTTCGCCGCGGCCTGCGCTACGCGCCGCTGGCCGCGCTCGCCGCGGTGGTCGTGCCCGAGGTCGTGATGACACACGGACAGCTCATCGCCACCTGGCAAGACGCGCGGCTCTACGCCGTGCTCGCCTCGACGATCTATTACTTCTGGCGCGGCGGTATTCTGGGCACGATCATCAGCGGCATGCTGGTTCTTGTGCCGCTCAAACTGGTACTCGGCTGGTAACTCGCTCGTTACTGCAGGCGTGGATATGTGCCCGTTGGGCGGGCCGGCGTGCCTAGAATCGGCGCCTTGTCAGCTCAACGCCGCGCCCCGCCATGAACGTGCTCCGATTCGAAGACCTGGTCGCCCAAGGGCGAGTGGCCGGCCAGCGTGTTTTCATCCGCGCCGACCTGAACGTGCCGCTCGACGCCGCCGGCCACATCACCGAAGACACGCGTGTGCGCGCCTCGGTCCCGTGCATCGCGCTGGCGCTGAAGGCGGGCGCGGCGGTGATGGTCACCTCGCACCTGGGCCGCCCCACGGAAGGCGAGTTCAAGGCCGAAGACTCGCTCGCACCGGTAGCCAAGCGCCTGGGCGAGTTGCTCGGCCGCGAGGTGCCGCTGGTGGCAAACTGGGTCGATGGTGTGACGGTCGCACCGGGCCAGGTCGTGCTGCTCGAAAACTGCCGCGTCAACAAGGGCGAGAAGAAGAACGACGAAGCCTTGTCGCGCAGACTGGCTGCGCTGTGCGACATCTTCGTGCACGACGCTTTCGGCACCGCGCACCGCGCCGAAGCCTCGACCTATGGCATTGCGCAGTTCGCGAAGATCGCCTGTGCCGGCCCGCTGCTCGCGGCCGAGATCGACGCCACCACCAAGGCGCTGGCCCACCCGAAACGGCCGCTCGTCGCGATCGTGGCGGGCAGCAAGGTGTCGACCAAATTGAGCATCCTGCAAAGCCTGGCGGCCAAGGTCGATCAGCTGATCGTCGGCGGTGGCATCGCCAACACCTTCATGCTTGCGGCCGGGCTGCCGATCGGCAAGAGCCTGGCCGAAGCGAGCCTGGTCGGCGACGCCAAGGCCGTGATCGAAGCGATGAAAGCGCGCGGTGCGGCGGTGCCGATCCCGACCGACGTGGTCACGGCCAAGGAGTTCAAGGCCGATGCCGTCGCCACCGTGAAAGCGGCGGCCGACGTGGCGGCCGATGACCTGATCCTCGACATCGGCCCGCAGACTGCGAAGCGCTTGGCCGAACAACTGATGGCGGCGGGCACGATCGTGTGGAACGGCCCGGTCGGTGTGTTCGAGTTCGACGCGTTTGCCGGCGGCACCGAGACCATCGCGCGTGCGATCGCCGCGTCGTCCGCGTTCAGCATCGCGGGTGGTGGTGACACCTTGGCGGCCATCGCCAAGTACGGCATCGAAAAAGACATGGGCTACATCTCGACCGGCGGCGGTGCGTTTCTTGAAGTGCTGGAAGGCAAGACCTTGCCGGCCTTCGAGATTCTTCAGCGCCGTGCGCAGGGTTGAGCGCATAAGAGTCATTCCCGCGCCAAGGGCCGTTGTGCTCGGCACGTTTCGATAATCGCCTTTCAAGAATACAAACGGAGACCGCCATGCCCCGCGCCACCAAGATCGTTGCCACCCTCGGCCCTGCATCGAGTTCACCCGAGGTGCTGGAGCGCATGATCCGCGCCGGCGTCGACGTCGTGCGCATGAACTTTTCCCACGGCAAGGCGCAAGACCACATCGACCGTGCGACGCTCGTGCGCGAGGTGGCGCGCCGCGCCGGCCGCGAGGTGGCGATCATGGCCGACCTGCAGGGCCCGAAGATCCGCGTCGGCAAGTTCGAGGGTGACAAGACGCTGCTGGAGCCGGGGCAGAAATTCATCCTCGACGGTGCCATGACCGAACTCGGCACCAACGAGCGCGTGGGCCTGGACTACAAGGAACTGCCGCGCGATGTGAGGGCGGGCGACGTGCTGCTGCTCAACGACGGCCTGCTCAAGCTCGTGGTCGATGCGGTGCGTGGCCAGGAAGTGCACACGACCGTCGTGGTCGGGGGCGTGCTCTCGAACAACAAGGGCATCAACAAGGCCGGCGGCGGCCTGACCGCCCCGGCGCTCACGTCGAAAGACATGGAAGACATCAAGACCGCGATGAGCTTCCAGTGCGAGTACCTCGCAGTCAGTTTTCCGAAGACCGCGACCGACATGGAAATGGCGCGCCAGCTGGCCAACGTGGCGGGCGAGCAGTGGCGCCACAAGCCGCTCCTGATCGCGAAGATCGAGCGCAGCGAAGCGATTCCGGTGCTCGACCAGATCCTGAAGGCGTCCGACGGCATCATGGTGGCGCGGGGTGACCTTGCCATCGAGGTCGGCAACGCGGCGGTGCCGGCGCTGCAAAAACGCATGATCAAGATGGCGCGCGAGATGGACCGCGTGGTCATCACCGCCACGCAGATGATGGAATCGATGATCGTCAACCCGGTGCCCACCCGCGCCGAAGTGAGCGACGTGGCGAACGCGGTGCTCGACGGCACCGACGCGGTGATGCTGAGCGCCGAGACCGCGGCCGGCAAGTACCCGGTGGAAACGATCGAGATGATGGCGAGCATCTGCGTCGAGGCCGAAGGCGCGGAAGAGATCGCACTCGACGCCACGTTCACCAACAAGCAGTTCGCACGCATCGATCAGTCGATCGCGATGGGGGCGCTGTTCACGGCCTACCACCTGGGCTGCAAGGCGATCCTGGCGCTCACCGAATCGGGCTCGACCGCGCTGTGGATGAGCCGGCACCGCATCCACGTGCCGATCTACGGCCTGACCTCGCAGCTGCGCAGCCAGCGCTGCATGGCGCTGTACCGCAACGTCACACCGCTGCTGATGCCCAACTTCGCCGACCGCGACGAAGCGCTCGCCAAGGCCGAAGCGCTGCTGGTCGAGCACGGCGTGCTCAAGGCCGGCGACACCTACGCCATCACCTGCGGCGAGCCGATGGGCCACCCGGGCGGCACCAACATGCTCAAGGTGTGCCGGGTGGGTGACGCGGGGCTGCGGCGCTAGTCAATCTTCACCGCGATGCCGGTGACGAACAGCGTGTCGCCCTTCTTGAGGCCGTCGCCGGGTTCGCTGTTGTAGCGGTAGTTCAAGCCGGCGGTGAGGTTCAGCGTGGACGTCATCGCGACCGAGAGGCCTGAATCGAACACGCCGCGGTAGCCCGCGCCGCTGCGCAACGCAGGGTAGAGCGACAGCTTCTGATGGAAGGTCGTTGTCGGCGTCCACTTGTGGGTCGACTCTTCAGCGAGCAGCGCCTCGGCCCGCCCGAAGCGCGTGCGAAGTTCGCCCGACACGTCGGCGGGTGTGATGTAGCGGTCCTGCGTGTAGCCCAGGCCGGCCGAAAGGTCCCAGGTCAGCGTGTCGGTCTTGATCGCGTGGTGCCCGGCGCCGCCGAAAAGCGACACGCGTGACGACACGTTGGCCTGCTTGTCGCGCATGACATCCGCCTTGCCGAAACCGAACCACTGCGGCGTGATGTCGCTGTCGTACTGGGTGCCGAGGGACATGTTCTCGGCGCTGGTCGCGCCGTTGATGCGGCTCCACAGCGCCTTGCCTCCAAACTGCCACTTGCTGTCGGCCGTGGCGCGCACGCCGTCGCCGGCGAGGTTGAGGCTCGACGCGTCGGTGTTGCCGGAGGCGTAGCTCGCCCCTGCGCCGAGCGCGAAGCGGTACTGCCCGTCCGGTTTGATGGTGGCTTGTGCCTGCGCCTCGATGGCAAGGGTTGCAGCAGCGAGTGCGATCGCGGCGCGAAGAGTGGGGCGTGCAATGTGCATTTGAGTGGTTCCCTGGAGTGAGTAGCGGCCTCCTTGCGGCGCCTGCCGAGCCGGCAAGCGCGCGAAGCCGAACGAAACGCGCGAGGCTACCGAAGGCCGAGCCCCACGGTGCCGAGCGCAGGATGCAACCTTGTGCGCGGGTGCGGATTGCGCGAACGGGTCAGGCCCAGCGCGCCGCGCCACAATGGCGCATGAATCCGACACCCCACACCCTGACGGTCGACGACGTTCGCGCGGCCGCCGAAAGACTGCGCGGTGAAGTCATCGACACGCCGTGCATGCCCTCGCGCACGCTGTCGGCGATGACGGGCTGCGAGGTCTTCCTGAAGTTCGAGAACCTGCAGTTCACCGCGTCTTTCAAGGAGCGCGGCGCGCTCAACAAGATGGCGCAGCTGACCCCGACCGAGCGGGCCAAGGGTGTGCTGGCAGTGTCTGCCGGCAACCATGCGCAGGGTGTGGCGTACCACGCGCAGCGCATGGGCATTCCGGCCACGATCGTGATGCCACGTTTTGCGCCGGCCGTGAAGGTGGAGCGCACACGCGGCTTCGGCGCCAGTGTGGTGCTCGAAGGCGACACCTTCGACGACGCACGAAGCCATGGCCTGGCCCTCGCACGCGAGCGCGGGCTGACGCTGGTGCACCCCTACGACGATCTGGCCGTGATCGCAGGCCAGGGCACGATCGCGCTGGAGATGCTGGCGCAGCAGCCGGAGATCGACACCTTCGTCGTGGCCATCGGCGGGGGCGGCATGATCTCCGGCGTGGCGACGGCGGCGCGTGCGATCAAGCCCGGGATTCAGATCATCGGCGTGCAGACCGAGCGTTTCCCGGCCGCCTGGAACGCGATGCACGGCGAAGCGCGCGCGAGCGCGCAGGCGACCATCGCCGATGGTATCGCCGTCAAGTCACCGGGCGCGTTGACGCTGCCGCTGATCATGGAGCGCGTCGACGACGTTCTGCTGGTGAGCGAAGACGACATCGAACAGGCGATCCTGATGCTGCTTGAGATCGAGAAGACGGTGGTCGAAGGGGCAGGCGCGGTCGGCCTGGCCGCACTGACCAAACACGGCGCGCGCTTCGTGGGCCGCAAGGTCGGCCTGATTCTGTCCGGTGGCAACATCGAACCCTTGGTGCTGGCCGAGATCATCGAGCGCGGCATGGTCAAGTCGGGCCGGCTGGCGCGGCTGCGCTTCGACGTGCGCGACGTGCCGGGCGCATTGGCGGACGTGGCCACCTTGCTCGGCAAGCTCGGCGCCAACATCGACGAGGTGCAGCACCAGCGCGCGTTCACGTCACTCTCGGTCGAGCGGGCCCAGATCGAGGTGGTGGTGCAGACTCGCGGGGTGGCGCACATCGAGCAGATCTTGTCGGCGATGCGCGCCGAGGGGTACGAAGCCCAGCGCGTCGGGTGATTCTTCATGCTGGGTGGCCGAGGCCTGCTCGCTACAATTCCGCCAGTTACAGCGTGGTTTCACGCTGTCCACCGTTCGTTAAGGAGTCCGCCATGCCCCTCGTTTCAATGCGCCAGCTGCTGGACCACGCCGCCG
>Ga0307516_10001724_pt1 | contig 30024 bp, 41 predicted proteins | sample 19_EM_MG_FD_203310 | JGI IMG/M metagenome (GOLD analysis project Ga0307516, IMG submission 203310) | Populus trichocarpa ectomycorrhiza microbial communities from riparian zone in the Pacific Northwest, United States - 19_EM | ecosystem: Host-associated > Plants > Roots > Unclassified | place... | reverse complement strand
AATTTAACCCCCAAAACACACCCCCCCCCCCCCCCCCAAAAAAAAAAAAAAAAAAAAAAAAAAAAACTGCTATAGTACACTCCCCAACTTTTCATTTCACCATCTGCTCTCAACCCCTCTGCGTCTGCGTTTTGCTTCGTCGCCCTCCCGTTTTCCATCTTCCGTTCTGGGATGTTTCCTGCTACTATCTCTCTCCCTGTCCCTCTCTCTGTCCCGCCGCTCATCTCGTTCCTCGCCGCGTCTGCTCCGTTCCCCCCTCTCACGCTCGCGCTCCTTTCCACTGCCACCACGGTCGCTGCCCTTGCGGGAGTCACCCTCTCTACGTTCGCGGTGTTCTCTATCACGCTCGGAGCGATGGTGGCGGCTGCTGCGCGGGGTGTGTTCCTCCGAGCCACGGCGGGATTGCGATTCTCTGTCTTCTGCAACAATGGCTGACAGGTCCGCAGCCGAGCCCGTACGGCTGAGGAGACCTGGAGGGGCGGCGGATGTGGGCGTTGTGGCCGTACTGCCGCCTCCACCACCAGCGCGACGGCCACGTATGCGGAGTTCGCGCTCGTCGCTGGTGAGGTGTGACTGCACATTGAGGATGCGTCGGCGGTTGTTACGAGCCTCCTCGTTGCGAGCCGGGCCAGTGGGTGGGCTCGCGACCTTCTGTACTGTAGTGACAGGAGTGACAGAAGGAGGGGTAAGCGCGGCGGGGGGCTCGGTGCGGGGTCCGGGCGGGAGAGCACTCTGTGAGGTGATAAGTGCTGGGCGCTGTAGCTGTGGGGAAATGGGTGGTCCACCAGATACCCCCATGGCCTTGAGACGGTCGGGATGGATACCAGTCATCTCGACGGTAGGGGTAGACGGAGGGCCACGGTCAACATGCGGCGGTGGCATCTCGATTTTCCGCTCGGGACCGGCAGATCGCGGTGGGGGAAGGGCCGGTGGTGACTGCTGCTGCTGCTGCTGGTTCTGAGAAGCTTGCGCTTGCGCCTGCTGTTGCGCAGCCTGGCTGGCACTACCACGGATGTTGACACCACCGCCACCACTGCCTTGGGCACTCCCGGCATTTCTAGGGCCGAGCGGTGCATCCCTTCCACGAGGGCCCTTGGGGATCACAGGATCAGGAGGGTTGAGCCTACCATGGTTAGGGTCTTGATGGTAGCTTGCCGTTGAAGGGTGCCTTCCATCACGAAATTGTTCATGCGACGGACCAGAAGGCGGGGCGCGCAGCTGATTTGCAGATTGAGGCCCATTAAACAACTCTTTCTGCGGGGGTTGGTTCCATCGGTCAAAGCCGGTGGACCGAGGGCCGGCAGGCGGCTGGCGCTGAGATGTCATCTCGTCGGTAGGGTATCGTCCTGGCGATGGTAAGACATCCGGTTTCCTCATGGTCTGTTCTTGGACTGACATTCTATGGTCCGGGTGGTCAGTCCGGTCCAAAGGATAGTCGCCAAGTCTGCCAGCCGGTGGAGAAGGCTCACGACGATCGCCGCGGCGACGGCCGTCCCTATCGTCTCGTCCCAACAATCTCCGATCACTAGGCTCAGCCATAATTGGTTGCATACCCCCCATGGCACTCGATAGCCCATCCTTCCTTGGTCCTCTCTCATCCCTGGCCTGTTGGGGCATAGCCGGGCGCTGAAAGTCCAGCTCCCGTCCGGGAGGTCTACGTTGCTCGGGCTCGTGGCGGTGCGGCAGGATGTCTCTAGAATCCCGCAGGTCGGCTCGTGGTTCTCGACGAGGGGAATGACGTCGCTGATCCACTGGCTTCTCCGGCAACCTGATATCCCCTCTTCCGCGGTTATCTTGTCTCGAAGGTTCGCGAGAATCGCGAAGTGTGTCTCTCCACTCGAGTGTAGTCGTCTGCCTTGGTAGGTCCGGTCTCTCGGGGAGTTGATGTTGGGGGTGAGGTTGGACGAGTCCACGACCCGAAGGGGTACGTATCATCTCTTGCTGCGGGCGACGAATATCGTTAGGCTGTTGCTGCCTCACATCGTTTCTCGGGGTGGGAACCCGATTGTTCGGCTGCTGCTGACCCTGAAGATGTTGTGGAGGTTCACGGACAGACGTTGACAAATCTCTCCTTCCAGTCGGCATTTGCTGTGGACGCTGAGGAAGGTTCGGCACAACCGGCAAAGCCCTTCCACCACCTCGGCGATCTTCAACCTCTCCGTCCTCCTTATCACCAATCTGCGGCTTCGACGGCAGGGACGGAACCGGAGTAACCGAACTCTTCGCCTGGTTTTGATTCTGACTTTGGGCTCCGGAAGATGGATCACTAGAACTCCGAGAAAGATATATTCTTAGCTGCCGTCCATCCGTATGACTTCGATTGGGTGTGTAACTAACCTGGGCGGATTCTGCTGTAGTACCGGCCGTTGCTGCTGTTGCTGCTGCTGCTGCTGCTGCTGTTGCTGCTGTTGCTGCTGTTGCTGCTGCTGTTGCTGATGCATGGGAGTGCCGGGTTTGCTGTCGCCATCATTCTTCGCCATTGCCGGGGGCGCCTCGCTCTTCTGAAACGCAGCAACAAACATCCAGTCCTTCTCTCGTTTCTTGAGCATTCCCAGCAACGTCATCGCCGCAATCTTCAAGTCCTCCCTCTTCTCGCTCTTGACCAAGTTCTCAACGCGCTCCACCGCCGTTCTTCCGATCCAGTCCACCGCAGGGAAGAAGTCCACTACGTTCTTCAATACAACTATGGCGTTGCGAATGTGCATGTATTCCCCACTCGAAAGGCAGTTTTTAACCGCGGTGTGTAATGTCTTGTGCCATTTGTAAAGAATTTTCCGAAAGTCCTCGTAGTCAAATGGTATGCCTTTGACGTTGAATCCCACCAGATTCTTAGTGTTTCCGTGGGCCTCCTTTTCATACAGCTCGCGATTGCTGTGCCATGCGTGGAGATCCGAAAGCACCTCCCTCAGGAATCGACCGTAATTCTCCGCCTCGCGTTGGGTGCACATGAAGATAATTTGGCCTAATCCCTTCCCGAAGATACTGTCGTACACGCCGATAGTGTGAAACTTCGGGGTTCCCAATCTGTGTGCCTCGCGGATGAACCTGGAGCAGAAACTGGCATCATTGGGCGAGATCATGATTCGGGGGAAGATGCAGTGTTGGATAAAAGCATCAGTGATCTCTCGCTGATTGAAGCCTTCATCCTTGAACCAGTGATCCTTCTCGATATTCAATCGGCGGCGCACTACTTGGTGGAGCCTCATATGGTCCTTCACTTCGGCACCAATCCGAGATATCAGATTATTGATCTCTTCTGACTTCTCCTTCCTCCTGCGCTGTCCGGCAATGGAAGGATCTGATTTGTCTTCGAGAATCATCTGCAACTGGCCCTTCAGCCGAGCTTGTTCACCGCCGTACCCATCTATGGGGACGAAGATATCATAAATCTCTAGCTGCCAGAAGGTGGTGTAGAAGCCGACACTTATCTTGGTCCATACCGACTCCGGCAGGATCTGCTTAACTTCGTCGAACATTTTCTCCAGGACAGGATTCCATGAAGACCTCTTCTCGGGGGCTTCCGCTGGTACTTCGGTGGCATTGGCGTCCTTCATGTCAACATCCTCGGACTCCACTAACTCCGCTCGATGCATTCTGCTCCGCAGTCCAAACCTGTATATCCACCAAGCAATTTCCGGCCTGATGCCAAATTTTAGACACAGTGCGCCTACACTGGGGACGACGCTCTCGAAACGCTCGGGTGTGAACGACATCTTCATCAGGTCGAGGTACTGACTCAGCACCACGTGGATCTCGTCGAAAAGGTTGCCAAGCAGCTTGAGAGGGGCGGAACTCTCCTCCATGCGGTAGACGGACGTCTGTCGTTCTTGGCCTATCAGGATTAACAGTTGCGTCGCAAGGTTCTCGTTCATCAAGGCCTTCTTCAATGAGGCGACGGTGGCTTCCGAATCCTCAGCCTTGCGATCTCGGAACGCCTTAAGTATCTGCTTTCGAAGACATTCGCCGCCGGCGAGACCTTGCAGTTGCGCATCGTTGAGGTTGGTCTCGGGGTTAACGCCGGCCATGGACTGCGTCAACTGCTGAAGGACAATCAACTCGACAGAGCGGTTACGCTTCAGTTGCCGGGCGACATATTCGAGGATAGGGCCAACGTCCATCTTCTCGTGGTATCGAGTGTAGATCTTTCCGCAAAAATTGGCGAGGGCTAGGGGCGCATATTAGCATACTAAATAGGTAATAGTATTTGTAATGGAGAACACATACACTGCAACCATTTACTGGTCAACATTCCATCGGCCTGAACTCTCCTCTTGTTTTCGTTGCTCATGCTATGATCCCAATGTTAGCGGCTGCACGAGAATCCCGCCTCCGCCACAGAAATTTTACATACCTGTTCAGAACGCAAAAACCAACGGCGTCAAATCCCAGCGGCGTAAAATAACGTGCAGCATCAACCACACACTCGATCAGGTTATCGTAGCCTTCGACCTGACCCAAGACGATCTGCATGACAGTGACCGGATTACTGGTAGCGATCTTGGCGAGTTCCACCGACATCTTTGTAACATTTGTTTTGCTGATACGCTTAAGGAGATCCCTTGTTTTTCGCTCCGTCGCAGCAATTGCATTCTTGAGCTCGGGGATCCGCTTGCTGGTGACCGAGGTCCATTCCCCGTAGAGTGAGTATCTCGTCTCTGTGGAGAAACATTCGAGCAGCTTCCAGATTTCGCTGACAACACCCTGATTCCCCTCCGTCAGACTGATTGCAGGGACCAACAAACTTCTAGCTAAGCCAGTCCATGATTGCCTCTCTTCCGGCGTGCATGAGGAGTCCCCTAGACGGTCACGTCCAATCCGGCAAACTTGGGTGATGACTCCTGGGTCGCGAGCAATCCTAACGCCGAGAACCCGACCGAGCGTTTCCATCAGGACAACAACATGCTTCGTGTCTCTGCAGGTCGGCACGCCTTCCTTCCACTCCTCCCAGAAAAACCGATATTCTATGTCTCCCTTGAGTTTGAGATTCGAAACCGTGAATGTAACCATAGGTTTCCGCCGAGGGTATGGATCCCTTTGAATGCCACTGGCCTTTCCAGTCTGAGTGTATGCTACATCCTTACACCCCATATCGATCGTCGGCGGACTGTGGGAGGGGTAGAGGCCTTCCAAAGACTGAGTGATGACACGCGCCAAGTGTTCGGTGATGTCGTCCGACGGTCCCGGTAGCCATGGATACTTGCCGAGAATGAACAAAGCTTCCGGGAGAGCACCAACGGCCAGGAGACACTTCAACAGCACAAGCTTTTGGTTGTCGTCTTTCTTCTTCGGCTTTGCCTCTTCCTCCTTCTTCATTTCTTCCGATTTTTTATCCTCGTTACTGGCGCTGCCGTTCGCTTTCATCGACCGTATTGGGAGAGTGTCATCCACCAAAGCGCCGGCCATCATCAACGCGTTCCGCTTCCGGTCACCATGCCTCTCGTCCAGCTTTGTCCTCCACGCATTCAGCACCTCCATCATGCCCTCGTCGTCGTAGGGTGCAAGGTGAGGGTATAGGTCGGCCAGGTCGATGAATCCGATCTTGATGAGCAGCGCCGAGAGCATGAGCAAATTCTCGGGAGTCGGGTGGTCGACTTCATCTTTCTGGTAGTACCGAAACTTGAAGCCCAACAGCTGCGCCGCGACCTTGTTTCCGGTTCCCTTATCCAGACGTTCGAAGAAGGCGCCGATGCCTTCCCGGCCTAGCTTATCGAAAAACTCGCGATCCCCCCGCTCCTTTTCCTGGTCCTTCTCTTCTTGCGGCCTTCCCCTCCGAGCTTCTTCTTCGGCGAGTCCCGGCAGTTGCTGAGGCCACCAGGCGGAACACTTCAACAACCGTACGAAGAACCTGGCATTCGAAACCACTGTACACGCCGCCGTGTCCAATAGGATATCCAATACTCTTCCCGGATCGAGTTCAAACGCACCGATCAGACCCTTCACCCTCTCACCAGTTCTTCCTACAACCTCCAGTGGCTGAGCCGAATAGGAGGCCACAAAAAACTCGGTGATGAGCTTCGAAAAGCCTTCGGTCTCCTCGCGCAAGAGATTGTGTTTCCGTTGCTTGTAGACCATAGCAGTAGTAACGCGTATAGCCTTTTTACTGTACAGGCTTGAGACGATGTTCAGCATGGAGAGTGTGTTGCCCTCGAGGTACTTCGACAGCTCGACCTCCGAAAATGGTCGCGGGGTCAATCCCTTCAGCAACTTGACCAGCGCTTCGGGTGGGTAAGCAGTAGTCTCCAGTGGCTCGAAGACCCCAACCGACTGTAGGAAGATACGACGGACATCCAGCTCGCTCGTGGTCGGATCGTGGCTCTCGAAATACTCCAGAAGGAAGCGCGAGACCAAGAACGGCGATATCCGGCCGTCGATTGCGGTCTTGATCAGCTCCTGAAAGATGATCGAAATCTCGATGTCATTGGTCTTATCGGACGCGAGCTCATTAAGCTGCTCCTTGATCACTGACGATGCCGAGCCGCTCCAGTTACTCAGTACATCGTCGGTCATAAAGTCCCAGTGAAAAAACGGCTTGGGTTTGTCGTCCACCGGAGTTAGGGGTCGAGTGTCTTCTGTGGTATCCATCGCTGGCGTCGCTGGGTTCCGACTCGGCGTGGCAGGAGCCAGAGGCGGATTTGAGGGCTGGACCGGACTGTTACTCGACGCGGTATCGCTAGCAGAGGGCATGGATCGCGTGTTTAGAGGCGCGCGTTGTATTGGTGGCGAATACTGTGGCTGTTGTTGCAGCTGCTGTTGCTGTTGTTGGTGCTGTAGCGTGTTCGGAATGCCGCGACGTTGTTGACGACCTCCCCGGTTAGGATTACCGCGATTGTCCGTCTGGTTCGGGTGGTAAGGCGGGGGTCGAGGTGCGGACGACGTCGGCGTTGGGGGCTGCTTGCGCTTTCGGCCCCGGGAGTTGTCGGGCATCTCTTGCAGGTGTCGGACTTGGGGCAGCCGTGGGGTGGCGCCTCGGCGACGGCGGGTTCACGGGTGTTGGTTGTGAGAGACCGCTGTGTGATCCAGGGCGTATGCGTGGTGAGGTAGTTGTATGGGCGTGTAGATTTGCAATTGTGACAAGCCGGAAGGAAGTTGGTGTAGAAGGAAAGGAAGTGTGGTCGGAGGGAGGGGAGGTGGTTGGGTATAAGGAAGAGGGAGAGAGTTGGCTGGGTATAAGGAAGGGGGAGCGATTGTGGTGTTGAGGAGTTCGAGGCAGAAGGTTTCGTTGGTGAGAGGACAGGAATCGGAACTCGCTTTCGATGTGTATCTCGGTCAGACGCGATCACGTTTCTTGGAAGAAGTGAGAAGGTGAGGCTCTTCGATGCCAAGATAAAAAAGCAGCCGAAGTTACCTACGTAGGAACGAGTGACAGCTGCAGCTGGAGAGAGAGCACGGTGGAAAGAAACGAAGCGAGCATCTGGCGGTCTTGTACGAAGGAAGCTGCCAGAGAAGGGTCGTGCAGTGGTACGTACCGACATCCCGATGTCCCCTCATGAGAAATCTTGGCTGCTGTTGTGCGTGTAACTTGGCAGCTTACCTAACCAACCGAGGTGCATGCGACTAAACATTGTTTCTTCCAGGCCACTTGCCCTGTTCTGACATCGGGTTTCGAAACTTCACCACCTCCCTTGCGACTTATACATATGGACCCTCCCGGAGCTACACGCGGTCTAATTACTCGCTGTCGCCGCTGTCGCCGCTGTTCGCTGGCTCCCGGTTTCCAGACCGCCTCCGAGTTAACCAGATGCTCTCCTCTGACATCCACCAATTCCCCTGGAAGCCTTCACGTCCTCTGAGCACCGACTTGGCGAGACCCACAGCATACAGCACCTACCTGGATGACGTCGAACCGCCTACCGCATTTATGGCTATGACGCGGTCGCGCAAGCCCTCGTCGTCGCCAACCTCGAACCATGATCCTCAATGTCAAGGCTACGAGGAGAAATCTTTCGTTGTGGTGGGGCTGTCATGATTCCATGCCCCTTCCCTACAACCACGTACACTTCCACCACATCAACAGTTGAGTAACGTGGCAGAAAGCAGGACCTTTCGAAGCGCCAATCCCTGGTGCAGTGGGCTCGCGCATCCCGTCCGAAGGCGATAAATCGGACGACATCTGCGCGCCGAAACGTTCGTCATCACCATGGTTTGCTGAAGGCGATGTGGAGAAGGAACGCGATTAGACTATATACGATGATGCTGCCCTCTGGCAAACACACATTTACGAGATGAATGACTGGCGAACTACCTCCCCGCTTCCAGCACAACCGAGCGCTACTTGCCAATCCTGCCGCATCCAATGTTTCACACCAAATACATCGGCCGTCTTCGTGCCAACAAGAGTTCATACGGCAGTTGAGGCGATCTCGGACTCGGTTATTCCGTCTCCAAGGAATTGCAAGAGGAACAGAATGCGGGGCCGGAACAAGGATATCAAACGAGTGATACTGTCGACAAGTAGGAGGATATGATATCTGGCCGGGATTGTAGGCATGAGATGCGCGTGCTTTGCGAGTTACCTTTGTATGTGGGAGAAGAGAACGTATTCCTCTAGCACGTGTCTCCGGCCAAATGCCTACAAGTATCAGAGGTTGCGCGGCCGGCGGGAGTACTATGTATCCGTGAGCGAGCAACTATGTGTGCGTCCGACCAACACGAACGCGTGCGGCTCCTTCGGACAAGCCGCAGAGGAGAAGTGGAGTGAGAAGAGGATCGGGGAGGGTTACCAGCAGACCCAGAGGGTTCCTCATCACCCGCGCCAGACATGAAAAGATCATTTCGTGGATCGGTCCATCCGCCGGATTTTCGACCGAATGACACTCTACATAGCTTTCAATGATATACGACACATAGTAATACGCTCGTTCATGTGACCTGGCAAGTGACATTGGTGATAGTCTACATAAATTCTCGCACCGCCTTCCATCGGCGGGGATTTGCAGAGCCGGGTCGAGGGACAGTAATTTACCCGGAATATCACGATCTGTCACTCGATATGCAAACCTTGTCCCTTTTTTCTTCGAGATTTGCATCCATTCAAGCACGCACGACTTAATCACCGGCCTGAGCTGAAGCACCTCAAACTCCCATCCGACACCAGTCATCGACATCGACGCACTCGTTGGCGCGCGAGGCGAGGTGTCTCCCGGAGGAAGCGCACGTTCCGAGTGTTTTCGATCCGTGGAGGGTAACCAGAAACACTCTCCGGCACGGGCAAGTGCACTGCTGGAGCACGCACGAAACGCGGGGCTGTCTCGGAAGCGATATTTGCATTGACACTATTCCTACATAATGCAGCCGTGGCGGCAGATGGGCGAACCGATGCTGCTGAGATCTTCGGCAATGGGTTCCAGACCGACAGCACTAACTATCCACCGGGTCATTCACGGGAAGGAAGCACATATCTTCTCCCCCTTCCATTAGTCGCATGTGACCTATATAGATCATGGCGATAAAGAGTGTGGGTAGATTAGTATCTGCCTCTAGACAAGGAGAACCCCCTAAATGCAGCCCGACTCAGCATTTCATCCTCATATCATATACATATCTTTAGGGCAAGTTTAAAGCCATTTGAGGCTTTACACAAGTGAGGTATGTTGGTAAGTATGAGTTTTACACATCTCGGGTTCCCGGGTAAAGTTTTTGTTCTCTCCAGAACAGCTCGATTTTCATATACCTAGAGCTTGGCTCTGAGAAGTTTGTGGACATTCTCAGGTCTAAGGTTAACCCTCTTCAAGGGAGTGAGTTGAGTTTATATTATAGATTTCTCAGGTCGCGGGGAGGAGGATGTGTGGCAGTCGCGGGTGGCCCCACCCCAGCGTCGCCCGTGGAACTCACCGCCCCTACCAGTATACATCCCCAGATCGGCCAGCCGGTCGCGTGAGAGCAGATTGGCATATGCATGTATGCAACTGGTTCCAACACCTCGCTCAACCGCAATCCACGATTCGAAAGCCCCGCCCTGGGGGGCGTGGGAGAGTTTGAATTTTGTTGCAAAATCGCCAATCGCTCGCCGGCATAACCTGTGAGACATTGATATCCATCTAACCTCCGAGGTTCCGCGATCGTGCAACACAGCCATGGGCTCTGATAAAATGGCAATGCGCTTGCCGTTGGATGGGGGGGGGATTGGAAGGGCGGGTTAGGGTCGGCTGTCTTCGCACTCCAGAGCTCTCCCCATTGCCAGGAAACAGCGTAGCCAACTGCCTCTGAATCCGTCCGTGAGCCATCCGTGGACCTGGGTAGCGCAGGGGGGTGAGGGCCTTCTGCCGTCCGCTTTGCGGTTACCTCATCATCGATGATGACTGTCGGCCGGAGTGGAGTTGCTTCTGGTGGGAGGACAGTTGATTCCACCCTTCCTGAGAAACCCAGGGCCGATACCGCACAGTCCAGTTCCCTAGCCTGATCCGCATCCGGTAGACTCCTGAGCCTGAGACCAGATCGCTTTCTCCGGTTATCAAGCTGCGCTGCGCCGGCCCTCGTTCCGGTGTCCGGCGAGAGACACCCTTGGCTGGTCATTCGAGGTGCTTCGAGAGTTGCCCTGGCTTCCTGGTTGGCCAGTAGCCGCCGAGCGGCCACGGGACGACGAGCGTGAAGACCTTCGGCGCCGGCAGCGAAACGGTGGTGATGCTGATGGTGGCTTCGAGCTGGCTGCGGAGAACATGCCATCCGGATTTCCGAGCAGAGACATGCCAGCCCGCCCAGGCCGAACACCAATATACCACCGCTTTCCTCAGTCGCGTCATCTGCAAGCCCGTCACCAGGTACACCGGCAGAGCGAGAACGAGATGTCCTCCGTGGTCAGGCCGATACAGAACAGCGCCACAGGAACGACCATCCCAGTCGTCCCAGCCCAGCTTTCCGGCGACGAGCCTCCCAGTCAGCAGCCGAGCCACCGCGACCGCGGCCGTCGAGATGCCGGAAACGGCCACCACCGTGGGGCCATCCATCCGTCCGGTGTTGGCGGCGGGAGGACTGCCGTCGGATTCCGCCGTGATATCGCCGCTTTGTCGAGCTGTGAGGGATCCTGTCCGGCACACCACCGTTCCCGAGGCAGCGACCAGCAGATGTGGGGTTCCCCTCGTGGATTGGCTCTTCCCTGCCCGTGAGTATGAACACTCGTATATGTAATATCGGTAGGCGAAAAAAACATGCGTTACAAGATCTGCAGGCGATCCCTGATTGTGCATTTCCGTGTCCCAGGATTCTTTTCGCTTCAGCACATCCCCGTTGGCGATACGTACTGCCAACTGCCATAACTGGTGCATCTGATGTTCTGTTCCGCTTGAAGCTCCTCTATGATACCAATCACGAGCATTCACCGCTGCGAATCCCTCCAACGACGCCAGCCGACCGCTCGTCACGGGCCGGAAAGATCACGATGTTCCCCCAGACCCTAATGGTTCGGAACGACCTTGGTCAAGATACTAGATTGCCCTTCCGGCCGTATCTATTCTTGGCTTGTCACGATGGCTAGATACTTTCGCGGGATGCCAGATGCAGCTCGTTCCCCAATTCTCCAGCCCTGTGCGTCCAATGCAATTCCCAGGAAGGTCTACCGTAAACCGCTATCCTCACAGAGCCACCAATACTCACGTCCACACATCACTATGCACCCGACGAAATGCAACCTGGTGCCGGAGTGGGCGAGCACGGATCTAATGGTTTTTTTTCCCACGGTAAGAGCTGATATGTATGCTACGCTATCTGTACGCATATATAACAAAACTTCTCGTTCTGGACTTCAAGTACAGAGCATCTGTTTCCGCGCCGCCCTCCGCGCGTTTTTGGTTCCGAATTGCCCGTTCTTCAGAATGCGTTGTTGTGGGTCCACCCGTGGCTATCTGTCTCCATCTGTAAGTTGCCGCTGCTAGATACCTCTCCGCGCGATCCGGGGCGTGGCTGGGGAGTCAGCATCGCGCCGTAATCATTGCCGAGCTCGAGAGTGCCTATGGTGCTGGCGGGGAACTGCAATCCGCCAGTAGTTCTGCTGTGCTCTTCTTCGGCTCCTAGCTTTTTGATGGTTCCTCTCTCTCCCCGCGGAAAGAGACACAGTTGGGACCTACAGCCGGCCCCAAGTCTTGTCATAGACACATTGATTCTGGTAACAGAACACCTTTAACGACGCTCCCCCGCCTCGCCGGCGACATCGACCGCCGAGCACCTACCCCGGCTGTCGGGTTCTCCGGCGATAAGTGACCGCGACGAAGCCAGAAACATGTGATATGCTCGTGCCGTTCGGCTCGAGTCGCCCATCATCAACCGTGGCCCCGCGGTGGGGGAAGTTGCGAAGCAGGTAGTCTGTGGAGACGGGGATGAATAGAGAAGTGCGGTCGAGAACATTTGGTCCTGGTTATCGACTCGGCCCGGTGCGACCTGCTCCGCTGGACGAACGCCTCAGTCACTCGACTCCCGGACCAAGTCCGTATCCAATCTTGCCTCCCACCGGGCTCACTGCGCTGCTGGCAAGAGCCAGCGAGATGCACAACTGCGACCGCACCCGCCTGCCCACCGCGTATGACAATGTACCATCATGGCTTATCACATCACACTTGATCAACCGCTGTCGTCCTTCGGGTCCTGGTGGGTACAGGAACTGGCCAGTAGCGCCCAACTCCCCACGTCCAGAAACGACTCCACCTCTGCTGCACGAAGTGCCGGCGTAGGGTGTCCGTATCCTATCGTGGTTCGTCTTCGCAGGCTGCTGGTGTCGGGACGAATACGGGAGATGAGACCACTTCTTGCGCTCGCACTCGCCAAGTCAGAGAACGCACACCGCACCCGCCACCCCGATCCATACGTGCGGCAGACAGGGATTCGCGGATTTCAAGCAAGTGTCGGGAGTTATGTAGTCAAACATGGAACGCGGGTCGTTTTCGGTAGCCCATCTGTCCCTCCATCTCGGCTGCACGCGGAACCCGAAACCGGAAGCTTTCTACCTGGTATGACGGACTGTCTTTTTGCGAACTTAACTGGACAACTGCGACGAGCGTGGGTACGGTACATGACATGTCTCCCAATCGTTTCCCACCGCCACCACCCACCACCCTTCGCGATAGCCATAGCGATGGCATCGCAGCTCCTCTCCGCTGTCGGGAGAGCGACTGGCTGACTCTACCGCGGTTCAGCGTCAGTGAATGCGCTAGTTACGTGCGAACTGTGACCGCTGGGACATACACCTGAACCCGCACACCAGCCACGGCGTTTGGGCTGCGACTCTCGTTGTCGCATGTGCGTGGCGCCGAGAGTGGTGGGGCGATTCGACACAAAACCCTTGGGAAACACGCAGCCGACAGCGACAACACATCCGACTCGGTCCGGCGTATCCACATTCGCCTAGCTCAGGATGGCATATCCGCGCGCCTTGCCGCCGCAGCTTAGCCGATGAGTCCTCCGACGACGGTAGCGCCGGCCGCGGCGCCAACGACAATCAAGACCGCGCGCGCACCGCCGCGCGACACCCGCCTGCTGCCGGCGTTGGGCTGGGCGCGCGCGGTCGGCTGTCCGCGCGACGGGAGGTCGGTCAGCCCGCTCGTGACGGTCATGCTGGCCACGGCGCCGGTCGGCCTCGGCACAGAGCGCGTGTCGATCACGAGCGCCGTCGGTACGCTGCTGCCTGACGCTTGCGGCGCGGTAATCACGCCCGGGATCGGCTCGGTCCAGGTCCGCAAGGCGGAGGAGAGCGGGAGCAGCGCCAACAGGAACAGGTGTAGGTTGCGCATTCCGAGGCTTTGCGAGAGAAAGTGGGATGCGGACAGCGGGCCGATTCTGCTCGGTTGCGCAACGAAGACGGTGGCGTTGTCTGGTGGGAGGAGCGATTAGCGATTCGCGGACGGCGAGCGGGGAAAACGAGAGCTCACGGAAGGGATGGATGACGGTTTTGGACTCCCCACTCCCTGCTGCACCGATCAGGTCGAGATTTATGCACGTTGAAGATTCCCGTGCAGCGTGCGGACGGCGGCGCTGGGAGGTATGTATTGGTCTTCGGGTCCGAGGGAAAGCGGTCAATAAGTACGTGCTTGACGGATGTCCAAAGCCAAAGCCCAAAAGGGAAAAGGGAAACAAGGGGAAAGCATCCTTCCAGCTTGCGGCAGCGCCCGCAGGCTCCGTCCTCCCTTCTTCTTCGCTCCGCTCAGAGGGGGCGGGGGTTTCATGTTCTTTATTATAGATGGCTGCAACCAGCTGTGCGGGTCAGGAATGTGTGTATGGATGCGGGGGCTAGGGTATGGCGCCCGGGGATGTGGACACGGAACCTGGCCAATGGAAGGACTGACGGAAGCAGTGGCCGCGGGCATGGAGTTGAGGGAAGGATGACGGCTTCGCAAGTCGCGGACGTGGAGCCGTGGACGGGGGCTGAGGAGGTGTGGAGAAATATCGTTGTGAGCAGCGGCGTAGCAAGAGGCGAGGAGGATAGAGACTCCATAGTTACATTCGAGCAAAGGGGTCCGCAACATCACAGCATTGCAGACAGGTATGCGGGATTTGTGGTGGACAGAGCGGGGTATGTAGGAGACATGTATATGCAATGTATTAATGTATGTAAGGTATGTAATGTATGTAATGTATGTAGGGAGGAATACGTAGCGATGGTGCACCGCATCTGGTGCGGCTGGACGTGGATGGGACGGATGTAACGTTCGACGATGTCGCGGCGATTGGTCTGCGCCACCTTTCTTCTTCTTTTTCTTCGCTTCTGGATTGGGGGGGAGGGCGGAGCGAAAGCATTCCTGTTTCACTTGTTATTTTCGTCTGGTGCTCGGGGGTGTTGCGGGACTGTAGTCAATGCAAAAAGCGCCCCGACTTCGAGGGCCTACTCCTCCACCAAAAAAAGGGTTTTTTTTGTTTTTGTTTTTTACAATTTCTACATATCTAGAAGCGGTAGAGAATCGCTTGAAGGGCATTTCGGATCCTCGGATTATTTTTGCCGGGTGGATGTGAAGCCTTAAGGTTTTGGGGTTGAATCACTTTGGTGGGCACAGTGGCATGGTTACCTATTTAGGCAGTTAACTATCACATGTAGAGTACATAGTTTCCCAATCTGGTGCCATCGCCTCTGCCTTTTAGCCCTGTCGGGATGGCCCAGGTTATCGCTGCAAGCCGATCAGCACATAAAATGGCAAAACCCTCAACTATGTAATTGCCCCTTTTGTGATTAATTCGATATCTCCATGTCCCACTCCAGCGGATCATGGCATCCCAAACCAACAACTCTACGTACATACATACCATGGATGGCGCCCGCTGGGAGATGGCGCAGTTTGTGAGACCTGCGGCTGGACGCACTGCTAGCGAGCAACGCGCGTCGGCGGCGTTCAGCACTGGATGTCAAACCCGAGCGACTGAGGACGCATAGCGAAGGGCTGAATCCAATGACATCAGACCACTGCTGTTTCCCCTTCCCACTTCGATCCTCTTGTTCGTGCGGATTGTATTGAAGCTCTGCCCAGAAGCGGAGCTCCGTCGTCCGCTTTCTGCATACCAGAGTCCAGACGACGATCGCCCACGCCCGAACAGCCTCCAGCGGGTGATGTCTCGTGCACCCCGCCGCTGCCGTCTCCTGCCAGCTGCCTTGACGGGTCTACTTGCCCAACGCAGCAGCACATATCCGAACAAGAGAGACAGATCTTTTCACCGTCCGTCGGGCTTGAGCTGATGAATTCCTAGTAGCGTCCGACCGCTCTTCTACCGACGTGGCGCCGGTGCGGAGCAGGAACGCCGTTGGTTACTGGATTCTCCGGGCCGCGGTTGCAGCTATTTGTGCGGGCGGACGGCTGAGTAGCCTAGCCTAGCTTTGGCCTAGCCTAGCCTACGACGTCCGATCGCCGCCAACTGCGTTCCAGCAGGGAGAGTTCGCAGTTGATCTAACTCGAGCTTGCGCCCGTTCATTCTCCATACGGCTGCAGAGATTCAAAGCGGCAGCGCATCGTTTCCGTCGGTTTCATCGGAACTGCTCGAGTGCGTGTGCGAGTGATCCTGCATGGATCGCTGTCGATCGCTGCGATGCGATGTGCGATCCCGTCGTCATGACAGCCCCCGCCCCCTCCACACCAGTGTGCGGCACACGGTTGTGCCCACACAATGGCGTTGTGTCGCTCAACACGTGGTGCATGGGGGATGGACGGATGCATTTGCTTGGGGTTGGAGCTGCAACGAGTTGAGCCGAACCATTTTGGGGCAGCTGTCACACGGATCGGTCGGATGGTCATGTGGATATCTACTTGGTTCCTGGTATAAACCTCTGTGTAGTTATGCCAGATACTCACGCAGCACGAGTCATTCGCGGTTTCAAGCGGAACACCGTCTTTAGCCAGTTTTGCTTTCTTCTTTCTGTCGGGCTCTCTCCTTCCTTCTTTCTTTTCGAGTCGGAACGCCGCGACGGCATTGCAATCGAGCGTTCTGGAGTGGTGGCTACTCGCAAACAGACATATATGCACGCTGGCGTTGAGCATGTTGTCACCGAGCGATTCCCATTGATCACGAAGAGCTCGCACAGCAGCACACGTAATTCTGACGTCTCCAAGTTATGCAGGTGCAGGGTGGTACGTCGGTCAGCCAGTCCAGTCCAACCAAGCGGGAAGGGAGCTTCGCCCCGTACATACGTAACTTAGTTCCTTCCCCACACCGCAGATACGTGGTATCGGACCATAGATAGCCACTGCAGATCGATAAGGAGATACGGACTGCATGCCACTTGCCGTTCTCTCGGTCCAATCCTATCGCAACCCTGACCTTTGCAGTGAAAAGTCGCTCGGGTGCGACGCCGCCATTTTCCCTGCTCCTCTTCCACTCCTGGCCGCCCCGGATCCACGTTGGTACATCCGTAGTACATACGTACGAATCCCCTGGGATGGTCAAGCTATCTAATTATACTCCAGGCGATCTCGCATGCCTATTTATATCGGAGTGAAGCTACCCCAACTCATGGCTGCTGAGAGTCGGGAGCTCATTTCACCATAGGCGTGCTTCCGATCGTGGGTGTCTCCGTAGACGTGGACCAACGACAATCCCAACAGTCTTCGATCGAAAATTTTATACGACGACTGGAGCAAGCTTAATTGGGAACCCGTTGCGTGATGATTGCAACTGTAGCATTTGAGGGGGATTGTGCCCTGATGCGATTCCGCGTCACTGTCCATCCATCGGCACACGGCCTCTCCACCATAGGGTATGTTTCGACCTGTTTCCCATGGCGCGAGAGCCAGCGGAAACTTCGGCGTTGTCGTCTTGACCGCATGTTGCAAATTGCTTTGGTTCTTTCCCAGTTCCTATCGGCAATCCTTCTTGATCTGGATCAGGGCTTCGTTATTGGGCCAGAATTTGTGGAAACATACGCTGGCGGGCCGGAGCAGCTGTCGACCTCCTGCCGCCAAACTCCCTGGCACAAAGAACCGCAGCCATTCGCGCGGTTTGCGGAACTCCCACGGGCGGCGATTTCCGTTTCCGCAAGCTCCACAGGAAGGGGGGCCGAATGGCACAGGTGCACCCTGAAAGCTTTTCTTATTTAGGGGATACATTATACAAGGCTTCCCTTGTGTCCTATCGCCGCCGCGCCGTGTGATGGAAGCACCTGTGCTTTGCGTTTCACCTGACTTGGTCAATCTTACCTACGTGCGGACAGATCGTGTGACTGGCAGCCTGGGAGCTCCAACCCCCGAATTGGAATCTGGAGGTTTATGGTGTACAACCAGCTTCAGATTTGGTCTTCAGTTTCAACTGCACCCTAGATAACAGCACCATTCTCTGCACTCTCAAACCTCCGGTGGCAAACTGGTTCATCTTTGCCGATAAGCCACTGCTCCTGTAACGACACGGGGCCGGCCAGGCTTCATGTAGCGGAAAGAACATATGAGTGGCGGGCTAGTAGGAGACGAGCTCGTGAGAGACGAGCAGAGACTAGTGAGTAAGTGGCGATCTCGGTCATTCATAATTCCGATATAGTTTTGGTGGTTGTGAGTTGCTGCCGGAGACGGGACGAGTGAGGTAGATGCCAGCGATGCGCTGAGTGGAAGCCCCCGGGAGACACCAACCCATACTCACGCTATCTACGATTTTCTCTTAGCCAGTTAACGAACCGGTTTTCGCTACCTAAAATACTAACTGCGCTGTTTATTACTAACTAAGTATCCGAATTATCTGGTTGCATTGAGTAACTGGTTAAACTAGTAAACTATTGGCATGTCTGGTCTCTGTCGCTACCCCCTAGTCCGTAACTGGTTTCCGTGCCAAATGGCACGGAAACTCAATTTCTACGGTCCAGGGGATAGAGTTCTGGTTATACTATACCTGCAAAGCAGACAGGCCTCTAGCACACAGTCGGGCAACTGCACAGCGGCGGGGACAAAGATTCCTTGAACTAAACTTGCAACATGGGTGATCGGGGTGTTGCTCATCTGCTTGCGGAGGAAGTGAGGTGGGATCAAGTCGCAGCTTACGAAGGAATCTAGGATCGCTCTCAAATCCGCCACAGTACACTCATACATCCCAACCAATAAGTAGATGGAATGTGGTAATAGCTAACTCTGGCTAGGATTGCAGGATCACAAGGCCGGTCCGAGAACTAAGGAACGGGACGGCTCCAGTCGGGCGATTACGAAGGAAGTACCCGCAACTGAGTAGTAGTTTACAATCTTCACTATTGGCTATATAGCATACGGAAGCCGGAGAGAGTGGTGGGGGGTGGTGTATGCTGAGCTGCGAGGTGGGGACCTATGTACGTAAGTTGGGGTTTGTTTAGTGGCGCCGCCGGAGGTGTTTTTGTCATTGATCGCCGGGCCGGTAACGCTTAGATACGTCACAGATATCACTCGACCCCGAGCCACAAGCATTAAACTCTGAATATGGATTTCTCGAGTTTTAATCCTTCGTACGATCATGAGTTGTCCTGAAGTTGCGCCTAGGAAGTATATACTACAGCAGAAACACCCTGAAAATTGATACCGGTATCGGTTCACAAATTCCTATGCACACGGCCACCGTGCTATCGATTCTATCTCCATTCAACAATTCCAGAAGCGGTGTTGTGTTATCCTCGAGTGTTTTAGATCTCTACGCTATTCTTTCATGGGATATTTACCTTTTGTGTAGCTGTTCCTTGGAGCATCCTGTGATTAGGTGCTGAGCCCCGTGGCTGCTAGTTACCGTAGCGTCATACAGTACCTAAAGGTACTGTACTGTATCGGGGAGAGGGAACAGCTGAATACGGTGTGGTACCTAGGCGTGGGGTTCTTCGCCAAGAACACTCGTGGAGACGTCGACTTTGGTCAAGTGACAACAGTGTTCTACATAATTTTGGGTAAGGTCGGGTCGGTCTGCCGACGTCGGATAAGTCTGCCAGAACAGCGTCCATTTGAAGGAAACGTCACGCCGTCGGTGTCGATGCCTCCCTCGTCCACCGTTTCTTCCGCCGACCCGGTGTCATCGTACGGCTCTCGCTCATTCATATACTACTGGGAGTCAACCATGGTACTCTGAGTCTGAGATAGGCCGCCATCAGTCTGTACTTGCGAACCGGTGCCGCCACGAGCCCGGTGATGTTGGCTGGCTTTTCTTCCCCGAGGACGTGGCATGCTGTGAGTATGGGTGTGTATTGCGGTAATTCGTAGTAGCGACGGTGGAGATTAATTGCCATCTGGTCGCCCCGCTTGATGCGCGGCAAGTATGTGATGAGGAGAACCGGCGCCGCTGGGGATCCCTGGGGGATGCCAGTATCCACCAGGTTTAGCGACCCCACCTCTCCATCGAGATCAAGCTTGATCTAGCAGTCCGACGTGAAGCTGCCGGTCCACCTGATGAGGTCCGGCTCGTTCTCGGGGGTTTCCATGCATCTGGTCAGGTATGCGTTTCTCACATTGTTGAATGTCGATTTGACGTCCATGGGCAGTGCGCCCGCCACCTTCTTTCCTGCCCGTGCCTGCTGGGTGCGGTTCATCAGAACTGTAACCGCATTAACGCAGGATCTCCTCTTCCGCAAGCCGAACTGGCCATCGTGTAGCCTCTACCCTTCCTTCGCTCAAAATGGCCGGCATCAGGTGGGCGGCGGTGCGCACGACCAGCTTGCTGATGACGTCCAAAAGTGAGATCAGGTAGGCTCGGACCTTAAAGTATCTTCCCTGGCTTGGGAACGACCACCACCTTTGCCGCTTCCTAGAGTTTTGGGTGGTGGTTATCGTTGTTCGTGTGGACTTTCGTTTACGTACTTATATGCGAGTTCAGTAATCTGAAGAAAAAAAAGCAACCGAAACTGCTTACAGCTAGTCGTCCTACCACAGAGGTGACCGGAATAGAGCTATATCATCCTATGGATGCCCGACAGCGGAAAGTGTGGGATTTTTTTTTGTTTACTCATACCCGCATACAGACTATCTAAACTATGGCAGCGTACATTTTATCCGTTTTTCCCGTCTGCTGTCCGCGCGATGCAAGCTCCCCTTTGCCCTCCGCCCAGACCTGTCCCGAGAAGATGTGAAGCGCACCAAGCAAATGTCGAGGAAAGGGAGAACGTCCGGGCTAAATGAAAACAAAATGAAACGAGACCGAAGGGAGAGACTCAAGGGAAGGACAAAGAAAAGGACACCAAAACAGGAAGTATTGCAAAAACGAGGGACCGCGACTCGTCCCCTACTCCTCCTCTCCTGCGGACGCCATGAAGGGGGGCGTAGGCAGGAACAGCAGTGGCTCCTCCCCAGCGCCCAACTCCCCCTTGGCACCCAGCTCCTCCGCCTCCGCCTCCGCCTCCCTCTCCTCTTCCCGCTCTCGGCACTACCGGAGCTCCCATTCTGACGCCTCACTCGCTTCTTCCTCGGCCGGCACCCGCCTTCCCACATCCGTAGCGGAGAAAAGCCTAGTACCGCCCGGCTGTACCTCCCGTCGGCCAGGAGGTCCCGGATTTTTCACCGGCTCTTCCATTTTCCAGTCTCCTTCCGCACTTCCGCCCACAGGATTTTCTGTTGGGTCTTCCACTCAGGGCACACCTGGAAGAGGTGCTCCCGATTCTGAATTTGGTACCGGCACCACCAGCACTGCAGGGGGGGGGTTTTTTTTTTGTTTATTCATACTCGCGTGCGACCTATATAGATCATGGCGGCGTACATTTTGCCCGGTTTTCCCGTCCGCAGTCCGCGCGAGGCGGCTCGTTGCAAGCTCCCCTTGTGCCCTCCGCCCGGCCCTCCCGAAAGGTTGTTGCGCACCAAGGAAATAGACAAAGGAAAGACAAAAGGAAACCCCCCGCCCGTCCCCTACTCCTCCTCCGCCGATGCCATGAAGGGTGGGGTGGGTAGGAAGGGACAGCACTGCAGGGTGGGCCGGTTCTTCGTTCAGTGGAGGTACCTCCCGGTATAAGGAAAGTGTGAGGAGGCTTGCTCAGGTTTCACGAACTCTGTTCTAGCGACGTGGGGATTTGGATGGAACCCTGTTCTGATCGCGGACAAGTGCGGGGAAACTGTGGATACAAATATTTTCTAAGAACACCGGGTCGACGGCAAAACGTCACTCTCGCCTCTTGGCGTGATTGGTTACCCAAGAAAAAGCAAAACTACTTTAAAGCCTGAACTAAAGTCTAGATAAACCTCGATGGTGCGGAGTCTGCATATGCATATCCCGAAAGGGCCGCTCTAAAAGCACATCTCTTTTAAGCTCCATACATATTTACTTGAGCCACTACTCAACCGCAGCCCAATCGTTTCAAGCAAACGTGTTGATAAGATGTGCCGATCCATTCCATCATCGAACGGACGATCCATTATAACCGGATGAGGATCAAAATTCGGTTTTCCCCGCCCTCCAACGGAAAGGCGTTGAGTCGCTCAACTTTAAAGCACCGCCCGCCTGCTAAAATCAACCACTCACCCCCTTCACCAGGGGTGATTTCCATAACCTTACTAACGAGTCCCTCACCTACTGTAGCCTGGAACCTATGTCGGACAACTGCAAAGCCCAATTCCGACCGCCGGCGTCGTCGAGGCGCCTTGAGTCCACCGGCCCCACACTACCGGCGGAATCACCGCCCCAGATATTGGACCAAGCTCGAACAAATTGGCCGCAACCGGACCCCGAGGCCTTAGGCCCCACTCGGCCAACTGAATCACCGTCCCAGCAACAGGACCAAGCGCGAACAAATTGGCCATGGCACTGGAAAGTCTACCATAGCTCGTACGGTCGCTCTTAAATGGGGCCGACGCGTTGGCGCCAGTTTCTTCTTTTCGAAGGGCGGGGGTGATCTCGCTCACGCTTCGAAATTCGTCACTACCCTCGCCTGCCAGCTGGCGGTCACGCAGCCAGATCTCGCCGGCGGCATACGGACGGCTATAGGCCAGCACCCCGATATCCACCTGCGAGGCCTTCACGAGCAGTGGAAATATCTCATCGCTGGGCCGCTTTCTAGTTGGAATGGCGAGACGCTGATAATGGTTATCGATGCGTTAGACGAGTGCGATAGCGAAGGGGATACCAGACTAATACTTCAACTTCTTTCTCGGGTAGTCTCCACAAACAGACCTCCGCCGTTGAAGATATTTATAAGCAGTACACCGGAAACCCTGATACGCCATCGTTTCAAAGATCTATCCGACACTGCCGATCGGAATATTACCCTTCTCGAGATTTCGAAACCGGCAACCAGTGTCGACATATCTATTTGCCTCCGAGACCGGTTTGGCAGTATCCGCAAGCATCACGGCCTATGCGAGAATTGGCCAGACCAAGGATGCCTAGATCGTCTCGTCCAGAAAGCAGATGGAATGTTCATCTACGCCGTGACGGTATGCCAGTTCGTCGGGAATGCACGCACTGATCCAAAAGAACGTCTTGCTTTGGTATTGGAAGGGAGCAATGAGGATGGCGAGGATAGCGCAGAAGAACCACCAACCGGAAAACTCGACAAGCTATACACGACGGTTTTACAACGCTTGGTGGTAGCAGAAACGGTTTCGGGGTCATTCAAACAAACCCTGGAATCGATCGCCATGCTCTTTTGCCCGTTGACTGCTGGCCCTTTGGCCGAATTGTTAGGCGTGGATCAGTCGCAGATGTTGGGCGTACTAGAGTCTCTAGATTCCGTGCTAGCGTGCTCCGAAAGAAGAGACACCAGTGTGAAGCTTCTCCACCCGTCTTTTCGCGACTACCTATTGGACAGCAAGAGATGCAAGGACCCCCAGTTCCATGTCGTTGAGGGCGAAACACATCAGAGGCTTCTGGCGAGCTGCATCAGACTCATGTCAGGAAGTCTGAAGGAGGATATATGCTCACTGAAGGATCTGGGTCGCCTGGTGAGTGCAGTGGATGGTGGTTTAATACAGCGTTCCCTACCTCCGCAAGTTCGGTATGCATGTCGCTATTGGTTCGACCATTTCAAGCGAAGTAACGACAAACTCCATCACCACGAATCGCTACACGAACTAGTTCACACTTTTCTAAAACAGCACCTCCTCCACTGGCTCGAGGCTCTCAGTCTGATGGGAGGCATGTCCGACGGTGTCCTCATTGTCTTGAACTTTGACTCTATACTTACGGTAAGCAAACAAACATGTGTTGAGTTGTATCTGTCCCTAGTTACCTGTTTCCGGAGATCCGCTGCCCACCAGACGGCGAACATCCAATATGCAAGGTGCGCCGGCAATCCAACGACACGGAATTTGTCGAGGAGGAATTTTATCCCATTGACCATGTCATCACATGTGCGCTTCTCGGCAGAGAACGTTACTGACTTGAGCCAAGCCAGATGCCAATCCGGAGTTGCGCAGGTTGGCGCACGACGCAGTTCGATTCGTACTCAGTTTCAGATCGATCCTCGAGACCGCACCTCTCCAGATATATTGCTCTGCGCTCATGTTCAGCCCGAAGAGAAGCGTCATCAGGGAAACTTTTTGGGCCAATGTCCCGCGCTGGATCAAAGTCCCACCGGTGGTTCCTGGAAATTGGGACCCGCTGTTGCGAGTACTTTACGGTCATACCGGGGATGTCAATACGGTCTCGTTCTCGAATGAAGGCAAATTCCTCGCATCGGCATCGGACGACGGTACAGTCCGGCTCTGGGATCCCATCACGGGGACTTGCCTTGGCATCCTCGAGGGCCATACCTGGTCGGTCAACGCAGCTGCATTCTCACTTGATGGGAAGCTACTCGCATCTGCATCGTTCGACAGCACTGTTCGCCTTTGGGATCTAACGGGGACTTGCCGCGGTACCCTCGAGGGCCACCGCACATCCGTCCGGGCAATAGCGTTCTCGCCTGACGGAAAGCTCCTCGCGTCTGCATCGTCTGACAAGACCATCCGCCTCTGGGATCCCACCACGGGGACTTGCTATCGCACCCTTGAGGGCCATTCCGACTGGCTCAACGCAGTAGCATTCTCTCCTGATGGAAAGCTACTCGTATCGGCATCGCTCGACAACACCGTCCGACTCTGGAACTCCACAACTGGGGCTCAACAGGGCACCCTCGAGGGCAATTCCACCCCAACCAGCGCAGTTGCGTTTTCGCCTAATAGCAAGCTCCTCGCATTGGCTTCTTTCGACAACACCGTTCAACTTTGGGATCCCACCACGTTGACCCGTTGTGGTACTCTCGAGGGGCATTCTGGCTCTGTGAGGGGTGTAGCATTCTCGCCTGATGGAAAACTTGTCGCATCGGCATCGGGCGACGGTACAGTCCGGCTCTGGGATCTCGCTACGATGAGTTGCTATAGCGTTCTCACCAGCAGTGGCTACACCGCCATGTCAGTAGCATTCTCTCCCGATGGAAGGCTTGTCGCATCGGCATCGAATGACGGCATAGTCCAGCTCTGGGATCCCCTCACGGCAAATTCCCAAAGCGCTCTCGACGGCCATAGTTACATAGTCACTGCAGTAGCATTCTCACCAGATGGAAAGCTCGCGGCATCCGCATCCGAAGACGATACCATCCGGCTCTGGGATCCCTCGACAGGGACTTGCCATAGCGTCCTCGAGGGCCACTCCAGCGGTGTCACAGCCATACATTTCTCGCCAGATGGAAAGCTCCTTGCATCAACATCGTATGACAGCACCATCCGCCTCTGGGATACCACGACGGGGATTTGCCTTCGCACGCTCGAGGGCCACTCCAGCTCCGTCCAGGCGGTTGCGTTCTCTCCGGACGGAAAGCTGCTCATATCGGCATCAAACATCAAGATACGCCATTGGGATCCCACCACAGGGATTTGCCATCGCATCCACGGTGGCCACTCCAGCTCCGTCACGGCATTAGCATTCTCACCCGATGGAAGGCTGTTTGTATCTGCATCGTCCGACGAGACCATCCGCCTGTGGGACACGGCGACAGAAAAGTGCCGCGGCACTCTCGAGGGCCATTCCAAGTGGGTCACAGCAGTGACATTCTCGCCTGATGGAGGACTCCTTGCATCGGTATCGTACGACAAGACCATCCGACTCTGGGACCCCACAACGGGTAGTTGCCGTCGCACCATCCCTCTCAAGGGCGACCCCGACACCGGCGTGGCAGTAGTATTCTCGCCCGATGGAAGGCTTCTGAAGTCCAGAACAACCTACTTTGCAAATCTGCAGAGCAGCGATGGACTGAGCTTAGGTCAGGATGTGGAGATACGAGAAATTTCGTACCTCCCGGTTACCGACGATCGTGTCGCTGCGACAGAGGAGGCAGCAACGGGTCCGACGTATCCCGTTGATAATCCACCCATTTCTTCCTTCACGCTGGATTTGTGTCCGGGTTGGATAACCTTAGGATTGCGCAGACTAATTTGGCTCCCCGACGATTTCCAAACGGACTGTTTCGCCATGCATAACGGCGCTTTTGCTCTTGGGCGCCCTTCGGGCAACGTTTACTTCATGGCAATTGATCTCGACTTAGTCCCATCTGGTGAGCATTTTCACAGCTGTTGAGCCCCGGTATCTGACTGCGTGTAGGGAATGTTCCGGGGCCGGAATCGTACACGCGTAGCAAAAACTTGATAGCGAGGGTTCGAAATTGATCGGATAAGCATGGTACTAGCTATAAGTGTTGGGAGAGGCATTTCTATCTGTCAAAGTTGTCACTCCCTCTCGACCAGAAAGAATGGCGGTGGACGAACGGTCTATGTATTCGCTCGAGGCAATTCACTCCACAACATCACAATGCAACTTGCAAGTAACATAATTTGTGACTCCCGACAAAGAATATCTCCATTGTTTGCCAACCTTGCCTTATCGCAGCGTATCAGTACGCTCTAGGTGTGCGACCGGGCGGCATGCGCTAATTCATCAAGACTCATGCTGTGGCCGCGGCGGTGGGCTTGTTGCAGAGTGATTTCGGAACGCTCGCTTCGGTCTAACTACCTCCCGAAGGGTTGCATAGCAGCCTCCCCGCACTCTCCCTCCGCCTCCCCCCGAGTCCTCTCGTTTAGCCTCCGGCACAACAGAAATTCAGGAAGCCCGCCGTGCAGATGCATTCCGGCACAGGCGCCCCCTTTTGCCTACCAGAAATCTTTCCTAGTGGCCTGTCTAGTAAACACACTATAACTTTCTCACCAGCCGCGTCGTGAAACTTCCAACCGTACTAATATTTGCAGACAGTACCACTTGTATCCCGGAGCTCCGATTGGTCTGCAAGATATCCGACACGCAGGTAGCGACGAGTACATTGGCGAGTACTATGGCGATTGTAGCGGAAGAAGTGCCGCCGCTCCGCCTGACTTACCCCAAACAATGCCACACATTCAAGCACCACGGGCCAGCCTTCGGCCGGGTTGCTATTTCTGGTTGCATCTTCTGAAATCCTCCTCTTATCTCCCCACCGGTGCTCCTGTACAATGAATTTCTTAACGATCTAAGGAAAAGCTACTCAAGTCGCATCCATCAAGCCTCCATGGATAACCTTCGCGGCGTCCTTTCGCATCGCAGCCCTCCCGTTGTTCCGGCGCCTCCTTTTGCGTGGGAGTCCTTCGTGTCGCGTCTGCTTAATTTACCGCAGTCGCATCCGTCCGACGAGTCTCGGCAAAGCCGGGGAGGTTGGGACAAGCTTTGCCGAACGTCGGTACGGCCCGGCCGATCTTCTTCGCACTGCCGGCATCTTCCGAGTTTCGTCCACATTTTCAACCCCCGGCTTTTTTCCTCCACATCTAAATTAAAATAAGATTAGGCGATAGAGTAGCATCGAAAGCAGGCCCGCCCAATGCCCGGAAAAAAAGAAAGGGCGTGGTTAATTAATATGTGGCAAAGATGAGCAGTTTTGTGTGGTGAAGTCCAGGAGCGTCGCCCCTAGCGCCCAAACTAACAGGCGCACTAGTCAAGTCTGGACTACAGCTAAATTGTTTAGGTAATACGAGTGCCCATCGATGAGCCGGAGATAGAATGACTAAGCAGTGTGCGAGTTGGGTATCATCAGTTTGCAGTGGTGGTTACCAGCGCTTCCCAGTGTTATTTTTTTTTTGTTTAGTCACTACTCGCATGCGACCTATCTAGATCATGGCGAGATTGTGTACAGTCCGTTTCCTGTCCGCTGTCCGCGCGGTGGCGGCACGTTGCAAGCTCCCCTTTGTGCTCCACCCAGGCCTTTCCCACGAAGATATAGAGCGAACTAAGGAAATGACAAAGGGAAGACAAATAGAACCGCCCGACTCCCGCGAACGCCATGAAGTCAGGCGTGGGCAGGAACAAGGTGATTCCCCCTCTGGCGCCCACCTCCTCGGCCTCCTGCCCCTCTTCCCACTCCCGCAGCTCCGCTTCCGACACCTCACTTCCGACGCCGCTCTCTCCCAGAGGTGGCACTAGTTTTCGCACATCCGTAGCTATAAGAAAGTCAAGTACTGCCCGACTGCACCTCTCATCCACCAGGAAGTCCCGGATCTTCCACCGGCACTTCCACCTCCCAGTCTCCTTCTGCGCCTCGGCCCACAGAATCTTCTGCTGCATCTTACATTCCGGACACACCTTGAAGAGGTGGTCTCTCGTTTCCGAGGGGCACTGGCACCACCAGCATCTGGCCGTAGGGCAAACTTTCGCCCAGTGCAAGTACTGTCCGATGCGGCAGTGCCCCGCTTTCAGCTGGTGGTACCTTGAAGCGAGCCTCATGGTACTTCCAGCAACCGTGCCGTCCGGCTTGTGGCTTTCCGGCATTTTGTATTTTGTCCTGGAGGCCCGGCCTCCAGCCCATTGCCGCGCTTCCGCCCACTTCTTCTCGGAGATCTCCCGCTTGAGGTTTGCCAGGGATCGTGGGAGTGGCGACGTTTACACCTCCGTCCGGTCCGAGTGCTTCCCAGTGTCATGGGGCGCCACCGAAGCCGGGTTCATTATATATTTACCACTTAGACTTGTCTACCTATCTGTGCCCTTTATATACACGTGCCGCAAATTCTTCTGTACTATAGATCATACCTTCAGAACAGGCTTCTACTGTACGTTCACAGCGTTGGTAATAGTGGTGAATGGAGGTGATGATTTTACAATTTTGAAATTGTATAAGTAGGGAGGATAACCGTTTGCCATTGGTAAAATAACCTCCCAAAAGTAGAAACAGAGTCCAAAGCCTTCGAAACAGTTGCCCTTAATCTTTAGAAAGAATAGCTGCAGCTCTCCTTCAAATACCATTTTGCTCCACACCGAATCTCTCAACGCTATGTGGTAAGCACTTTAGATCGGCGGTGTGGGGGCCGTGAACGCCTCAGCTGTCGGATCCGGTGAAATTTGTTTTATTTAAGACTTGGGAAGGGTTAGCGTCAATACCGAGGGTAGTCAGCATTGACGGCTGCTATGTAGCTAGCTGCTCTCTGTAGTTAATTTGCTCTTCATCCTGTACATCCTTCACGCATCCACCAATCACAGGATCACGAACTCTCAATCATTCTCCACCCCCACCTTCCGTTTGTGTGGGGCTCGCCCTTCCAGCCGTGGCCTAGGCAATCAGCGGTGAAGTTCTGCTTGATGTGAGGGGCGCGAAGCCACGCATCTGCTTCACACGTAATAACTTGGCATTTAGTCAGCTGCATCATTAATCACTCGCTGCTTAGTCACTCTCAAACCGAATGGCGCCTGTAGGTGTCCCTACTCAGCCTTCCGCAGGGAGATCAGGCGAGAGAGATAGTTGACGCACCGACAGCCATCGGACGGAGGCTCGTGAATATGTACCGGCTACGCAGTGGTGTGGAAGAATGGCCAGTCCTGGGTGGGCATCAAAACTCACATGGGGTTCAACCAGGAGGCCTACGATGCGGAGTGCACCACCCTTGCAAGGGCGCTGGAATCGGGTTCACGAAGACAGACGACTTCGGAGCAGGTCACCGTCTTCACGGATGCCCAAGCTACCATCAGATGGATGGCCTCGGAGGAGCCTGGCCCCAGCCAGAGATACGCGCTCCAGGCTAGGAAGCACATCGCAGTGCTACGCAAAGCCCGGCCGGACATCGTCATCGGAATCCGGTGGTGCCCGGCGCGCAAGGGTGTCCTAGGGAATGGGAAGGCTGACGAATGGGCCAAGCTCGCGGCAGAGGAGCCAGACGCCCGTGGGGTGGAATGGCTGAGCTACCTGGACCGGGCGGAGACACCGGTGCCCCTCCCAAGATCTCTTGCGCACCTCAAGCGGGATATTTTCGAGAAGAAGTGGGCGGAGGCACGGTAATGGGAAGGAGGCCGGACCTCCAGGAAGAAATACAAGATGCCGAAGTGCCAGAGGCCAGACGGCGTGGTGGCTGGGAGCGCCAAGAGGCTTGCCTCACGGTTCCACCAGGTGGGGACGGAGCACTGCCTTACCGGGCAGTACCTGTAATGGGCGAAGAACCAGCCCACCGCTCAGCGCTGGTGGTGCCGGTACCGAATGCAGACCTGGGACCACTTATTCAAGGAGTTCCCCGAGTGGAAAGCGCAGCAGAAGATTCCGTGGGCAGATGTGCGGAAGGAGACTGGGAGGTGGAAGATCCGGGACCTCCTTGCCGCATGGGAGGTTTTTTTTTTTTTTTTTTGTTTATTCATTACTCGTGTGCGACCTATGGAGATCATGACGAGATTATGTACAGTCCGTTTCCTGTCCGCTGTCCGCGCAGTGGCGGCTCGTCGCTAGCACCCCTTCGC
>Ga0307516_10001723_pt1 | contig 30033 bp, 42 predicted proteins | sample 19_EM_MG_FD_203310 | JGI IMG/M metagenome (GOLD analysis project Ga0307516, IMG submission 203310) | Populus trichocarpa ectomycorrhiza microbial communities from riparian zone in the Pacific Northwest, United States - 19_EM | ecosystem: Host-associated > Plants > Roots > Unclassified | place... | reverse complement strand
ACCAACGCTCCAATCGATAATCTGACAACAGGAGATGACCCGTTATAATGTTATCTATTGTCTGTGAGCGGTATTAAAAAATCTTAATTGGTTTTGTGTTGCTGGCTGGAATTGCGATTGGAGTCACAAAATTACCGTGGTACCAACCGACGCCCAAATTTTCCATTTGGATTTTTGTAACTAACTACCGCCGTCAGTTGCGTGTTTTCCTTTCCGTATTTGTACATGTTTTTTTCTTGACTTCGGGCGGATGGGGAGCTCAGGTGCTATTTACCGCACAGCCACGATCGGAATGGTCAATTCTACCGTTCCAAAAAAAGGGCATTTCTTCATCCGGGCGGAGTCCTGCCTGCCGAATGCCCATTAGTGCTGCTGTGCCTACAGCGGCCCGTAGCGACACAAAGGAACCCCTACAATTACATTTTGGCATTTTGCAATACTTGCAAGCGCCCATCGGCGACACACCAAAAATCGAAATGTCTAAGTACCCCAACAAATAAAAGAGAGAGCGCGCCACATTAAAAAGAGAGAGAGAGAGAGAGAGAGCGAAAAATTAAATGAGAGAGAGAGAGCCACATTAAATAAAAGAGCCAGCGCGCCACATCATTGCCGGTTGAGCCATGGTTGCTGCCCCGGATAGACAATATCCTCCTCGACCAGCCACATCTGCGAGGAGATCAAGTTCCTCAGCTCCTTCGGGACATGCAGCAGCCGGTGGTTCCCAATCCCATGCACCAGTGGGCGTTTGTGTGGAACTCGGTGTTGTCAGCGCCGCCGAACCAACTTCAGTTACCGTCACCTATCCGTGTTCACTCACCGCCGAGCACTCACTTTTTCCTTGGCATCGAAACAGCTCCCTTTAACAGCCAATTAGAAGGAGATGTTTCGATTGCTGTGGACACGTAGCCTACTTGATGAGTATACGCTTGTGCCTTCCATTCTACGAGCTTTCTCATTACTATTCGCCTCTATTACCGCACACCTAATTACCTCATAATGTCTGGTGGTAGACCTAAGTTTGACCTGCTTCCATGGCAAGATATCCTTTATTCCTGGTATATTCTCGAAAACCGTACCGTGGAGAGTTGCCGTCAGGCCTTTGAAGACACCTATCCAGCTCTGGTTTGCCCATCGATATCAACCTTAAAAAGAATCTTTGCAGAGTGGGAATTTAAAAAACGAGACGACGAGTTGCTGAGGAACCTGGAACTTCATGTGTGCATATGGCAGCTCTTCTACGACCAGTGCTTGAGTGCCAATGAGCACATATTGCAGTGGTTGGAGAAGAAAGATGGGATCAAAATCAGCAAACGACAGTAAGTAAGAACGACACATGATGTGGGTGATATAGTAATTGCTAACTTCTAACTGACTAGATTGGAGAAGGTCCGCTGTGCTTTGGGCCTTTACTGGAGACCTGAACGAGAACACCATGCCGTACACAACTAGGAGATGCGGGAAGCGATACGGAACCATTTAGCATCGGGTCGAGGTGAATCGCATGGGCGTAAGTACATACACATACATAATGTTGTGGAAGCAGGGTGTGTCAGTTGCTCGGAATCGGCTTAGGGAGATACTCAGGGAAGAAAAGAGTATTGCTGGGCTTTCTCAGAGCAAATTTGGCGAGGAAAACATCCCAAGAGGAGAGTACTGGGTTCCTGGCCCCAACTATATATGGTCGGTGGATGGCCATATGAAGCTGGTATTATTTGGTATTGAGATCTATGCCGGTGTGGATGCTTATTCCCGTTACATCACCTGGATATACTTTGGAGTCTCTGCTCGTACTGCGGTTTCGGTTCTCCGTGGCTATCTGGATACAGTTGAATCATGTGGCTTTCTCCCCTTGATGATACGTTCAGATAGAGGCTTCGAAACACCCATGATGGCCGAATATCATCTCTGTTTGTGGAAGACTCTTTACCCTGAAGTTATGCTTCGCGACATATATCGCTATGGAACTTCTGTCAAGAATCAGCGTATTGAATCTTGGTGGAACATGATGACGAAGGGTCAAACGGGGAAGTGGAAATTATATTTCCGCCGCCTTCAGGGCCGTGGACTCTTCACCAAAGACGACCTTGCTGATGAGATCGCTCTTCTATTTTTTTTCTTCCCTGTCATCAATGACGAAGTTCTCGAGTTTGTGGAAATGTGGAATGTCCACGAGATTCGAAAACAACGGACACGGTATATTTCTCTACACTGATTATGAATTACCTTTTGGTCTAACTCCTGGTAGGCCGTATCTACCAACTCGACAGCCAAACGTACTGTACAACCTCCCAGCAGAAGGAGTCCATGACTATCAGCAACCCATTGATCCTGCGGTGGTGTCGGAGGTGAAAAATCGGAGTGGAATAGGTGCATGGGGTAAGCTGATCACCATTCAAACTATATAATAGAGTCACTCTAACCATTCTCCGATCAGATCCTGTTGAGTATCTACCTACCAGTCATGCTTTGGTGTGGTGCAGCGTTGATTCACGCTGGAATTGCAACACCGCTACCATACGATCAAAGCCAGATGTGGGCTCGAGGGGATGATAATGAGTGGTTCCTCACCTCTCGACATGAGTTGGCCTATCTCACTCTGCGAGAGATGGCTGGCGACTTCCTCCAAGAAGCAGCGGAGGATCAGGATATTCTCCGGCATACAGACCACCCCACTGGTGCATGGGATTGGGAACCACCGGCTGCTGCATTTCCCGAAGGAGCTGAGGAACTTGATCTCCTCGCAGATGTGGCTGCGCTCGTGGAGGATATTGTCTATCCGGGCAGCAACCATGGCTCAACCGGCAATGTTGTGGCGCGCTGGCTCTTTTATTTAATGTGGCTCTCTCTCTCTCATTTAATTTTTCGCTCTCTCTCTCTCTCTCTTTTTAATGTGGCGCGCTCTCTCTTTTATTTGTTGGGGTACTTAGACATTTCGATTTTTGATGTGTCGCCGATGGGCGCTTGCAAGTATTGCAAAATGCCAAAATGTAATTGTAGGGGTTTTGATCCTTCGTGTCGCTACGGGCCACTGTATGTGCCTACATCTGCGCACTAAGCTTAGGTTAAATTAGTTATACTAAATACGTCCGCCAGACGATCAAATCGGTTTTCTACGAGTAACGAGAGAAAAAATAGCCTCGCCACAACCACAATGAACAACGAACAACGGGATACGACGGCCTGAAGCGACACACATCCTCACAACTTCTTCCTCACCCAGACAGAGGAGGGCTGCTCGGTAAGAGGCCCATACGCGTCACAAGCCAACTGCCCGTATGCATCTCGGCCTACAGGCTACTATGAATACTCATACGCATCGTGGACGTATGCTCGTAATGATACGTATTGCAGGACTCCCCTTGTAGTTACTGCAGACTGCCCACGCACGCATCTTTGGCCTGCTGCTCGTGCGCATCGCTGCGAGACCAATTCGGTAGAAAGTTGCCAGCGATACGGCACACGAAGGATCATAACTCGATGCAAGGATAATTTTTACAAAGTTTTTTACGCCATTCACCAACGGTAGGTTACAGTTCATAGAATCACCTCCTTTTGTCCGATCCTCGATGGGAGCATTGGTTGTTGAGATATCCACACAACTAGAGCTACAGAGGGTGCCTGCCAGGACCAGGCCACAGGCTCCGACCACGAGCTCATCCAGTAGGAGGTGCTCGCCGCACCCCACCCCACCCCAGTGGGTAGCCCCAAGTAAGGAAACGATAGGGTGGGATATTAACGGGTGGGATCCAGCCGGCAAGGAGGGAGAGGAAAAGGAGGCGGCAGAGGGCAAGAGGGTGCAGGCGCACGAGTGCTACCGGCGAGGATGCAGCACGAGCCCCATCATGGACGACCGGAGCACCAAGGAAGAGGTGGACCAGGCGGCAGTAGCGCTACGGGAAGCCATGATGGAGACTCTGGAACAGCACGCCAGGGCAAAGAGGTGGTGCAGCAGGTCAAAGCGCTGGTGGACACCCGAGCTCAAGGACCTGAGAAAAGCCCTGGGGAGAGCCCGACGGGACAGGGGGATAAAGGGTATGAGCCGGGTGCAGGAGGCCAGGCGACAGCTCCGGCGGGCAATCCGGAAGGCGAAACGGGACTGGTAGAATCGATTCCTCCAGGAGAGCAGTGGCAAGGACGTCTGGACAGCGGCAGGCTACACCCACCCGCGCATCGACAAAGCTGGTCAGGCGCTCATACGGGAAGACGGATCAGTAGCGGAGGGGCACTTCGACCGTGAGCAGGCGATCCTGGAATCGCACTTCCCACCAGCGCCGCCAGACGTCTACGAACCTAGTCCAGGCGGACGCGCGTTTGAGCAGGTAGATGCCCAGCTAGTGGGATCTCTCCTGGCGAAGGCATCAAACACCTCGGCTCCAGGGGACGACAGGATATCCGCGGGGATCATCAAGGTCTTCTGGCACTGGGATAAGCAGCGGATAACCCAGCTGGTGAGGGCGTGTATCCGGCTTGGTCACCATCCTAACCTCTGGAAGACGGCAAAGGGGATGGTGATACCCAAGTCAGGGAAGCCGGACTACGCAAAAGTACGGGCCTACAGGGTGATCTCACTGCTGACGTCGTCAGCAAACTAGTCGAACGCACCGCATCCCACCTGATCGCTGATCACCTGGAGCGCGCACGGGGCCTGCGTGACGGGCAATTCGGCTGCCGGAAACGTCAATCTTGCATAGATGCAGTGGCGGTGCTCATGAACCGTACGCAGCTAGCATGGGGCCGGAAGCAGAGAGCAGGAGCGCTGTTCATGGACGTCAAGTCGGCATTCAACAATGTCAACAAAACACACCTAGGCAACCGCATGCAGGCACTGGGGATTGAGCCAGACCTCATCCGGTGGACCGGCAGCTTTATGTCAGACCGCCTGGTGAAACTCGTCCTGGACGGCAAGACGGGCGAGGCGAGCCCAGTAGACACGGGCATCCCTCAGGGGTCGCCGGTAGCACCGATCCTCTTTGTCACATACCTGTCGGGAATCTTTGACGAAGTGGAGGCGGCAGTGCCAGGCATTCACGGCCTATCCTTCGTGGACGACATTGGGTGGTGGGCGAGCGGCAAGGACGATGATGAGGTGGCAGCCAAGCTATCTGCGGCAGCAAAGGTAGCGGCCAAGTGGGCGGAAGGGAACGGAGTTGCCTTCGACCATGGCAAGACGGAGGCAGCACTGTTCCACCGCAAAAGGGCAGTACCCACAGCAACGAGCACGGTGGGGGCCAACACCGTCCCGTTCAACAAGGAGGCGACACGGTGGCTGGGCATCTGGCTTGATTCCCAGCTCACGCTCAAGCAGCACCACGACATCCGGACAAAGGAGGGCAGGCAGGCAATGACCAGGCTCCGCCGGCTCACAGGGCAGATGGGACTCTCACCGGCCAACTGCAGAAAAGTCATGACGGCCTGCATCCAGTCAGTCGCTATGTTCGGAGCGGAATTGTGGTGGAAAGGCGACCACGTCAAAGGCACCATGGGTCGGGCGGAGGACCTGCAGCGGCTGGTCAACCAGCAGGCGAGGGCGACAACGGGCTGCTTCCGGACAACAAACCTGGGAGCCCTCTCGTTGGAGTCTGGCCTCAGGGCGGCAACAGCGCAGCTGGAGAACAGGCAGCGGCGGTTTGGGCTACGGCTGCTAAGCTTGCCACAGGGAGACCGCCCAGAAGGTTGTGGGCGCACCGACAGAGATCGGCCGGCGACTCACAAATGCCCTGGCCTACTCTGGCAGCACGGAGAGAACGGTGCTCTTAGAGGAAACCGGAACGTTGGATGCAGTACTACGGCAGGATGAGGAAGAGGGGGCAAAGGCGGAAGCGGGAAAAGCCCGGCCAGGGCTCACCATGTTCACGGACGGGTCACATATGGAGGACGGGGCCGCCGGCTATGCAGTGGTGTGGAGGAAGGGAGAATCCTGGGCGGGTATCAAAACTCACATGGGATACAACCAGGAGGCCTACGACGCAGAGTGCGCCGCCCTCGCGCGCGCATTAGAATCGGCTGCGAGAAAAAACACAACCCCGGAACGGGTCACGATCTTCACGGATGCGCAGGCGGCCATCAGACGGATGGCATCAGACGAACCTGGCCCTGGGCAACAATACGCCCTGCAGGCGCGGAAGCACATTGCCACTCTGCGTAGGGCTAGGCCAAGCATCGTCATTGAAATTCGGTGGTGCCCGGCTCATAAGGAAATCACAGGCAACGAGAAGGCCGACGAGTGGGCGAAGATCGCGGCAGAGGAGCCAGACACCCGCGGAGTAGAATGGCTGAACTACTCTGACCGAACGGAAGTGCGGGCGATGCCTCTCCCGCGGTCCCTCGCCAACCTCAAGCGGGAGATCTCGGAGAAGAAGTGGGCGGAGGCACGCCAGTGGGCTGGGGCCGGACCTCGAAGGCGAAATACCGCATGCCAAAGAGCCAGAAACCTGATGGCGTGGTGGCCGGTAGCTCCAAGAGACTCGCCTCGCGGTTTTACCAGCTCAAGACCGGGCACTGCCTGACTGGGCAGTACCTCAGGACGAAGAACCGATCCACCCCGCAATGCTGGTGGTGCCGGTACCGAACGCAGACCCGGGACCACCTCTTCAAGGAGCGCCCCGAGTGGAAGCCGCAGCAGAAGATCTTGTGGGCGGAGGCGAAGAAGGAGACTGGGAGGCGGAAGGGCCGGTGGAAGGTGCGGGACCTTCTGGCCGACGGGAGGTGCAGCCGAGCGGTACTTGACTTCCTATCCGCGACGGATGTGGGAAGGCGGGTGCCGGCCGAGGCTGAGGACGATGCTGTGAGCGCGGTATCGGAGCTAGAGGTGCGGGAGTGCCTAGAGGAGCAGGGCGCGGGGGCCGAGGAGACGGGCGATGGGGGGACTCCACTGTTCCTCCCCACGCCCGACTTCATGGCGCCGGCAGGAACGTCGTAGGGGGGACGCTGGCTTTCCTTTCTTTCGTCTTTCGCTTTCTTTCCTTTCCTTTTGTCTTTCGTTTTCGCTCTTCTTTCTTTTGTAATTCCCTTGGCGCGCTTCACATCTTCTGGGGACAGGCCTGGGCGGAGGGCAAAGGGGTGCTTGCAACGAGCCGCCACTGCGCGGAGGGCGGACAGGAAACGGACTGTAAATAACCTCGCCATGATCTGATAGGTCGCACGCGAGTAATGAATAAACAAAAAAAAACAACAACTAGAGGGTGCGGCCAGCCAGTAGGCTTTTGCGACCGCCCAGTCACGTGACTCGGTCTGATGCATGATTCTCGCCATTCACTCATCTACTCGCATTGTACTTAAAACGGAGATACATGCAATGATTACAAATGAAACAAATGAAATCCGCTCAAAACACCATCAAAGGAAATCAGCTCTGTAACTATGAGGGGTAACAAGAAGCATGTCCATTCTAGGGGGGCGGCGAGCGGCGAACACTATGAGTGTCCATGCTGTAGCCTGTGACTCTCCTTGGGGACTGTCCTATATACAAGCCCTAGGGTACATACAGAGGTGTCACGGTACACGGCGCTAGACAGTGCTCCCAGCACGTACTGGGAATCCTCCTCCTACAAACTACCGTATATAGCCAATGTGCACCTGGTCCGTCATCCCAGATCTTCGGACTGGAATGGCGGGTGGAGCCACTCTCCGCATTTTAGGACCCGAAGCATGCTGAGCGGAAGCGCGAGGCGGAGAACTAGTCATATTGCTTCTCGATCTCTATTCCAGCTATTAGTTCTCATAGATAGTTAATGGAAGGATAAAAGTTATACTGACCTTTCTATTGATAGGTAGCTTGATCGAAACTGAGTAGCTCTGGTTCTGGGCCGTGTTCGGCTCCGAGTCCGTCCTTGAGCCATTCTCCGGGAGAGTTGTCCAGCTGCTCCACAACTGCTGAGCCATCAGAGCTGATGGGTACAGGGCCATCGGGAGTGACAGTGGAAGCAGCGGGCATGCTGTTAGACAGGTTCTCTAACGATTCAGAGGAGTGACCATCTAGATACCAGCTAGTGTCGTCTTTGTGACCCACTTCAATATCGGTCCAGGTCATGTGTAGTGTCAGTAAAACGATATCCGGCTGGCTTGCAGACGGTTGGCCAAATTTTTTTCCCACACGACTGTACTGGCATCAGAAAGTAGGTATCGAGGAGTTGGCCCAAGGTGATTCTGCTGTTATAGATCTTGTTTGGAAAAACATTCGAGCTGCTTGCTTGCTTCTTGGTATCGCTTCACTGGTGTGATTTTCACGAATTGCATGACTTCAAATAGTTAGTGACATAACCCTGAGAGCTTGTAAACTCATACATGCAATCCTGCTTCATCGCAATAAGGCTATCCCATACCTAACCCCGTCTGCTGAATGATAAAACCGAGACATGTCGTCAGGAGGATTCCGTCGATTTCCTGTCGTAATCTTTCTCTGAAGGACTCCATTCTCCTGTATCGGGGACAGCTTCAAGCTCAATTGGTATATCCTCGTGTGAGATGATAAGCTTGAGGTTATACTTACGTACCAATGGCAGTGGGGGATTGCCTTGGCTTTCAACGGTCGAAACGGATTTTTCTGCTTGCTTCTCGGGCATCCGGCGTTGTCAGCTACATTTCGGCTGCGATCCGGGTGCAGAAGACCTTCCGGAGCCAACTGCCATGAGTTTGATGACTGTCTGGCTATCTGGATGGTGGATTATATAAGCTATTTTGAATACTGGCCGCTTCAAAGTCCTTAAGAGAGTCAGTTCGGATAGCTCTGGTAGTACTATAGACAATAGCGAAGAAAACAGGAGTATACGTATCTGTAACGGGCGAGGCTCGATGTGACTCCAGGCAGCAAACCAAGGACGGGGTTTAGGATGAAGGCGCGGAGACGTGGATGGGCAAGGACAAGAATGGGGAGACGTGGACGGGCAAGGCAAGGACGTGGAACAAAGTGTGGTGACGGGAGCAGTTGCTAATGGTCGGGGCCGACTATTGCTAACGATAGCAAGTTGTTGCGTGAGGAAGAAACACGCAAGACAGACAGAAGGGGCACACTTATATGCAATGGATGCAATCCTGACCTCGCAAAATACATACACGCGATGCAACAGACAGAACACTTCCAGATCCTTCTTCACGCCGCGCGGCCAGAACCCAGAAACTTTCCTCGCCGCGTAACCAAAGCCCAAAACCCAAAGCCTTCTCCACGCGCCGCACGGTCCAGAACCTCCCTTGCGCCGCAATCCAGAACCTTCCTCACGCCGCGCAACCAAAACCCAAAACCCAAGACCCAAAGCCTCCTCCTCGCGCCGCGCAATCCAGGACCTTCCAGGCCCTAGTCGTTCCTTGGGGGCATTGGTGTTGACGGCGGCCGCGTGCCATGACAGTACCAGAGCGGCAATAGGTTAGTATCACATGTCCTCACTCGTTTTTCTGCATATATGCATCACAATATGGCCTCCGGCTACTTTTTATCTGGTTGGATCCCGTCCTGTTCACTCCCAGCACGGCTACTTACGTGTGATACCCGTAGTGTTTAGACAGTGCACCCAAGGAGAAACTCGATTTCGTTGAGGTGATGTCGGGCGAGGTGTTCGTCACGTGAAACGAGTGATATCTAAGCGTCTTGGCGCAATGGCACGACGGCATTCATCCTCTGACCGCAGATCGCAATTGACGGATTACTTCACCGAACAGCACGGCCTTCATTTGCTGAGGTACATTTGCTACGCAGTCACCCTCCCATCGGCCGGTCTCCTTGACGGTCTACTTCCTGATCTTCCACATCTTCGGCTTGAACTTGTCCGAGCAGGTCTTGAAGAAGTTGGTCAGCTCAGTGGGGTAGGTTCCGGTGATGTCGTGGAAAGCGTGCGTCGAGGTATAGTTCATCTTTCCGGCGCGAACCAGAGCGTAGTATTCCAGCAGGTACTCCTTCTCGCTGTCGCTGATTTCGGCCTCGTCCTGTAGCACCTTCTTTGCGTCCTCTCTGGGTTGGGGGGTCAGCGACATTCCACCCGCAGCAAGAAAGGGAGACAGCGTACTCTGAGATCTCCTTAAACTCCATCTTGGTTTCCAATCCTTGACTGGCGGCCTGGGCAACCTCTTCGCCAGTAGCCATCATGGGGCCTGCGGCAAATGTTGTTAGTCCGCCGTTCCGTTAAGGGTTTGCGGGGGGTACGTACCGGTGACGGTGATCAATTGGCCCCACACCTTGTCTCCCAAACCGTGAGGACCCGACTCGGTTACCACGTGTGCGGCCAACAGCGCGATGTCTCCTAGAGACACTGGTGCGAACTTATGTGTAGGACCAATAGGTAGCGGCAGCTTTCTCTTGTCCTGCGCCTGCTTGTTGTACAGCAACAGGTTTTCGGCGTAGAACCCGGCACTGTTCCTCAAGCGTCAGTCGACGAGTCGCAATGGAGAAAAAAGGAAAAGAAAGAACCCCACCGAATGATGCAAGGACTGTGTCTGATCTCGGTGCCCTTGGCCGCCATCAATTCCGACTCAATGTCGATGAACTCCCTCAGTCTTGGCTGGGTATCACGCTCGGCCATGTCGCAGCCAGCGGAGCTAAGCAGCACGACGTTAGGGATTTTCGCGTTCTTGGTCGCCTGCAGCATCTCTTTGCTGGCGTTGAGCTTGTTGTCGACCGACGGCGGGACGACGAGGATGGTGTCGGCGCCCGTGTGCATGAAGGCTTTGGTGGTCCCCTTCAGGTCCCCCGGCGTGCAGGCGACGATGAAGGCTCCCTTCTTCTCGAGGTCGGCAATGTGCTGGTGTTCGGAATTGCACGTTGCCACATACAACCGCGCCAGCCGCGACGAGAAGTGCTCATCCGTCAGCAGCAGCTCCGCGATCAGGTGGCCCGTCTGGCCCTCGCCGGTGGTGACGATCAGGCATCGCGACGCAGCGGGGGTGGGGGCGTTGGACTTCTTTTCGTGCGACCTGATGGCTAGGGTGGAAAATTTGGGCTTCTTTTCGTCGGACATGGTGGTTGTAGTGGTGGCGGTGATGACGATGCGGCAGATGTGAGATGGGAGGGGAGAAGTGGAAGGCGGTGCGTTTTATGGCGGACTAGAGTCATCATCATTACGTGTGCGGCCGTGCACAGTGTGGCACTCGAGGCGCGGAGCCACCAGATGGAAGAGCCCGTCAGGTAGTTGTGGCGCCTTCGCCGGGTGCTTTGGGTTGCCTGCATGGGGTGACTGGGCTCCCGCGGGAATAGGCGCATGTACATAGCTAAGCAGACGACGATCGCCATCGATTCCGGGGTTGCTAGACTATGCATGGAGTAACTCTGGTCCGGATCGGGAAATTGATATCTTGGCGAGTCAATCGCCAAGACTATCCCGATCCCGTGAGGAAGGGATACATAGGCGATGGGGGGAATCCAGGCAGACGACGCGGCATAGGGGTAATCAAAGTGTGTTGAAATGCTAGCGTGTTGAAGTGCTCCGTTGGCCAATTCTGATCTCTTACAGTTTGATTTTCAACTGTGAGAGGTTTTCACAGATGGAAGCAGCCCGTGAAAGTTTTCAACAGGCTAAGGTAGCGCCGCTGGACAAAAGGTGGTTAGAATTTCGGCGCCAACAAGAATTTAGTAAAAAATTCTGCTTGGTATGTACCTATATATGCACTGTCTCCATGCCTCACATCAGGGAGAGCACGGATGTTGCAACGTCTACATACGCGCGTTACAATTAAGAACCGAACAGCGACGTAAACAGCAACGATGGGGCGGATTGCTTTGTTGGCTGAGCAAAAAAAAATCCCGGCAAAAGTTAATATGTATGCCATAGTTTCTGACCATAAAGTCTAAAATGCCATAGTTTTTGAAGAAAAAAAAAAGTCTAAACTGCCATGGTTTTTTCGGGTGGGTCGCTAATTGGTCACCAGGTGGTCAATACGGTGGGGTCGATCAACTCGGCCTTGAAACAGGATCGCGACCTCTCCATCATCGATCTGCTCAACACGATTTGGCACCGCTGTATGGGTCAACGCTACGCTCGGTTTCAGGACGCCATTCAGAAGCTTACAGTTCCAGGAGTAAGATACACCAGTTTAGCTTTGCAGCTCCTCGCGGAATCCATGAATCACAGCTAGCGCCGCAGAGTTGAGGCTGCTAGTGAAATACGAGGGATTGTCATATCCATTCAAACAAGCAATATGTGGTGGATCTCGAAGCACGAACCTGCACCTATGGTAGGTTCGAGATCAGCGATATCCCGTGCAGCCACGCTGTTGCCCTGATTTTGCGTCTTCGCAAGCAGCCACGGGATCTTATACCCAAGGTTTTTACACCGGAAACCTTAGGTGGACCTACGTGAGGGACATGCACTCAGTTGACATCCAGTATCCTCAAATACTCCGCGAAGACGACTGCTTTCCGCCTCTGTTTAGACGCACACGAGGTAGGCCCAAGGAGAAGAGATCAGAAAAGGTGAGAAAAAAGCAAGGGGTTTGCAGAGAGGTGCGCAAACAGCCAGTGCGCTGGAGGAAGTTCCGGACAATGCTCCCCAGTGGTGTACCCAGTGTGGTAATGTGGGTCACAACAGAACCACTTGCGATGAAGTTTGTCAGCGTCCAATTGTATGCCGTGTAGAACAGAGGGAATTTCAAATGGATTGATTCATCCCCAGTTGTTTGCTGTTTATATCACTATTGTGGCGAGTTGAATTGAGGTGTCGTCGACAGCCGCTGCCGCTGACCACTGACCAATTGGCGGCCCACCCTGAAAAACTATGCCATATGTATTAGACGTTTTGCCGATTTTTTTTGGTACATAGTTGTATGTATAGTACATACAGTATGGCACGCTAAAGGCCGCGACCAGCAGTCGCTTCAACAAACCTTTCAACGGGGTGAATCAAAGTGTCTTCATCCTCATTGACCAGAATCAGCGCACAAATTTCTCCAACACGCTAGCATTTCAACACACATTGATTACCCCTAATAACTTGCATCCTTTGCTCTCTGCCATCGAAATGGAGAACACACTCTAGAATCCAAACTCCCAGCTGCTGCCAACGAAAGGACCAGACAGAACCATTGCGACGCTAACGATACAGAAATCCCTTCCCTCGTCTCACTCCTACATCCCTCCGCTTCGGAACTCTCCTTCAACTCAGCTCTAGAGCACAAAATCCCACCAGATGCGATCCTTTTCCGTCAAGATGCCCTTCTCGTTGAAGAAGACGCCTTCGCCGCGGAGCTTCTCCAGCTTCTTACTGCAGTTCATGCCCGAGGCTGCCTTCGTCCAGTCGCCGACGCCGCCGATGTACCCGTCGGACGCGATGACGCGGTGACACGGCACGTCGTCGAACGGATTCCGACCTGAGTTTCCCCCGAGCTCTCAGCATGGAGAGCGGAGAAGGAGGGAGGGGGGAGAGGGGAGGCAACTCACGAAGAGCTCCACCGATCGCTCGCGGTGACGAGTTGAGGAGGTCGGACATGTGTTTGTATGTGCTCACCCGGCCAGGCGGGATCTGCCTGAGCAGGGCATAGACTTTCTGCGGGGGAGGAGAAACAGGTCCACATTAGCGGCAGAGTCTCCCTTCTCGTCCGTCGATTCTCACCTCTTGGTATTGCGTGACTTTGATATCGGAAGCCATTTCGTCCTCCTCCCTTCTTTCGTTCTTCTGTTTTCAGTTTTGCGACTCTTTTGGGTTTGGTTTGCTTCCGTCGCTGTTGTTTCCGTTCGGGGCCGACAAAGGGGCGGGAGCGAGCGCGTGTTTTTATGTTGCCTAGCCCCAGGGAGACGCGACTTGGAATGTTGGGGTCTTCGTAGATGTAAAGGAGAAGGCCCAGCGCGGCTTTTTCTTTTTTTCTTTTCTTTCTTTTTTCTTGTGGAGCGTGATTAGAAATATGTTGCGTGCCAAGAGAAGTTTGCTCCCGATATGGCCAATCGGAGCAGCTTCCTCCGGTTCGTACCGTTGCAGACTCGGTGCTACCGAGGAGGGGATGGGTTACTCTTGTCGCCACCCAATCTCCGTCATGAGATCCTGCTGCACGCCCGGCAAGTGCAGCGGTGGGGCGACGAGTGGGTACGTGCGCGAGGAAACTCGCACGAATGCAGAGTGCTCTGCTGGCCAGCACTCTTGCCCGACGCGCTTAACAAGTGCGACAAGCGCGCTGACGATCCTCCACCTGGCGCTCGCGAAGCCACAAGCGGCTGTTTTGTTTTTTTGGTTAACCGTACTAGTACATATCACTCAGTTGCATGCTATCGCTGCGAGGGTACAGCGGTATACACGAAACCCAACCCAGGATTCCATTGCCGTTTCCGCGAGCATACCGCACGGAGAACAGAGAACAGAGAAGTCGGGAACATGGAGGAAGCGAGAAAGTCCGCTACAGCCTCTTCCAGGCTGACTCCGACCACGGTCGAAGCGACGGTGCCGTCGACGATAGTAGCGCCCGGGAGCTCCGTCTCTGCGATTTCTGTATGCCACTACCATTAGTCGCCTGAAACCGTCAGGACCTAGGGGTGGGAGAGGCGCACCGCTATGATCCATGCTCTGCTGGCGAAAGATGCAATCCGCCGAGTTCAATTGGAATTTGGAAGCGTGCGGCTCCTGTGCGTCACTCTGCCGGCCGAGCGCGAAGGGAGTAGGATGAGGGTGAGGGGATACATGTTCGTCTCGGCCTAGGTGGTAAGGGTCTGCCGTGGAAGACCAGTTCGATGTGCGGGCACTGGCCGCCAGTGTACTTGGTCCCGCTGACGATGCTGCTGGCGTGAGCGGGCATGTGCGTGTGTGCGGCGCGACCATGGCTGCTGCCGGTCATGCCGCGCGGTGAGGAGGGTGAAGCATATGCTGTAGTGGCTGGCCAGATGGCGGTGAAGTTGGCGACGCCGTTCTGGTTCGTCGGCTGCAGGCCGCAGAGCCAGGTCTCGCTCTGTGAGGAGTGTCAGACGTGGACAGCCGGGAATCTGTGGAATACGTACGAGAGGCTTGGAAACCGGAATAAGTCCCGGTGTCGTTCTGGCGGGGCGTTAGTTGGGTGACAGGAAGCAGGAGCAGGAGGCCGACTCACGGCGCGCCACAAATCGACGTACACCCTCGCCAGCGGCATGCAGTCGGACACCTCGATCAACTCGAGGATCCTCTCGATGCCGTGCTCGTCCTCGCGCTTCCTTACGGATTTGCCCACGGTGCGTGTCAGGCGTCTTGGCCGTCCGGAGCGACTTACATGCTGTCGAGATAATACAGCCCTTTGCGCATGTACCCAGCCAACGCCTCATCACCGGAGACAGCGTCCGCAACTCACCGGTCGTGACCTCGGGCGCGAACGCACCTGACCCGCCGTTCTGGATGCCGAGCCCTCTCATGTTGGGAATGCCGCGCCTCTCGGCGAGAGCTATTATCACTCTCATTTAATCAACATTGCTCATCGATCTAGGCCTTGCGCTTGGCGATGCAGCGTTTGTGGAGTGCGGTTCCTGCGCAGCTTCTTCTGGCACGACCCGAAGAAGCCGCTGTGAAAGGCGGGAGCGAGGTCAGCTTCATCGTGAATGGAAGTGCGTGCGGAGGTTGATTGAGCGTGAAGAGAAGAGCGGATCCAAGGAATAGCAGATACAAAAGGGCAAAGAGCTGCAATGAGATGGCTAGTCTGCTATATACTCTACCGGAATCCCTCCGATGCCTGTCCGCTCGGCCGCAGTACAACCACGGAGACGGTATAGTTACAGCTCAATATTGCCCATTCCCAAAGCCCCCGGAGCAGTATTAGACGTTGGGGCGGCACTACCGCCACTCGCAATGTTTCCTGGCAAATATTTCTCGAAGATTTACCAGCTCTACCGCCTTGCAAGTTCGTCCGTTCCCTCTACCAAGAAAAATAATCAAAAGCCAAAATTCAAGCATTCGGTGCGCATACCTATGCCATACCGATGCGGGGTATATATCGGGCATTAGCCCCCAAGGCAGCAGGTAGAGGGATTATGGAAACACGTTTTGAGGGGCCGCATGTATGGATACAAGGTGTCTACCACGCCTACCATGCCTGCCATCATCTTGCTACGTGCACACGCACGCAGGTCCCACGATATTTCTGCTTACGCTAATGCTAATTCCCTTCGCAACTATGCACATACCTAGTCGCAAACCGGGCCTGCCCAACCCCCCACAGATTCATTCACGAACCATCACCAGCGCACGCAGCGCATGACCCACATATGCCCCCGCGAGTGCTGACAGAACGCTCCAATGCAATTTGTCCAGAGGGAGGATCCAAGGTGTCGCAGGCATAATGGCTACATGCTCTTATCTGTTGGGTGATGGGCGTGCATAAAAGGTGAAAACAACCACCAAGGCTGTCAGGATGTCCCAAAGCTGAGGGAGGTGATGAAAATGAGGGCCAGCATGAACTGATCCGCCGCAGGACGTCGACTACCACCCTACGCCGCTCCTACCCTATGTGGTGGATGTGACAGGGCGGAGCAAAGGGAAGAGCAACCACGCCTTCGGTGTCTAGCAACTTGCTTGCCCACCGCGTGTGCGCACACGTATCTGCCGAGCAGTGCCTGTCGATTGGAGGAAGCCGGCTGTCGCGCCACGGCGGCCTGGCGGGACCATCTCGATGACTTCTCTACATAGGTACTGCCGGCTGCACATCAGGGGTCTCAATAGTCTAGCCAGCCCGCGGGCAGCCCCCAGGCCCTTGGGACAGTCCAGTCCGGGCCGGGCCTTCTGATGGCCAGTCCGGCGCGGCCGAGTGGGTCCAGTGGCCGGACCGCGTTGGACCACGACTCCCGGGGGCCAATACGAATACCAGAGTGAGAAAGGTCTTGTCGAGCGACTCCGCGGAAAACCCTAAGTCAGCCACCCGCACAGCAACCCAAGTATGTGTCAACTCCGAGAGCCGCAGGCCAAATCGCCCCCACAGTAACTCAATCACTGTACCGACCCACAGCAGTGGCCAGCAGCTCGAAGAGGCTCGCCTCTAGATTATACCAGGGCACTGTTTCACGGGCCAGTACTTGAAGTGGACGAGGAACCAGCCTACTGCCGAGCGCTGGTGGTTCCCGTACAGGACTCAGGCACGGGAGCATGACTTCAAAGAACTGTCCTGAGTGGAAGGCGCAGCAGAAGATCCTATGGGGGGAGGTTAGGATTCGGGAAGGAGAGTTGGAGATGGAAGGACCGGTTGAAAATCGGGGACCTATTTGCCGAACAAGGCACAGCCGGTGCCGGACTTCCTCTCCACTACGGATGTGGGGAGGGGGGTCCCGCCCTCGGCTGAGCACGACGGAGCGGAGGGCGCGGAGGGAAGGGGAGAGGAGAGAAGGCAGGAAGCTGAGCGGTTGGGCGCTGAGGAAGACGAGGAGCGACTGCTCTTCTTTGCCACACCCTCCACTATCGCCCCTGCGGGAGAGGAGTAGGCGGAGCGTGGGGGTGTTTCCTTTGTCTTTCCTTTGTAGTTTCCTTGGTGCGCTTTCATCTTCCCGGCACAGGCCTGGGCGGAGGGCAATCCATCATGATCCCTACGCGCTACCCACGTCCACTTGCCCAAAACTCGCCACCATTTTTTTTTGATCAACGGAATTTTTAGGCAATTGTTTCCGATGTTCTCCTCTGTGTGTCGTTGTTCTGGTGGTCGCTGAGAACTCCCTGTATGTAACTGCCTACATGTTGTAGCACAAAACCCGAAAACCCCACTCACAACCCAAGATATATCTATATATATGCCCACACGATTCCGCCCCAGCCCTCTACACCCCCCACGGCCAACAGGATTTTCAGACATGTTGTTTGATTGGCACGTTGCTCACCTTTTCCTGCCGCCAAGGCTGCAGGATTACCACATTCGCACATACTACTTGACCCTACCAACCAACCAATGGGGGGCGGCGGGGGGCCGGCCGAGGCGGGGCGACGAGACAATGACAGCAAGAAACGGAAAGACTGTAACTGCCCCTGCTCATGCATATCGCACGTCCACGTGTTTCGGTCATGAGCACTATCGAAGCGGGACGACGAGACTTCAGTGAGGAGAGAACAGGGTGGTTCATGGAAACGGCTGATCTGACAACGTATATTCGCCATACCCTCCATTACCCACTACTGAGAACTGAACATCTACATATCTATTGAGCAAGCGCACCTTTTGCAGCAATATCACCAGACCGCAGAGTGATCCGCATCTAGGCACATCAACCTTCTTTCAAGTCGGACAAACATCCCTACATACTCTCCAACTCCCCTTCATCAACCTTCTTTCAAGTCGGACAAACATCCCTACATACTCTCCAACTCCCCTTCATCAACCCAGCGGCCCTACACTTCCCACCAGTCCAATATGGACACCACGGAGAACCAACGGAGCTACCAGGATTCCACGCATGCCGAGTTCCGAGGAGGAGTGTTTCATGGAGCGATCACCTTCGCCCCCGGCGGGTAAGTACCTGAAATCCGACGAAGAGTGATTCGATAGGATCTTACAGCTGGCTAACGAGATCTTGCCGGCAGACCCAAGAGTAAGCGTCACCTCTCCGTTGGAAACACTCTAAGCCTCACAATATTTTCCGACCCTGACTGACACTGTAGCTAGAAAGAACCGAGATCCTTGAATGGATATCCACGGTCCCGTATACAAATCACCACAAGCGAATCAGCGATGACCGTCTAGCAGGCACGGGAGAGTGGATCTTGAGGAAGGGGAAGTACCGCACTTGGAGAGCATCAACCGACTCGATGCTGTTGCTGTTGCGAGGGATCCGCAAGTCTCAGTAATCCTCGACCAGAAGGAGCCCTCTTCTGACCAGTTCGTCTAGCTGGAGCTGGCAAAACGTACATTGCTTCGCAGGCCATTGACTGGTTCCTTTCCAATCCAACAGCCGAATCCAAGTTGGCGTACTTCTACTGCAACCGAGCCGAGGAAAGCCGCCGAGATCCGGAAAGCATTCTGCGCACGCTTATTCAGCAGCTTGCGCAGAGTCCATCCGAAGATAGACTTCTGACTCCAGTCCTCAATATTTACAAGGACCGGGAGAAGGAGGGCCAGCTCTCTTCGCGGTTGACCTTTAAAGAATGCCAAGATCTCCTTGTTCAGCTCGTGGCTGTGTATCCTCGGGCGACGATTTGCATTGATGCCCTAGACGAAGTCGATCACAAATTGCGGTTGGAATTACTGGAGGCGCTCAAGCATGTGGTGGAAAGATCTAATACTCTGGTCAAGATTTTCGCGACTACTCGAATGGACACCGATATCCTTGTGCAGTTCGAGATGTTCCCCAGGATTGAGTTGGAACCTGATGACAATGTCGATGACATCAACCGGTTTGTGAAAGAGAAGGTCCAGCGGGCGATCGAACGGAAGCAGCTGCTCCACGGCAATGTCCCAAATGCACTCAAAGCCGAAATATGCCAAGTTCTTTGTCAGCGATCTAAGGGAATGTAAGCTTGCCTGGACAACTAATAAGAAGTGTCACAGCTAACGGCTGGATAAAGGTTTCAACTTGCTGCGCTTCAGATTGACTTGCTTTGCGACATGGCTATTCCAGACGATATAAGGGACAGCCTGGAGGTCCTTCCAGAAACCTTAACAGACGCATACAGCGAAATATACAACCGCATCCGGAAGCAGAGTCGTCGCGCTTCTCAACTAGCACTAAACGCCTTCCGATGGGTCCAGTGCTCTTACGAACCATTGCAATCGGAAACGTCGCTTGATGCGGTTACGGTTGAAATTGGCGGCTCGGGGGAATTTACCCGCAAATGCACGGCATTGAGGGCGATTGATTTGTTGAAAGTTTGCCAAAACCTCCTCATTTTGGACGAACGGCTGAACGTTTTCCGGTTTGCCCACCTTTCGGTGGGGGAATACTTGGAGACCCAACAACTCGAGGTCGATTCTCATACCGAAATCGCCAAAATATGCCTTTCGCTGGTTTGCTCTTCGAGGTCTTGGGCAGACTATGACATAACCCTTGCAACGAGAGAAGGACGTTACCAAGGTCGTCATCTCTTACTGTACTCGGCAGTATTTTGGCCATGGCACTTGAATCGTTGCGATGACAGCTGTCAAATATTGACCGCCCTTTGGGAGGCTTTCGTATCAGAAGCTACATTCCAGCGCTGGATCGACTATCATTGCCGGAGTGTTAAAACAGGCCGGTATTCTAGAGACACTTTTTGGCTTAGATTAGAGGCACTACAGCAGGAGGGGAGGGACCGCCCTTCCACAGTGTGCGTGTTTGGATTAGGGCGGAAGCTTACCGGCATATTCAAATCCCAATTTGGATGGATGGCCTGTATAAAATTGAAGCTCCCCACCACATTCGTTACGGAGGCTGTACATAGAGGCCATGACGTCCGATTGCTACTCTACGCGTCAACGTTTGGAGACCTGGATATTGCTCAGCATCTGCTTAACGCAGGCGTCAGTATCACGGCGGCCGACGGCAGGGGGTGGACGCCACTGCACAGAGCGGCCAAGAATGGGCACGAGTTGCTGGCCCGGCTGCTTGTGGAGCGAGGCGCCAATGTCTCGGCGGCCAACGACGGCGGGTCGACGCCGCTGCACATAGCGGCCAAGAACGGACACGAGGCGCTGGCCCAGCTGCTCATGGATCGAGGCGCCAACGTCTCGGCGGCCAATGGCAACGGGTCGACACCGCTACACATGGCGGTCAAGAGCGCACACGAGGCGCTAGCCCGGCTACTCGTGGAGCGAGGCGCCAACGTCTCGGCAGCTGACTACAACGGGTGGACGCCGCTGCACCACGTGGAGGCCATCAATGGACATGAGGCACTGGCCCGGCTGCTCATGGATCGAGGCGCCGACGTCTCGGCGGCCAACGGCGACGGGTCGACGCCGCTGCACATCGCGGCCAAGAATGGACAAGAGGCGATGGCCCGGCTGCTCGTGGAGCGAGGCGCCGACGTCTCGGCGGCCAACGACGACGGATGGACGCCGCTACACCTGGCGGCCAAGAACGGACACGAGGCGATGGCCGGGCTGCTCGTTGATCGAGGCGCCAACGTCTCGGCCAACGGCAACGGGTGGACACCGTTGCACGCCGCGGCCATCAACAGACACGAAGCGCTGGCCAGGCTACTCGTTGATCGAGGCGCAAACGTCTCGGCGGCCAACGGCAACGGGTCGACGACGCTGCACCTAGCGGCCAAGAACGGACATGAGGCGCTGGCCCGGCTGCTCGTGGAGCGAGGCGCCGACGTCTCGGCAGTCGACGGTGATGGGTGGACGCCGCTGCACGCCGCGGCCATCCACGGACACGAGGTGCTGGCCCGGCTGCTCGTTGATCGAGGCGCCAACGTCTCGGCCAACGGCAACGGGTCGACGCCGCTGCACGTCGCAGCCATCAACGGACACGAGGCGCTGGCCCGGCTGCTCGTTGGTCGAGGCGCCAACGTCTCAGCCAACAGCAACGGGTCGACGCCGCTGCTCGTGGCGGCCAAGAATGGACATGAGGCGCTGGCCCGGCTGCTTGTGGAGCGAGGCGCCGACGTCTCGGCAGCCGACGCCGATGGGTGGACGCCGCTACACGTCGCAGTCATCCACGGACACGAGGTGCTAGCCCGGCTACTCGTTGATCGAGGCGCCAACGTCTCGGCCAACGGCAACGGGTCGACGCCGCTGCACGTCGCGGCCATCAACGGACACGAGGTGCTGGCCCGGCTACTCGTTGATCGAGGCGCCAACGTCTCGGCCAACAGCAACGGGTCGACGCCGCTGCACGCCGCGACCATCAACAGACACGAAGCGCTGGCCCGGCTGCTCATGGATCGAGGCGCCGACGTCTCGGCGGCCAACAGCGACGGGTCGACGCCGTTGCACATCGCGGCCTACTACGGACACGAGGCGCTGGCCCGGCTGTTTATGGATCGAGGCGCGGACGTCTCGGCAGCCGACGGCAACGGTTTGACGCCGCAACGGGTCGCGGTCTACAAGGGGCACCAGGCGTTGGCCCAGCTGCTCGCTGCCGCCACCCCTCCGCCCTCCTCCCAGTAGCCTCGCTTTCTTTTTGCGATGCAGTATTGGTCATAACTGACCTATCTGATGCGGGGCCAAGCTCGGCAGAGGAGTCAGTCGCCCACGGGGCGGAATCGCGGATACTCGGTCCGGACGGAAGCACGCGCGATGCCGCTCCCCAGATCCCTCGCACACCTCAAGCGGGAGATCTCCGAGAAGTGGGCGGAAGCCCGACAATGGGCTGGAGGCCGGGCTTCGGGGAGCTACAGGATGCCTAGCAGGCAGAAGCCGGACGGGACGGTTGCGGGTAGCTCCAAGAGGCTCGCCTCTAGATTCTACTAGCTGAAGACAGGCCACCGCACCACCGGGCAGCACCTGCACTGGACGGAGAGTCAGCCCACCGCTCAGTGCTGGTGGTTTCCGTGCAGGACGCGGGCGCGGGAGCACCTCTTCAGGGCGTGTCCCGAGTGGAAGGCCCAACGGATGATCCTATGGGCAGATGTGTAGAAGGAGGCGGGGAGGGGGAAGAGCCGGTTTACCATCCGGGACCTCGTCGTCGGCATGAGTGCAGCCAGGCGGTACTAGACTTCCTCTCCACCACGGATGTGGAAGGCTAGTCCCGGCTGAGGGAGACGCTGGGGGGTGAGGCGTCGGAATGGGAACTTTGGGAGCGGAGGGAAAGCGAAGAGCAGAGAAGAGTGGAGGCTGAGAGCTGGGTGCCGAGGGTGAGGAACAACCTCTGTTCCTTCCCACGCCCTCCGGCTTCATGGTGTCCGCAGAAGAGGGGCAGGAGTGGATCAGGCTTTCCTTTGCTCTTCTCATTTGTCTTTCCTCCTTGGTGCGTTTTACATATTTCTTGGGAAAGGCCTCGGCGGAGGGCAAACGGGGGGCTTGCAACGTGCCACCTTTGTGCGGACTGCGGACGGGAAACAGACTTTGTGTACCTTACCATGATCTATCTAGGTCGCACGCTAGTAATGAATAAACAAAAAAAAAAAGTTGATCACAGATTGTGCGGGTGATGTAACAAGTACACTACCATCCAGCCAGCTGCTAGCAAACGCAACCTCCCACAGGAGTGCCGTGATCATCATCAAACGTTTGCCAATGTGAACTGGGATCGCTTTGATGCTTTTTTCTGCTATGCCAGGTAGGCATGCACCCCTCAATGCTCGTATCAGCACAAAGATATCTTGCGGTGGATCCAGTGTTCATACGAACCGTTGCGATCTAACGCCGTGCTTGACGTATGTAATTGCGGTTGTATTCGGCGGCCCGGCTGCTCGCGACACAGTACAGGGGGGCGGCTTATCGAAAGAATGCGAGATTTCGTCATCTTGGACGAAGACCCTGTATACATAGTCTACCGTTTCCCGATTTGCACACCCTGCGGATGCATACTTGGAGACGAACCCGCACAAAGTTGGTTCTCAAGCGGGAACCGCCCAAATTCTGCGTCTCGCTGCTGTGCACCCCAGAAACGTGGGAATATTACCAGTGCGCATATACACATACATATATATGTACATACGTAGACACTCCTTCCGTCACCCGAGCCTTCAAGGTGTACGCGCGGTCGAGTCCAATCCCGGTATTTGCGACCCAGAAAGCACCTTTCAAGTTCGGGCTGCAGCTATGTATGGGAGACTGCTCCATCGCGACGATGGCGCTTGCTGGATATCACCCACGCGCTCCGACTGCACGCCACCGCCGCTGCCGCCGCGCACATGAAGATTAGGCATTCGCCGACTTGATTTCGAAGCCTACTGGTTTTAGACCGTCGCGGCCGCTGACGGTCGGAGCAGCATGTCCTAGAACAGAGTGATGTGGTGCTGTAGTTGTAGCTCGAGCAGGTTTTTGAAGTCTTTGAACAGACGGACGAATGCCGTCACTACCCCGTCTCTGTTGGCCGCAAATTATGGAGGGAGGGGGAAAATCATGAAGGAGAGGTGTCTCAAAGTAGCCTGTGGAGCCAGACCTTGCTGCCTCCCGTCGCCTCTCACATTACCATCGTCCCCATTGGACCTTCTATTTGCTTCTTGGGTGACAAGAAAAGCGTCGATGTTCCCATCGCCAGCCTTAATGATGGCATCAATATTGTGCCCGGATCCCGCTTCCATACCTCCATACTCCGTCAGCTTCAGTGCCGGGCCAGAGACAATCTCCATCCGATGAGCGTTCCCTCGGAATCTTCGTGATATGTAGATTGCTACCTTTGGAGGCTTCCAGTATTACCCGCCTATGCGGAAGCAGGGTGTCTGTGCCGATCAACCGCGCACGAAACATTGACGCTGGCCAGTGCTTCGGCGCGGACCACGCACCCTAGATCCCAATTCTACGGCCCACAGAGCCCGTCTCCAACCGTAGTGTCCAGAGTGACTGGTCTGAGCCTTCCCTCGTCGAGGGTCACCATGACTTACCGTTCGCAGCCATGCCATCCCATGCCCTGATTACGTATGTACTTTCCACTTCTTTGGCCGCGATCAGCCGCTGGACGCCAGTTGAGAAGACATTACCACAGCTGCCTTGTCTGTAGAGCAGTGCTCTCGCCCAGCCGTACGCAGTCGAGTCCAGCGTCGACGACAGTCCTTGTTTGCGGCTGGAAAATGTCAGCGCGTGCGGGCTGTGGGCGGAAGTGTTCCTCGATGGAATATCGCCAATCTTTGAGGCCAGTGAGTATCTCGAGGCTACACACAGTAGAAAAGAAAGGTGGAAAATCAATACGTACCGGATCCCACTCGCCCCGTTGGGCGGTATCAACGCACAAATGGCATCACATCGACATCGATCCCACCCCATTTCCTTACTGCGTGAGCTAGCCTGAGATAACTACACGAAGCCCCAACCAGTCACGCGACACTACATCGAAGGCAATGCCAACAGTCACTGTTCTGGAGTGAGTCTCAGGAGCACATCAACAATACATATCTATTCCGATGACTACGATTCGAGCGTCCATCTTACGAGCATCCGACGAGGGCATCGGACCAATTGACTCCGATTGCTGCCTAGCCCGGCCCGAAAGCGGCTAGACCGGCGCACGTAGGCAGCACGTATCTACTCTACATAAAAAGCGCACCGGGAGCCGCTCTTGCTGTCCGCACAATCCGACCCCAGCGCGACTTCACGATGCACAGCAACACCTCGCAGTCGCCGTCGTACGGCTACCCATCCTCGCTCGCGCGCTTCGCGGTGGCGCCATCGCAGCTCTCGACGGCGGCGAGGCCGATCGTCGTGGTAGGCGCGTGCATCTTTGCGCCGCGCGGAGAGCCGTCGTCATCGTTGTCGTCGCCGCCGCGGATGCTGCTGCTGCGGCGGGCCGCGACCGACTCGTTCCCGAACGTGTGGGAGGTGCCGGGCGGCGGCGCCGAGCCGGCGGACGCGACGGTGCTCGACGCGGTCGCGCGCGAGGTGCTCGAGGAGTCCGCGCTCGTCGTCACCGACGTCGTCGAGCTGCTCGGAACCCAGGAGTTCACCAGCAGCAGCGGCGCCGGCTGCACCAAGTACAACTTCCTCGTCGAGACCGCGCCCGGACCCGTCGCCACGCACCCCGCCGAACACTCCGAGTGGAAGTGGTTCCGCGCCGAGGAGATTGAAGCCCTGCTAGTCGCCAACGAGGACGTGAGGAACCTCCTCGCCGCGGCGTTCGCGAGAGTGCGGGAACTGAGGGGAGGCGCGACGGAGCCGGATGTGGCCTGCGCGGGGGGTGCGAGTGATCTCAGATGATAACGCTTTTGTCCGTATTGTAACCTGTATCTATTCATCCTCCGTTTCCTTATCCATACTAGACCGCTGTCTGTAGCGGGGATTGCCAATGGTGTTGATACCTAGGTCGTCCTCCTTTTTCGTTATCTCCATGGCTTACTCGCCCCACTGCATGCATCGATACGTCAAGCCCACTCGTTGATCCATCCTGATTACGTGCCGGTGTTGACGCTATTGGGCTGCAAGCCCAGCCAATAATCAAGTGGGGGTCTCTTATCCGACAGACCCTTGGATGTTGAGCCGTGACGCGCGTCCCGGTCAGCTCGGGAGCGGATATGACCGATATACCGTGCCGATTCCTCCGGCTTCGAATTCGCCCACCATCTATCCCCAGCTGCTGTGCTCCGCAATGAAGCTCCTCGCCGTTCTGCTGTGGCTCGCCACTCTGCGTCCCTGCTCCGGCGGACAAACCCCGCTTTCCGCCATCCGCCACGACGCCTCCGCCTCCGCCTCCTCCGCCAACGCCAACGCCCCCTTCATCTTCTCGTCGGTGCAGGGGCTCCTGCGCCAGCTCCCGAACACCTTCTCGCCGAACGGCTTCTCGATCGTGGCGGCGACGGTGCCGGCGTGGACGAACCTGTACCACGCGCGCAAGGACGCGGGCGCGATCCCGAAGGTCGAGTGGGTCGCCTTCGACGCCGAGATGTCGTACGGCATCATGGGCGGCCGCCGCGGCGAGACGTGGCTGCACACGTTCGTGACGACGCGCGACGTGCGCGTGCTCGTGTTCGACGGCATGAGCGCGGCGCTGCGGACGAGCGGGACGCTGGACAGCCAGAGCGTGTTCCTGGACGGCACCGGCGACGGCGGGCCGCCGCTGCTCGGCGAGTACGCGCGCGCGACGGCGCTGTGCGAGTGGGCGCGCGGCGTCGCCGGCGCCGAGATCGAGGGCTTCGTCCGGATGAACACGGGCTTCGAGATGATCTGGTGCGACTTCGAGGCCAGCGCGAGCTGGCGACGCGTCTCGAAGCTGAACGTCACCGCGCGGGACGGCGCGCGGCCGCCGTCGCCGCCCGGCGACGGACGGGGCCTGCCGTGGGCGGGCGCGGCGGGCTGGGAATGGATCCGCTCGGCGACCTGGCACTACGCGCGCCCGGAGTCGCGCGTGGTCCCGGACCTGTGCCGGTTCTTCACGTTCTACGACACGGGATACGCCTCGTTCCCGCGGGGGCCGCGGGGGCCGCGGGACTCCTCGCACCGCTTGGTCAACGTGACGGCACCGGACGCGGCGGCGTTCCGTGCGCGCATCGGCCGCAGCCTAGGCTCGCGCTCGCCGTGCTCGGGCTTCGACTGGCGGCGCGTGGCGCACGACGTCGTCGACCGCTACGGCGGCCGGATCCGGGAGCTGCAGCTCGTCCTCGCCGCGAACGCGACTGACGCCGCCAAGGACGCCGGGCGGCTCGCGTTCGCGGCCGTCATGCCGTTCGTGTCCGACTCGCGGCGGGCGGGCGCGCTGCGGCGGTGCGCGCTCGCCCACACCGGCGCCGTGCCGCAGGACGCGCTCTCGCCGCAGGAGGCGCTCATCCGCAGCGCCGTCGAGACCGTTGTCACGCGCATCTGCGCCACGTTCCTGCGCGTCTACTTCGGCTATCTGCGCGGCGCGGCCGCGGACGAGATCGGCGCGTGGAGGGCCGAGGTCGACGGGCTGGTCGCGTGGCTCGACTGGGACGTGTGGCGCACCTGCGAGCCGTCCTGCGCTCGGAACGAGGTGTGCGCAGGCGCCCTGTGGCCGATGCTGGGGCGGCTGGACGCCGAGGAGTGGAGCCGCCCCCGGTGCGTCAACAGCTCCGTCGTCGAGCACGGCCGCTCCGGGGGGCGGCGCGACGCGCGCATAGCGGTGTAGGTACCGCTCGTGTCCGGAGACCTTGGATGCAGATACATAGATCCAGCTGCAGCCGGCTTCCATCCCGCCATCCTGGGCAATCGATCGGTCGGGTTCGTTCATCATCCTGGTTTTGTTTTGTTTTGTTTTGTTTTGTTTTGTCAATGTACATATCTATTCATTAGTCGCATGCATCCTATCAGACATCAGATTATGGTGATGTACACGCTTTCCCGCTTCCTTTCCGCCGTCCTCGCGGCCCGTCGTGGCTCCCGCTCGTCCGTCCCAGGAGTGCAGATCGCACCAAGGAAATAGCAAATGAAAAGACAAGGAACCACCTCCCTCCCTAATCCTCTTCTGCTGAGGCCACGGAGGAAGGCGTTCCCCCCAGCCGTGTCCGGTAACTATGTGTCGCCCCACGTCAGCGGAGGCGAGAAAGTCCAGGCTTCCCCGGGTCCGCAAAGAAATTCCGGATCTTGAAGCGATCCCTAGTTACCCCCCCGCCAACAGGATCTCCTGCTGGCGCTTCCATTGTCGGCAGTGCTTGGAAAAGCTGCTCCCGCGTCAGGGTCTGGTACGGCACTTGGCGGTGGGCCGGCTCTTCGTCCACTGGAGGCGACCAGCGAGTGGGCCGTCTTCAACCGGTAGATCCCCGCGGCGAGTCGCTTGTTCGCCGTGGCCGGGATGAAGTCCGGCTGTGTCTACCCGGCACTTTCTGTGGGTGGCTTTGGCGTCTGCCCACGCCTTTGTCTCCACCCACTTGGCCTCGGCCCATGATCGTGGGCAGGCTGCCCTGCCTCCATGTCCGAGTGACGGCGCGATACGCAGTCACGAGCCGAAGTTCCTCCCCCACCCCGTGTCGATTCAACACCGAAACCCTCGGCCTGGATGGGTGCCATATCTACTCTTCTCGCGGTGATCGCCCCGCTCTCCCTGCTCCATACCGGGGCAGCGGCAGCCTGCAGCCGTCAATCCGGAACGTCGCACCGCCTGGGCAGGTAGAGTGCCCATCCATATACATGGCACAAGGTGGAAAAACCGCCCATATGCGAATACAGGCAGATATCTAGAGCTCCTGAACCACACGCGCGCTGCAACACGCTTCCCCATGGTATTCAATAAAGCTTCGTTCTGCGCCCTCGGGTGCAGACACGGACAGTAAATCCCCAAAAAGAAATCCCCAGCCAAAAACTCCGTCCATAGAACCCACCCCTGCCCCGTCCCTTCGCCTCAGCTGTAAGTATTACAAGTCCAAACTCCAAAGGTATACCTCACTCGCCGTCCCGCCCCAAGCAAAGGAAACCCAAGGAGGAAATAAATGGGTATATATATATATATATGTACGGGGGATTAATCAAACATTAAGTGTTAGTCGGTGTCATAGCTCGTAGCTCGTCGTCGTCAATTCGGCAGCACGGACGACCCAATAGAGGCGACGCTCTTCCTTCCATCAGCGGCAGGCTTGGGGTCAGGGAGGCTGCGGTGGCCTCCGGCCCAGAAGCAGCAGGCGAGCGGCGCTCTGATCGCCGATGCGATGTCGCCGAACCACTGCTTGCATGCCGGGAACGTCGTGACGATGTATATCAGTCCGTTCCAGAAGCCTTGTGCGGGGAGCACCGCCGCTGCAGCAAAGTTCAGTCCGAAGTGCGAGGCTTTCGGATCCATCAGGCCGGAGACACGGTTGATGCTCGACGGCAGCTAGCGAGGGGGTTCGTCAGTCGGCAAGGAGGGGAGAGGAGGAGCGAGGGACGAACCCAGGTGATCAGCAATGCGAGGAAGAACAGCATTGCGCAACGGCAGTACGCCCATGCGGCGGTGTTGGCTTCGACGGCGGTGTTGGCCTGGCCCCGCGGTCTAAGCGGGGGGCGTCCCCGTGGCACGGCTTCGATGTGGCACGTGTAGCCCGACATTTGCGACACGATGTCGACGCGGCCCGGAAACGCTCCCGGTGGCGTGTCTTGTCGCGGGGTGACATCTACGGGCCGGACGATGGCGGTCTCGACCGTGTCCACGGTCGTCACCGCGATCCGTCCGGAAGCCACGTGCGGCACGGCCGAGCCCGGCAGCGACGAGTGCGGGTCTTTGGCGAAGCGCCGCAGGTTCTGGCGCAGGCGGAAGATTATCCGGCCGGCCAGGGCGTAGATCAGGAACGTTGCCACCAACACAACCCTGCACGTCCCGTCAGAACAGATGGTCGCCGACACCCACAGAGGGGGGCACACCATATCGGGCCGTAGAAGGCGGCAATCCTCAGGATCTTCCACTCGTCGGAGATCCAGCACCACAGGGTGGCCTCGCCGTAGATCGGGCTCTTCCTCGGCGAGCGGACGAGCAGGAAGCTGATGCTCGGGACCAGCGGGATGCCGTAGCAGAGGATGACGTAGATCGGCTCCAGCACTCGCAGCTGCTTCGTGGTCTTCTTCCGGAACACGGTGAGGTAGACGTTCCATGCCATCGCCAGACACTTCCACGCGCACAACACCTTGTCAGCGCGTGCGGTGGGGGGGGGGGGGGGGGGGGGGGTGGCAGGCGGGGGGGGGTGGGGGGGCGACAGAACA
>Ga0307516_10001721_pt1 | contig 30060 bp, 51 predicted proteins | sample 19_EM_MG_FD_203310 | JGI IMG/M metagenome (GOLD analysis project Ga0307516, IMG submission 203310) | Populus trichocarpa ectomycorrhiza microbial communities from riparian zone in the Pacific Northwest, United States - 19_EM | ecosystem: Host-associated > Plants > Roots > Unclassified | place... | reverse complement strand
CCCCGAGGTAGCTCACTAATACACGACCAGATCTCTCGCATACGACCTATTCGCAGACCGGGTCTTCCGTACACCCAGAATGTCCATCCGCCTCAGTGCGGGTATCGAAGAATGGGTTCATTTAGAGCGAGAAAAAGGGTATCGTTTCCTCCGAATTCGTGATGGGTCCCGCTGAGGATTTTGTCCGTTCCAGCGGGTTGGCCCACGAACTGCGCCCGGAAATCAAGTCACTCATCGCCCACCTTCGAACTCATTCCATGTATTTCCCAGCGTTCGAGAGCCCGTTCCTCAAGATGACGGCAGCATATTACACAGACGAGAGTGCACGACTCATGAAAGCGCTGAAATCTGACCCCGCGGAGTTCATGAAGCGCTGCTTCGAGAGGGTGAAGCAAGAGGTGGACAGAGCCAAGGACATGTTCATCGAAGATAGTTGGGAAAAAGTAAGAGCCACTTGTGAGGTGGCGTTGTTCAACCAAAGTCATTCTTGGGTCGCGAGAGATGGTGCGTTTGTCGGAGCCTCACATACACCCTTCTCACGCCAGCCCCCCCAGCCCTACCCGAGCTTATGGATAACGAGGATCTGGAGAGATTGGGCGAAGTGTATACAACATTTACTCGCGCCAAGTGCGCGGACGAGGTTCTTCAGTCATTCAAGCATTATGTTCACGTAAGCGAGGAAGTTGCAAGCCATCTAATTTTCGGGTACTGAATGCAGGTTCTAGAGCACCGTGGTTCTCATCGTCACCGACCTCCCACGGGATGGAGACATGGTCGAACGGCTCCTAAGGTTCAAAGCGTTCACCGAGAAGGCTGCGAACATCGCTTTCGTGGACTACACCCCGTCGACCACCAATGGTGCGTCTGCTTCGCACAGTGCCCCCCAGCAATACAAAGCAACCCCGAGCGTGGAATACGATTATGCAATCCGCGATGGATTCCAGGGTGGTTTCTCCAAACGCAGGAACAAACCAGCAGAGATGATCGCGAAGTACCTCGATCGGGCGATGAGAAAGGGACAAAAAAGCGCTACCGACACAGAGTTCATGAATCTCCTCGGAGATGTCCTGCAGTTGTACAGGTTTACTGATGACAAGGACGTCTTCAGGACCTACTACATGCGCGCATTGGCCAAGAGGTTATTGTTGTCCCGAAGCGCGAACGACGCGTTCGAGATCGCTGTTCTAAAGAAGTTGACTGACGGTAGGACTTCGCAAACTCGGCCGGTTAGGGTGCTGACTCTTTCGTCTTGCAGAATTCGACCCCGAATTTTCGAAGGGAGAGGTCATGTTCAAGGATATGGCCCTTTCCCGTGACTTGGTGACCGCGTATCGGGAAAGTGGAGGAAACCGTTCCCCAGTTCCTGGCGGCAAGGGCAAGGGCAAGGCAGGCAGAGAGGATGATCCGAAAGCCACATTCATGCTGCTCCAAGCCTCGTCGTGGCCGTTCGCTCCGAAGGACAGGGATGCAGATTTACCACCACACGTGAGCCTTTTGGCCGGTCGGTTGTTGCAATCCCGTGAGACTGATCTCGGTGCCCCAGATGCTGGAGCAACTCAGCAGCTTCACCGAGTTCTACAAGAAGAAGCACGAAAACAGGGTCTTGAACTGGGATCATGCCCTTGGAAACGCCTCTGTGATTGGAAATTTTAAAGGGGGGAAGAAGGAGCTGCTTGTCAGCCTGTACCAGGCGATCGCCCTTCTCCAATTCAATGAGAACATCGGAGGGATTGGGTACAGCGAGATCAAAACAGCGACTGGAATTCGTGAGTCTCATCCAGATTCTAGCTAAGCAACAGTTACTAACCAGTTTGCGATACGCCACGACCAATTCACAGCCGATGTGGATTTGAGGAGAACCCTCCAAAGCCTTGCGTGTGGCAAACAGAAGGTTTTGAAGAAGAAACCCGTCGGGGCCGACGTCAACGAATCGGACATCTTTTATTTTAATGATGATTATACAAGCCCAAGATATCAAGTGCGGATCGATTCCATCCAGGCGAAGGAAACGGTGCGTGGAACCGTTCCATTCGAAACTTCTTTCTAACCAACGAACCTTACTGCGGGGGAATGTTCAGCCCGAGGAAACTAAACGTACGGAAGCTTGGATCGAAGCCGACCGGAAACAGGAACTCGACGCCGCTGTCGTCCGGATCATGAAGGCGAAGAAGAAATTGACCTTCGAACAAATCAAGACGGAGGTTATCGTCGCTGTGAAGCAACGGTTCCTACCGGAGATAAAGCATATCAAACAACGGGTGGACTATTTGGTAGAGAACGAATATTTGAAGAGGGACGAAGCCGTTAAGGACGTTTTTGTGTATTTGGCGTAGGCGCGTACCCCCATCTATTTTGTGTTTGTTTGCGGAGCCGCCCCTGCTTGGCGGAGGGTTGTGTCCTAACTGAAGTGTTCAAGCCCGATGAGTGAGTGGGGGTCCTTCAACCATCCGTTCATAAGGTATGGTTGGCTCGCTGTCAAACCCTCCCCATATGCACTGTCCCTCTCGTGGGGACAGACCACCTTGGCACGCACAGAGGTTGAGATGTCGCAGCGTCGCGATCACACTGGCTGCACATGACATGCGAAAGTTCACTGTCCCGAGTCTGCAGTGTTTGCATCCTCAATATCACCTCGGAACCCGAAATCAGATTCGCCCCACCTCGACCAGAGCTTAGTTTAACCAAGCCAACCGAAGTAGTTGTCTACCTTCACACCACCGACACTTGCGAGCAACCGCTGAAAGGTTTGTCCACACGACCTTCGCAACTTTTGTGGCTGCTGGGGCGATACTACTCGCTTCCTTCTGGGCAGGGGACCGATGCGAGCGACGACGGGGTAGCGATTTGTAGGACTCAGGGTGTACATCACTACATTGTGTTGCAATTCCTGGTCAGGTCACTGATGCAGTGCCATCCACCTGAGTCGGCTCTGTTCACGTGAGTGCGTCCCCCCACGGCACACCACCAGAACCCTGACGCTTGTGAATCAAGGATTATTCTCATCTATTGGAAAGCGGGCCCGTCGATTATTACCGCCTTGCCTTGGTACCGGTGAGCAATTAGGGGGCCTTCCACAGCCGCCCTCTCCGCCTTCCGAGCTCTCGGAAGCCGCACCTGGGCCGCATTTCGCCAGGGCTCCCAGACAGACTACCTTTGCGGCGAAGCCCAGAAGGTGACTTTGAGCTGGTCTCGAAGGGAGGACTCTTGCCTGGTGGTATTTCAGCCACCAGCGCAGCTTCTGCTTATCCCTACGTCACGCGATACACGGGCCTTCAGGTCGATGTGCGCGGATTACCCGAAGGAATCCACATCCACCCTCTCAGCCTCGACGTTACATCTGGAACACCCACACGTGGCCGCACTAGCCGATGTTCGGCTGGCGAGGGTACCTTGACCAGAGTTCAGTGACTGGATCTCAACCTTGGGCGCTTCTACGGATGAACTTGGGGCCATGTGAACCGGACGGCGTTTCTCAGCTTGGCGGCGATTTGTCTGGCACGGCCAAGCGTTCCGAATACCGTAATCAAACAAACTCGTGGTAGCACTCGCTGGGTGGTTTTACTAACCCGCCTCTGGCGTGCTATACGGTGATTGGCGTCGGCGATATGTCCAGGGTGAAACTGATATGTTTCATGTGGGCAACGCTTTACGTCCATGGTACTCCCTCTCGGTTGAAAGGTTGGTGCTAGCGGGCGTGATAGCTGGGAAGCGGCGTAAACTTTCGCGTTCTAAAATGGCCTTTCGTTATCACTAGGGCCCACCGCGTCCAACGGATAACACGTCCATTGAACGCATCGCGAGTGTATGTTGAAGTATGAAACAATACTTTCAGAAAGTATAGGGGAATGAACGCAGATGAAATGTAAGTCGCCCGCGTGCCATCCAACGAGGCTCATTCCCGGTTGTTTCTCCCGGACCTCTCCAACGTTTGTTCGATTCCCTTCATCTCAAAATCGCGATTCATTCAACAGGTCTATAGCTCGTTGCCCGGTCTGGGACGCTGGGTTTGTTCATCCGGGAATCGCCGTTCAATGAGAACTCCTAACCTTCTCGAACTGTCGTCGGCACATCATCGGGGTTTTGACCGAAGGTGCATCGTGCCCCCTGGAGAAGCACGGAACGAATAGAATTGCGCTGATGCGAGGGAATGTTCCCCCCATGGTGAACCTGCCGCAAAGTAACTCTGACAAGAAGGTCTGTCCGGTTTCCGCGTTGTACTCCTGAACGTCCATTCCTCAGGTGGGTTATCTTGCAACTGAGCCTATTGGCAGCCTTTGTCATGCGGGATTCTCCACTCATCGAAGCTGTTCTCGAAGAGTTCCATATATGCGCCGCAAGATACGAGGGTGTTACGTACAAAACCTGCTCACCGTTGTTGACGGGATCGACCCCGCAAAGTGACGGCACCTTTTCATGAGTGGGAATTTGGGTTTTTAGCCCAAAGTCACCGACGAGTTTTGTGAGTAAAACAATATATTGTCCGCGTAAGTATCAATGACCTCGACGCCCCGGCGGGACACTTCGGTCTTATTCGGTTCGATACACTCCACGTTGCAGTATCCCACTGTATTGGCGTGCGGTTGGTGTACGCAGTACGTCCCGTCTCTATTGTTTGGACAGATGGTGAACCACCTCACGTGATGATCCAGCGACCGCTCAAACCCCTCCATTCCGGTAACCATTGGAAATTGTGTCTGCGGGACACAGAGCGTTCCAGGACAAATAATGTCTGGCACTGGAGTGGGGTTCTTTCGCACACCGCAACACACTTGGAGATCAAGAGGTCGTTATTTCTACGGAATACTACGTCCCGCCCCTTTACACGGGACCCTACAATCGACTGCGGCTGCAGGAAGCGCGGCCTCGTTAAGTTGGGTTCTACATTCTACCGAAGAAACCCCAGATAGAAGGCGGCAAGAAGTTGTTTTGATTACCTCTTCGGTGGTGGGTTGTTGGTAAGGAATGAACGTCAATGAACAAGGGTAAGCTTGAGATTGGACCCGAAGATTCGTGGCAGATTACGGGGTCCCGATACGGACCGGAGATGAAGATTTTATTAGTCGCCGGAGGTGTGGCCAGCCACGAATCTGGCGGGGAATACAAGGTAGGTATTTGTGAGGACCCTCCTGGGCCCAGTCCAGGACAAAAAGGCTGAGGCAATCGGTTGTGTGGGCTCGAGTCTCGTGGTCGGTCGGATTGTGAAGTACTTATCTGAATGTTGATCCCAACTCTGATGATGGGGCAGTTTTAGAAAATGGGGGAGTCCCGTCTTCGCCGATTACAATCGAGGTAATCCTCTGGCTTCCGAGTCACCCTGTCTCCGGAGTTATTTTTTTCTTCGTGTTCTTCATACAGTTGAACGGAAGGCCCTTGGCATCTACCTCATTATCCGGTCTTGTCAGCGAAGACGTCGCCTGCGGCCGTTTGGGCCAATCTCTTCGATCGCCCTGTTCGCGCCATCCCTCTGCCAATACTATCAGTCCATATGGATCTGAAATCTTGACTGCGGACTTCAATTGAGAGGCTTCCTTCTGACCCGACTGTGTCCACACGATCTCCCCGCGCTAGGCATCAACCCGAGCCTTGCCTCCTCGGGTAATGAGATTGCCAGTGGGTTCGCAGGGATGCATAAATCCCATGGTTGGATCATACCGGACCCCCTGGAGACCCCCCTTCCGCTCTTCCGAGCATACCACGCTTGCACTGGCTTTTAACCCACCATGGAGAAATCCTCCCACCCGAGCCTCGAGAAGAGGGACAGCTCTGATAGCAGCGAGAAGGGTGATTTACACGGCGTCGTACGTGTGCTACTCGCCTTGTCGTTACGACATAAGCTGACTACGACCGCCCGCCCTGTAGGATGTATTGGCTAGTGACATCCAGGCTCTTGGCCCGGACATCATTGAGGCGGCGGAGCATGCCAAGACTATGACCCCAGAGGAGATCGAGGACGTGATCGACCATATTTTGCTCGAGGTACGCCGATCCCCAGAGCGGTAACATTCGACAGAGCACTAACGGGCGGCTGCGTCAACAGCACGGAAAGGACCCCAACTTCCCTCCTCGCGTTCTCGATGCCGCAAGCCGCTACAAGTATGATGAATCTCTGAGGGACCACCCGGCCGAGTATCAGAGGGTTTATGAGGAGCTCAAGGTCGAAGCTGCCTTGGTCATCATTGTGCGTATCCCGTGTTGGGTTGTCGTGGATCTTTTTGTGACCTTGCGGTAGAATTCGCCCTACGCCGAAGTGCGTGCTGTCGTCGACAACCACGACGACCCCACAATTCCCGCCAGCACATTCCGTGCTTGGTTTGTTGGTATCATCTTTGTCGCCGCCGGAGGTTTCATCAACCAGTTCTTCAGCATTCGATACCCTGGTATCGGCGTCGGTTCCAATGTTGCTCAGTTGTTGTAAGTTCGAAGCCACCCCTCCGTGTGTTCCGTCCGGCTCACAAGTTCCTTATCAGAGCTTTCCCCGCCGGCAAGCTGCTCGAGGTTGCCCTTCCCGATAAAAAGTTCACCACTTTCGGCTACACATGGTCCCTCAATCCTGGAAAGTTCAACATGAAGGAGCATATGGTTATCACCATCATGGCCAACGTTGGGTTCTCTGCCCCTTACACCGCTTACATTGTCTGGGTGCAATACCTCCCCCTCTACTTCAACCAAGCATGGGCCAGCAGCTTCGGCTACCAAATACTGGTTGCTTTATCGACCAACTTCATCGGTTACGGCCTTGCTGGCCTTACCCGTCGTTTCCTCGTGTACCCCTCGCGCGCTATCTGGCCCTCTAACCTGGCCACCATCGCGTTAAATAGGGCTTTCCATGCCGGAACAAACGCTTCCGCAAACGGATGGACTGTGTCAAGGATGAAGTGGTTCACATACTGCTTCATCGCCATGTTCATCTACTTCTGGTTCCCCAACTACCTCGTCGCTGCCATGTCCTACTTCAACTGGACGACCTGGATCGCTCCCGAGAACGTCCACTTGGCTGCGGTCACCGGTACCTACGGTGGTTTGGGATTGAACCCCCTCCCCACCTGGGATTGGAACCAGTGCGTCGTGGCGGGTGACCCACTCATCAACCCGTTCTACAGCATCTTCAACTCCTTCCTCGGGACTATCGTCACCTTCCCCATCGTCCTCGCCATCTGGTACACCAACACTTGGAACACGGCCTACATCCCAATCAACTCCAACCGCGTGTTCGACAACACCGGCGCTCGGTACCAGGTCTTGAAGACCGTCGACAAAGACGGTCTATTCGACGATGCCGCCTACAAAGCTTACTCCCCTTTGTACCTCTCTGCCGGGAACGCATTTCTCTACGGCATGTTCTTCGCCGTCTATACTTCGACTATCACCCACACCTACCTCTACAACCGTCGTGAGATCGTTGCCGGTTTCAAGAACTTGATCAATCGCAAGTCCGCCTTCGCAGACTCCAAGGATGTCCACACCCGTCTCATGAGGAGTTACAAGGAGGTTCCCGAGTCCATCTACTTTGCCGTCCTCGTAGTCTCGATCGCTTTGGGTGCTGTAGGCGTCGGTGCTTATCCCACCCACACCACTCCGGCCGTCGTTTTGTACGGCGTCTTCCTTGCCCTCGTCTTCTGTATCCCCTGCGGCGTTGTCATGTCCATTACGAACGTCGAGGTTACCTTGAACGTCATCGCAGAGCTGTTCGGAGGTCTCTGGTTCCCTGGTAACGCCACCGCGATGAACTACTTCAAGTCTTACGGATACGTCACGACCTCCCACACTCTCCACTTTGCTCAGGATCTCAAGCTCGCACACTACATCCACATCCCACCCTGGGTCACCTTCAACTGTCAGATGATCGCGACCTTCGTGTCGACCTTTGTCTGCACCGCCATTCTCAACTACCAGATGACCCAGATCCCCGACGTCTGCACGGCTAACCAGAAGGATAGGTTTACCTGCCCCGGTGTCAACACGTTCTTCACCGCTTCAGTTCTCTGGGGCACCCTCGGTCCCAGGAAGATGTACGGTTCTGGTGCCATCTACAATTCCCTCTTGTGGTGTTTCCTCATTGGTGCCCTCATGCCCATCCCCTTCTACTACCTCCGCAAGAAGTCGAAACTCCTCCAGTACTTCCACGCTCCCGTCTTCTTCTACGGGGGCCTCATTTGGGCCCCTTACAACCTGTCCCACGCTTGGGCTGGTGTTCCTCTTGCCTTCATGTTCAATTACTACATCAAGAGGAACTTCCTTGCTTGGTGGTCGAAGTACAACTAGTGAGTGTCTGATTCAAACACCGGCGTGAGTCGTATCTCAATTGTTTCCTTTCAGCATCACCACCTCCGCTTTCTCTTGCGCCATCGCCATCTCCGCCTTGGTCATGTTCTTCGCCCTGCAACGGCAGGGTCTCGAAATCAGCTGGAGCGGTAACAACTTGCCGTTCGAGGGTCTCGACGCGGCGGGTCCACGACTCAGGACCCTCGCTGAGGGTGAACACTTCGGTCCTGGAGTTGGCGAGTTCTAGGTCCTTTCACTCTCTGCTGTCAATCGCATGGTTTAATTGTTACGATCCGTTTGTGCTTGGCCAATAGGGCCAGCCATGACGCATGATGCACGAATGACTACGTTGTACTTCCTATCTCTGGCTTGGCATTCCATGCGCATGCCCCTCCCGGTGTTTCACAGCGATTGAGTACTTGAGTCGCCAACAGCGCCGGTGGATAAGGTCACGGCTTTGCCCTCGTGATCAAGTATCGCCTGGAGAATGTGTCTCCGTTAGCGGCCTCGGTCACATAACGGCTAGCGCGAATCGGAGTCGATTGAACCTCTCTTGTGTGTCCACATGGGTTTCGATATGCCACCTGTTACCTGGAGCGTTTGTTTATACCTCGGGGTGGTTATGAACACCGCAACCTTAGTAGGTTGATCTTGGCAAGTTAGGGAAAACACCAGAGGCAGTAGGTTTCACCACGCGAACCATTGCACTTCTCCCGGTGGTCGGAGATCCACCTGCCAGTGAGGGGAGGGAACTGTTCCTCGTCTTGTCGCCTTATCTTATCTAGGCGATAAGTAGGTTTCTCAGGAACAGGGTGGGGACGACCATGTGCAACGGACACGAGACTCGCGTGGAGTGTAAAAGTCTTACTACACAGTCGTCGTTGAAGGAAGACACCCCTAGGTGCTGTCTTGAACGCTTCGCTATCTTCTGTTCCCTGGGGTCGGCCCGGATGACCTTCGAATTCGGGTTCTTCCATATTACTTCAGCGTTCTCACGTGGGGGCAGCAACGATAATCCGCCATGAGCATGTTCCGTGCTCCCGGTCTGTCGTTCTCGGGCTGGCTGTTGGTGCTGCTAGCTATTGTGGTCACAGGTCAACCCCCTGTTCAGTCCTACCTCGGGAGCGACCACGTGCGAAATCCTTCTGCCGGAGGGAGTGTGCCCTTGGCAGACAACGAGTTGGCAAAAGGGCTTTCCGACCGCGGTTGGGACAGACCGGCGGACAAGGAATCGACTTCAAACTTGATTTTGGAATCCATAGGATCGTTACTGCAAACCTGGGGCAGTACGCGGCGTCGGAACGGTGAGCAACCGGGTGAGGCGATTGCACTGAGAACTGAATCAATCGTGCCAAGGTCACGCAGTAATTCCCACCACGCTTCCGATAGGTACCACTCTATACCATGGACGTCGCTGGCCGGAGCCACCTTCTTCCCCAGAGTGGCTGGCCCTCAACTCAGAGTTCTCCTACATCTTTTCAAACGGGACGGCATATATGCACACGTATGCCACCATCCGTGACCTGCGGTTAGTCTACTTCGACGGCAGTAGCGCCTCCAAGTTGGCAAGCGGGTCGATGGACGTTGTCGACTTGCTCATCTGGAACGAATTCGACGAGGGGAGGATTTGGGACGAATACCCACGAATTAGGGCGCTTTGCAAATGGGGGAAGAAGTGGGGAATCGACGGCTATGTACGGTGCGTCGCGACCCGCGCCGATGTTTTCGGTCAATTCACGCTCTTCCCCAAGGATGCAAATGGATTTGTGGGTCTACAATCCCAAAGCCCATTGTGTTTACGAAGTGACAACTACTACAGTGAGGTGATGGTCTGCGACTTTGAAAAAAGCGTGGACTTGGTGTCCAGCGTGAAGATAATCCCACCCTCGTCGCCCATTAGACATACCCCTGGTCAACCCATATACCTCGATCCTACCCTCCCACCGGGCTGGCGTGGTAGCCCACGTTCGTACGCTTCGATGGTTTTCGAAGTCGTTCATTCCGGGTCATGGCAGAATCACCGAGGTGGCGAGATGCGCTTCCGCCTCGATTTCTCCCGGTTCATCACGTTCTTCAACCCTAAAGTGAAGAGCCTCGTTGAACAAAGGAGGGTCCAGACGAGAGAACAATACCGAGCGAAGGGGATTTCGATGCCAGACCTCGACTCGATTAGGTCAACCATCGACTTGGCGTACTCCGACTGGGGTGCTACTGGGAGCGGGGTCGATTGGGGCAGCATGGTCCGAACCATTCAGGACCGTTATGCCAAGCGGTTGGAACTCATAGATGACCTGCTGCAAAACGGGGGCGACGCGACCGAGGTGGCGGCTCGCGTGCGGGAACAGATCTTGGCATTACTTACACCACACATGCCGTTCGGAGCGTACGAGGGTGATGTCAAGGGTAGAAGGGGTTGGGTGGGACCGGTTGCCCACCGCTGCTCCACCACACTCACAAGGTGGGTCACGTTAAGGCTGGATACATCCATGACCCCGTCAGAGCGCCTCATCAAGGAATCAATCGAGGACGTCCAGCACGAGATCTGTCGTGTCATCTCAGAGATTTGGGTCGACGCATTTGCGATCGAAGAGGAGACTGATCTCCGGAAGTTTTCTGGGTTGGTGGGAGAGTGGAGAGCCAAGGTTCTGAAGTTGATGGACTGGTTGGACTGGCCTATGTGGGTGAAGTGTAGCCCTCAATGCGATGAACCAAGGGAGATGTGCTATTTGCCGATGTGGCCGTGGGTGGAAGGAGGTTGGGGTTATTACGAGCCGGACGGTCCGAGGTTGGAACCAAAATGTATCCCAAGGTTTTCACCATACCCTTCGTTTTTAGATGACCCTGTGTAGTTCTGCATTCCGAGTCCGATGTATTTGGTTTTGTATTGGTAAAACCTCAAACGGAGGGTCGGACTCGAGTGGCCCTTGGCTCCCCGTGCAAGGACAAATTAGAAAGAAGAAAACCGGAGCTGACAGGTTTCTCCGGTTCAAACGGTGAACGGGCGGGCCCTCGAGCGGTATGTCATTAGATACTGTACACCAGAGATTATAAAAACGTCAATATGCGTGCAAGGTAATAAATTGCGCTTTCTAGATCGCCACCTTCACCTTCTCCTTCATCTTTGACCAGTCAGAGCTAGCCCTGCACATAGCCCTAAACACACCACCCTGTTTCTTCAATAAGGCGAGAGGGGTATCGAACTCCATGACCTTCCCTTCCCCCATGACCAACACCCGATCATAGTCAAGCACAGTGTTGAGCCGATGCGCGATAGTGAGCACGATTGTACCCCGGAGTTCCTCACGGATTGTACGCTGGATCTAGAAGGATGAGCTGTCAGTCTTGCACACCCAGGTGCTTGCGTTCACACCTCACGTACCTCTTCATCCAGTTCGACGTCAATCTGCGAGGTCGCTTCGTCCATGATGATGACGCTGGTCCGTTTGAGGATGGCCCTCGCTAAAGCCATCAACTGCCTTTCCCCAGCACTCAACGATCCTCCCTTGTCCATGGGCATATCCAAGATACTAGAAGTCGTCCTGTGCCTTTGTTCGAGGAGGGCAGTGAGGTGACACCTCCGTAGGACATCAAGACACTCGACGTTGGAGTACTCTTCAAAGGGATCGAGGTTGCTCCTGACGGTTCCAGAGAACAAGGCTACATCCTGGCTGACCATGGTCTATTGAATGGAGGTGAGAGTCGGAGAGGTACTGAGAGCTCAACGGGTTAGCTTACGATTCTACTCCGCAGATCCTCCAACCCGATGGTCGAGATGTCGATCCCGTCGATCCTGAATGTACCTTCATCAGTTCAGTACCTATACCTAATGGTGCGGATGCATACACTATCTTTCCTTCGGTCGCTTCCACCATGCGCAGCAGCGACAACGCAAGAGTCGATTTCCCTGACGAAGAAGTAGAGTGAGGACAGCCAACCTACAAAATAAAGAGGACAACGTACCAGATCCTGTGCGCCCCACCTGAAGGTTTCGCGTTAGAACGAACGAGAGGAATGTAGTAGTGGGGTGCTTACCACCCCGATTTTCTCCCTCGGTCGGACAGTAAAGTTGACAAGATTCAACGCGGGTGGCAGGTTCTCCGAGTACTTTATGACAAGGTTCTCTACACGAACCTCCCCTTCGGTCGAAGGCCAGTACGCAGGGGGTCTCCGGTCAGTAACGAGTGGTCCCTCTTGCGGCACTTCGAGGTACTCGACGATACGTTCTACGGAATTGAAATCCAGTTCAACCTGAGCGAGTACGCGAACTAGTTGTCGTGAGGCCTCGGCGAAGATTCCGGACTGGACGATCACGATGGCAGCGAGACCGTTTGAAACGTTTGCGAGCAAAGCAAAGGTTGTGGCGAAGAATACCAGGACGGATCCGAGGACTTTCGAGTGCTGGGTCAAGTAACGTAAACTCGGTGAAAGAGGAACGTACGGTCATATCTCCATCTCAACCACCCCGAACAAAGCCACTGATGATAGCGGTCAGCATTGCGCCAGAACCTTGAGATTCTCGCGGCGTACATAAACGTGATCGAAGCTCTGGAACTTGTCAATCTTCTCGTAAAACGACGCCTGGTATCTTTCCTCCATCGCAAACGCCCGGATGTGCGGCAATCCGTTCAGCAACTCGTCGAACCCTGAGAAGGCGGGAGACAGAGATATTGATTCCAGCCGCCTGAGATCTCTCGAGGCTCGGATGTAAGGCAGGCCGATCCTGATGTAAAACCAGGCGAGGATCACTGCCACTGGTGTGAAACTTGGCACAACCCAGGTGATGACCAAGGACGAGATAAAGAAGTTGAGCATTCCACCAATCGCACCTCGTGCGGAGTTCTGGAGTGCCCCATCCACTGTCGCGATGTCTATGCCCCCTGGTCAGATTGCGAATAAGCGTAAGAGGCAAGGACAAGACCTGTTGTGAACCGATTGAGAATCCTTCCGATCGGTGTGATATCCAAAAACCTCAACGGGGCCCTCACGAGCCGTTTGAGCATTTCCAGGAACAGCGATCTCGAGGCCTGCAAACTGGCGTAGTAGCCGAGAGCGGTGTACGCAAATAACGAGGCAGCACCGGTGGAGCAGATGACCGAAAACGTGATGACCCAGGGACGAACGCTAACTTCAGGTGGGGGGAAGCTCTTCCAAGGCAACTCGAGCTTGGGGAACGTGAATGGCATGGCGACAGAAGTGTACACCCCCATGAAGACCTGCGGAGTATTCTGTACCCCACCCCAAAGTCGGTCTTTTTCCGGGCCATACGCTCCGCTCCACGCAGCGATGAACACCTAAGCGGGCAAATCAGTACCAAACGCAGCTGAGACTGACACCACGAACTTGGTTAATGACGGTAACGAGGCGTATGAATACCATCAAGAAAACCGTCACCATCCACGTCCACACGCCCGCCGCACGAATGTATGTCCAATACGTCCTGTACGAAACCCTGCCCTCCGCTCTCTTCTCGGCCTCGATCAGCTTGCCCTTCTTCCTGCTCTGCTCCTGAGTGAGGACGGGGGAGGTGGCCTCACCCTCGGGAGGGGTTCCTGCAAGTGCGTCAGGCTCGTTGTTGTCCGGGGTGGCTTTCTGTTTCGATAAGGCCGCAGGGAATTCGTGGGCGGGTTCGTAAGCCTCAGGAACTAAGTCCTCTCGTTCGATAACCTCTTTCAAGTACCCACTCTTCCGTAATTCCTCAATCGCTCCGAACCTTCTCGCACTACCCTGGAAAAGTTCAACCAGGAAGGAAGAGATGGGAAGGCACAAGCTGATATGGTGAGTGACCAAAATGACGGTGCGGCCTTTGCAGAGAGGGCTGGAGAGCGCAGTTACGAGATGCTGGGCTGTATGCATGTCGACAGCTGCGAGCGGATCATCCAAGAGAATACACTAAACGGTCTCGGCTACAGGCCAACCAAGTATAGGGTGGAATATGACTCACCGATGCGCGCGAATACAATGCTCTCGCCAACGCGATCCTCGCCCTTTGCCCTCCGGAAAGTGTGATACCCTTCTCCCCGATTTCTAAGCCCAGGCCCGGTGAGTAGCCGAATCCACACTTCGTACGTTCCAAACACTCACCCGTGAGATCCCCAGCTTCGAATATCGCAAGATCCCGTTTCAAAGCGCACGATTCTAAAACAGCATCGTAACGTGCTTCGTCGAACCCGTCGTTGGAATGGCCGAACCGGGAACCGAAGGTGATGTTATCCCGGATCGTGGCATGTTCGAGCCCTAAAGTCCGGTGAGTCTGCGTAATCCCCTGCCATCACAATCGACCTACATGGAGTTTGAGCACAATACGCAACCTTTCCACCACTCTTGTTCAGCAATACTTTGCCATCCAGACATGCCATCTCTAAAACAGTAAACCTCTCAGGGAAGTACCATAACCGGAAAGTCCCTCGGAAAACCCACCTCCAAGGAGTGAGAGTAACAATGCAGTCTTTCCGGAACCGGTGGCACCACTAACAAGGCTCAACTTCCCAGTGGGGAAGCTGAGGTTCAGTGGACCAAGTTTGAAGGGCATATACTGGCGTCCTCTTTGAGGCACATTCCAGGTGAAGATTCCCTTCTCGAACCCGACCCTCGTTTCGGGCCCTGGGTTTCCGCGTCCGGATTGTGAAGGCTGGGGCGGTATCGAGGGTAGAGGCTTCCCTTCAGCGGTTTTCCTCTTCAACGACGAAGCCCAATCAGGGACCTCATCTTCCTTGAGGAAAGCCTCAATCCTTTGCATCGAGACATAGGCTAGTTTTTATCTGATCAGTCACCTGGGTCCATCGAGGGTGGAGGGTTTAGTAGATAGGTGCGTACCATGCAAAAGAGCGAACACCTGCCCTGGAAGCGCAGTCATCGGTTCCTGTAGATAAGAAAAGAGCGCTATCGAGGTAAACGCCTTAGAAACGGACAACTTCTCCCCCGCTACCAGGGTATAGCAAAGGAAGGTCGATAGCGCTGTGGCGGAAGGTATCCAGGTCCTGGTACTTGTCAGATCTATCGTATCCGAGTCTGCGGAAGGGCACGGACCAGATGAAACCGGTGAAAGTTGCAACGACATTCTCCCGTACTCTCCACTTGAGCTCGTGTTCTCGTGCGTCCGTGACCTTGGATTCCCAGAACCCTTCTGTGGTTTCCGTTCAGCGCGCTCGGCGGAGAAGGGGTAACGTGGAGCCAAACTCACCCCATCCATAGCACTTCAACAGCCGAAGGTTCTGGAAAAGTTCATGTACAATGCTCGATCTCTTGTCCTTGGCTTTCCATGAGGCACGAGTGATCTGAACGCAATGAGGCCGCGGGTCAGAATACAGGGGTAGAGGATGGGCGAAATTCAACCCACCCAGATATTGTACGTAGCCAACGGGTAGTTGAGAATGTAGACAACGAGTACGACCGCAACAGCGGCCAAAGAGCTCCAACCCAAGATCCTATCGAGGGAAAGTTTCAGAGAAAGGTCGGCTTCCCCGAAAGTTGCGAAACCGAACCTATACAGAAATACGATGGCAATTGCTAACCGTACCGGAGCCGCGAATATTCCCGAGAATTCCCAGAACCGCTGAGCGACAGCGTACGCATCACCCCTGGGAACATTGAGAACTTAGTAGGTGGAAACCTGGCGTCACATACTGCATAAGGTTGACGACTTTTCCCAGGTCAGCGTTCGTCTCTTCGTTCCCCTCATCGCTTGTGGAAGTGGTGTGCTTTCCAGAAATATCACGTCGCTTCAGTGCCTTGTAGTGCAGCGAACAGAAGAGTTGACCGCGGGTGCGCTCATAGCACCTTCGGGTATGCCACGTTTGGAACATGTCCTTCTGCGCAAAGGATATGTTGGCGAGGAATGTGATAAGGGCATAGAAGTACGCAATTTCCTTGGTACTCGAAGAAGGGTCTTCGATTGCTGCGAGAATACGTTGAAGTGCGAATGGAGGTACGAAGCCTGAAGGGAATCAAAAGAGTGTTACATTCTCATACAGAGGACCACACACCTACGACCGCGCTCCAGAATTCCAGTGTGAGGTCCAATCTATAGAGGTGTCACAATCAGCGTCTTGAGAGGATTCTTTAGGTACAGCACATTAGATCCAGAGAATTAGATACGATAAGAAAACGTAGGAGTGAGTGTGTAGGGTGCCTAACCGAGGTGAGTTCGATGGAGTGCTTCGTGATGCCGGAACGTACAGTTCGAGATACTGTAAGCACTTGTGGAAGATATTCTTGTGCTTAAAGAAGGGCGACAGGGTCCAAACATCCACTTCATCCAGCGTGTGGTCCCCAGCTGACTTGAAGATGGGTTCGACGTATGAGAAGCTCATCCATTGCCAGAGGCTTGCCGCGTCTTCAGGATTGGTATCATCGTCTGAGGACGGCTGCACGCGCGCCCATATCAGAATCGTGTATGCATCTTCGACGGGATGTCTCACCTCATGAACTCGTGCGACGTTGACGGCGGGGAGAACCGGTTGCAGCGGTAGGGTGCCTAAAAGACAGAGCAATAAAAACGGAATACACGCCCAGAACACGGTGAGTAGTGTGTACCCGATCCGCGCCGGGACCCCAGAGACGGAAAGGTATAGGTCCCCAGTTGCTGTGATAACAGCCTCAAGACAGAATAGGAGTAGAAGATACGGGGGGGAGGAGGGGGAGCGCGCTGCAAGTCCGAGGCCAATACCGCCCTATAATCGACAATCGTAATCAGGAAGTGGGGTACGTCGACTACACGTTGTACGCGCACCCAAATGATGGCAGAAACCCCGGAACGTATCAACCACATGGAATCAGGCACTAAAAGCGTGTAGAAAAACAGTGCGACCCAAGACAGCGCTTGCGCAGCAGGCAACGCGACAAATGCGCGCCGCTTCCAGGCCGGTGGTTGGATGATTTTTCCAATGGGGTCAAGGAGGTCTTCCAGCACGAGGAAGTTCGTGAAAGGAACACCGATCCATCGAAAGACCCTCCTCAGAGGTCCGAGGCGGCATGCCAGATCAAGCGAGACCAGGCATGTTATGATCGCGCATGGGGTTACAGTGCCCAGCCACCATACCACGGTTGACGTTGATATCCACTCTCTTTGCGACTTTTGCGTTCGTGGTAGGGACGAGGTCAGCGTGAGTCGGGGTCTTCAAAACACCGAGTGGGTCGACGAACCCAGTGGAACATGCTCGAAGGACCCATCGACATTCGACGTATTCGGGCGGAAATGCCCGCTAATCCGACGGAGGTACACGGTATCCGATTGTACTTGCACACTAAGCTATTGTAACGCGTCTAAACCTGGAGAGAGGGGAAAGTAGCGTCAGCGGCCGGAAACACGAGGTACGCACGGGCATGTAAAGGCGAATCAGAGCGATTCTGTAGTGTAGATCTCACGTATGACATCGATTAATAGGGAACAAAGTTGTACATCCTCGAAGAAACGAAAGGATAAGTCAAACACTCGCCTTTGTCTTTGTCGAGTTGGAGGTGGAGGAGGAAGGGGATGGAGTGCACGTGACGTGAGTGACGGAACAGGGCTGGCCACAATCGGATGGGCCTGTGCACGGTGCAGTGGAACCGGATACCGACACTTGTTTTCATACCCCCACCATCCACACTCGCAAGCAGACATGGCGTCAAACAGAGAACCCATGTGGTACTGTCACGAAGTCAGTCCCTCTCCAGATCCTATTCCCCCCACAGTGCTCACCCCAAGGTTCCTCAGTGCGGAGCTGAAATGCGTCCACTCATGGCATGTCCGCTGCATGGACGACTCTACCCGACAGTTTCCTGACAACCATCGCGTGTGTAGGTCCCAGATCCTCGTTGTGCATCATGCAACGGAACGTTCGTCGAAATGGCAAGCCCCACACACCGCTTACAAATACCCGAAGACAGACAACTGATTACATCCTTTATGGACCTCACAGGTAGAAAGCACTCAAGACGACCCCAGAGCTTTTCACGATGGTGGCGGCTTCGACGATTTTCCAGGTAGATATTTGTTGAACTCTCCCACTTCATTTCGGCTCAGAGGCCAGGACCGTTTCAAATGCGAGACATATTCCCCGGCCCAAGACCCGGCGGCGGCGGTTTCACTTTATCCGTAAACCGCTCATCGTCCCCCGGTGGGAACACCCGCGCCTTTGTTCTCGGCAGGCCAGGGGAGACAGATATTGGGTCAGATAGGGTGATGCCACTTACGGAGTAGGTCACCGCCACAACTCCAATTGGCGACTGATCTGATCGTGGGCTAGATTCCTCGCCGAACATGGTAGAGATGGAGGCGGGAGGACCATGCGAGATGGCCCAACACCCGGTGGGATCCCACCTCAGCATCTCATGGTCAACCAAATCCTCGGGATGCTCGCTCAGCGGTACACAGACCAACGAGGACCAGGGGCGCCAAATCCGTTTGCTGATATCCTTGGAATGCACGAACTCCGAGGAGGTCTAGAGGGAGGTAGATTGGGTGACTACGCGCTCAGCCAACAAGGCGAGTAACATCTAGCACTGGGCCTGGGGCCGCAAGCTAACACTTCCGGTAGCCCTGGACCAAATTATGACTGCGTTGATGGAAAACTCAAATGCTAATCGGCCCGTACCTGCCACAGAAGAGGTACTCGACAAGTTGGACCGTCAAGTGCTCGAAAGAGGCTGTGCGTGACCCACCTAAATTTCAGACTCACTCATGCTCAACTCGTTTCCAGCCCCCCTTCTCGAGAAGGATTGCGCTGTCTGCAAGGATCAATTTTCCTTGGATACAGAAGACCCAGACGAACAGGTGGTTATTACGCTGCCTTGTAAACACCCTTTCCACTCCCCTTGCATCCTCCCATGGTTGAACCAGAATGGCACCTGTCCTTCGTGCCGATACCAACTCGTCCCCCAACCTGGCCCCACACCGGACCCAACCGAGAATCCTGGACCTGGACCATCGACCGCTACCTCTAGCTTGCCCCGGCCGACTGCATCCAGGAATCCCTTTGCCCAGCCAAGGACCGACACTTCTTCCCGTTGGTCGGCGCTTTCTCGTGATCGCGATCGTGGGGAGCCCCCAGAAAGCGGTGATGGTGGTGGTGGTTTCCTCGGCATGGTTGGGAATCTATTGCATTCCCTGGCAGGTGGACACCCAAACTCCGGTTCGACACCCTCTAGTTCCGGGTCTGGTTCCGCACCTTTACCTGGAGGTTGGGAGGCCAGCCCCAGCCCTCGCCCCGAATCCGGGAACGGGCCATCTCGTCCAAGGAACCAACCTACTCAGCCAAGCCATGGTACATATCCAAACCCCCGATCAACACGCTCCCCGCCGTCGCAATACGATCGATTAGGCTCGACATTTGGTTCGAGCCGCGAGACAGGCTCGAGCAATCGGGATCGCAACGGAGATTCGACCTCTGACTGGCCCTCTCACACCTTCGGACGCCATCGGCGAGGCAACCATGAGCGCGAGAGGGAAAGAAACAGGGATCGAAATGGCCAGAGGAGGAACCCCCACCATTGGGACAACCCGGAGCTTGATTAATCACCACCCGCCCAGGTTCGGGGTCTCTCCGCCTGATCCCTCTTGGGACCTAAATATGCTCTTACCGTCCACTCTCGTTGTCCGCGCTTATCCGTTGGTATAACAACAAAAAGAAATCATAGACTGCAGTTTCATGTATCGATTGTACTGGTACCTTGTTCCTCACGCCGCGCGATAGTGTTCTACCTGTATCTCGTTGTAATCTGGCCACGATCATGGCAATATGCAGGATTGTGTAGCTTCAATTCGAGACATTGGTCCTGATCCTACACTCGTTCGTTAACGAAGAGACCCGCAGCGCCCATGCCTGGATACAGGTATAAGTCACTGCGTTGTGCAGAACGCATAAACCGTGAACACCTACCGCTGCCGACACACATGCTGGTGACCAACACCTGGCCACCTGTTCTCTGGAGTTCCGAGAGCCCGGTCACCACTTGCCTCACTCCAGCTGTAGCACACGTCAGGGTCCGCGGGGCTCGACCAACGACGAGGAGGGGACTCACTCATCCCGAGTGGGTGGGTTAGTGCAATAGAACCACCGCTAGAGTGTACTGAGCGTCCGGGCAATCAGGGGGCATTCTGCCTCTTACTTGGGATTGATCTTCTCGATCGGAACGGCCAGCTGCTCCACGCAGTATGCGAACTGGCTTGCGAATGCTTCGTTAATTTCCCACAAGTCCACGTCCTCCTTCTTCAACCCTGTACTCTCCAACAGCTTCGGGATGGCCACGACAGGCCCAATTCCCATCACTCTGGGCTCAACGCCGACGATGGAGCTCCACACCCACTTACCCAGTACCTCCCACCCCTCCTTTTGGGCTCGGGAACGTGTTGTGAGGATGCAAAGAGCCGCGCCATCGCCCACTCCGCTAGCATTCCCGGCTGTAGTTGTCGCCTCACCAAGGTTCTCACTAGGACCCCACTGGGGGAAGGCGGGCTTCAGGGCGGAAAGCGACGAAACCGTCACACCAGGCCGAACGGTATCGTCGACGGAAATGACTCCACCATCAATTTCAATCGGAATAATCTCCGAAGCGAATTTTCCGGCTTTGAGGGCCTGAGGGTATTATCGAAGAGGTGCGGGTCGCGTCGTTCTCGTCAGGGGACACTGGGAGGGTAGGGGTAGCAACGACGACCACCTTTTCAGCGCGAGAGTGAGAAATATACGCGTAGTGATCTTGTTTCTCCCGTGAAATGTCGTATGCCTGTGCTACCATCTCTGAGGTCCATCCCATCGGCTGGCATATCCACCGTCAGTGCGTCCGGCGTGTGAGTTTCTGGGGTGGCCTACCTGTATACAATCATGAGATCGAGGGTTCTCGTCCACGATTTCCATAATCTCTGGTGTTGGTCGAGGGCTAGAAATTTATCCATCCAGGAGTTTTATCGTGTTCAAATAGGGATGTCCTCACTTCATGGACATGCTTTCCACCCCAACAGCGACCCCGACCCCGACTTCTCCGCTTTGAATGGAATGCGCGATGTTGCGAATGGCCATTAGCCCCGAGGAACATAGCCGGTTGACGGTCGAGATGGGAACATCGTGTGGAATTCCAGCTGCAATAGCTGCAGCGCGGGAGATGTACAGGGGTGAAGGAGGGTGGCAAGTCCCTGAGGGGGTACAGAACTCAGACATCGAACGCCAGGACAGCAACAATACCCGTACCCACGCAAATATCATCTATCTTTGAAGGGTCCAGTCGGGTTCTCTCAAGGGTTGCCTGTAACTCAAGTCTATTCGGTGGTCGGATGAAGCAGACTAGACGGTCTCACCCTGAACAGAGAGTGGAGGAGCTCGTCGACAGGGACGTCGTTGAGTTGGCCCTTCTTCGCCCTACCCATTGCGGTGCGCTTAGCGAAGGTTATGACAACGTCATCTGGCCGTTTCTCCAGGATCTCTGGCAAGCCCCTTGGCGGAGCACGAATCACGGTGGCATAACCCGCGCTGAAGGATGGCCGGAACGGTTGAGTGGAAGTAAAACGTTTCAGAGGGTTGGAGAACATGGTAGTTCTAGAGCAAGAGAAGAGTTGTATTCAGGGCAGTTGTCATTGATGCAGGCCATGGTCAGATGATGGCCGTGAACCAAGCGGCTGCGGGAGCAAATATCATGAATCCTACGATAGTCTACGAGGGAATGCATGATTAAGTATGTATACTTTTTGCTATGCCTGAGGCGAACTCGGGGGTTGTTCTACATCCGCCCTAGCCTGAGCCTTCCACCCGCGGCTCAGAGTTGAGTAACAATTTGGACAGAGATTGTGTGCAAGTTTTGGGGACCCGCATGCCGAGCAATGGACAATGTCTACCGCATGAGATCAGCGGACCGTGGTGGAAAAATCGACAAAGGGCACGCACTACGCTTGTCCTTGAGACCTTTGTTGGCACTGCGCATTGCCTTCCGTGAGTGTGATGTCTTCTTCTTGGGTACAGCAAGCAAGAATGGTGGGAACAACTCGAACAACGAGTCCAGCGGCGACGCAGTCCACCTAAACGATGTCCATGTCGATGCTTGGGGGAAGAAAGACGCGAGATTTGGGAGGGAGACGCGTGCGGAGAGTGCGATGGTCGTGGCCATGGTGGTGCCGGTCGTGAGCGTGCGAACTCGATTTCCGTTTAGGCCCGTCTCAACTTTGCGCTCCTCCATCTTCTTCAGCACTGAGGGTCCCAACGCCGACGTTGCCAACCTACGACGACAATGTTCAGGCTCACACGCCCACTCTTCCAAGCCGTCAGGTCCTCCACTGGCCTTACTGGCCTCGCCATTAACCCCAACCCACTCCCAGAGCTTACCAAGGCATATGAATCGACCCTCAATCTTCTCTCTACCATCCCCGAAACCTCTGTCTACCGCCAGGGTGTCGAAGCCTTGACGAGAAACAAACTGAAAATTGTTCAAGAGGCGAACGGTAACGTCGCGGCCGTGGAGAAGAAGTTGGACGAAGGTCTAATAGAACAGGCGTTGGATGTGGCTCAGGACGAACTAAGCTTGGTCTCCAAGATGATTGAGTGGAAGGCGTAAGTCTAGCGGCCTATGCTGCCCACCCCGGATGGTACTGACAGAGTCCTAGTTGGGAATCATTAGAAGAGAAACCTGCCCCAGGCCAGTGGGAGTACTTCGGCAAGACCGCCTCTGGGACCTCGTCATAATCCCCCTTGATACGTAGTCGTACGTCTCGGTCCTGGCTACCCCATTCAAGGGTGCTAACGCTTCACGCAGGATTCCTTTATTCGTATGAATCTGCTTTCGTGTTCTCGCCTCATCCACGACCCGGAACCAAATTGCCTCTGGTCTGCGAAGAGACCTTGCGTTATCGAGCGTTTTCAGGTTTCCGCTGCAGAATTTATCCTCGAGTTTTGCAAACGATTAGACACGCCCGATCCTCGATCCATGGATTAGCCTTCTGCCTGTTTTCCGGATTCATTTCTCCTGCCTATCGACCCCGGCGAACCAACGGAATCCATAAACTGGGAGAGGCATTCCAGACGAACGCAACCCCCACGCCTATACCGCGCCCCCTCACCTTTCCATGTACACCTGGTGGACCTCGGAGCCGGTCCCCCCAGCCAACGCGCGTGTGGTTTGCACACTTCCCCAGAGGGTGACTCTCTAACCGTACGCCGGGCTTTCTCGGCTGACAGGTTGGTCAAATTCCCTCCCACTACGACGTGACCATCATTGCGGCGCTGAGCCTCACGCCCATTCCGGGGGAGGCCAATGTTGAACTTTCCATTCCCCCAGGGACACTTGCAAGGGTGCAACGCCGTGGGAATGATCTCCAGAACCTCCCGACCATCTCAACGGACGAACATCTGCTTCGTGACTTTGCGACACTTCGCAGAACCATTACCATTATGGCCGTCCCTATCTCTCGTTTGTCACACCAGAACTGCCTGGGCTCGCGGTCCCCTGGGGGCAGACCCCGTGAACTTAGTGTCACTGCTCGAGACTTCCCTCACATAGGTTATTCTCAACACCGTACGGGTGGCCCGCGATTATCGCAGGGGCCCGTTGTTTGTGCGAGGTACCTGGTGCTTTCTTTCGCAGTAGTTTCTTGAGTTGTGAGGAGGTTGACTTGGCCTCGACACTGATATTACGGATGTCGTTGCCCACAGACCGATATCCTTGATCGGGGTGCAACGCGCATGAGTTGCCGTTTGGGAAGGAGGTTTTTGGAACAGAATGCTCGAGTACATTGGCTATTGCGTACAGTGACCTAGAACAATGGGGAGCGATCACAGCTTGCACCACAAACTCGTCAATCAAGAGGGCCAACCGTGGCAGTCAGAGGATACAACTCTATCTTTTGTGATTGAAGAACACACAGTCCGTGGACAAGTCTAGGCCGAGTAACAGATACCAAAACTACGTCGTGAAAAGTCAGCAAAAAGGCCCGTATGACTTAGCGAGCAAGAAAAAACGGGCGCGGAATCAGAAAAGTCATTCATGTCAGCGAAATGCAACGTTGAACGCGAAGGCTCAAGAGGATGCACCTCGGGTCGACTAAGAGGTGCCAGTTACGGTTGTATAACAACACTCGTCATGTAAAGCAAGGGTGCAAAGGCGTAGAAGGGATTGGAGGAAGAGTCTCACCTGAACGGACGCGTCGCGTTGGGGAAACCCTCGGTGATCGGCAATTGGAAGGTCGCCGGAATGGGAGTAAGTACTGTACAGTCGTATCCGATTTTGGAAATTACGCCGTCCACCCAACAACTGATAACCCTCAGGCTCGTCAACGACCGCATTCCAGTCCTCGCCAAAATGTCTGCCCAGATCAGCAAGAGGAGAAAATTCGTCGCCGATGGTGTTTTCCGCGCCGAGCTCAATGATTTCTTTACCCGTGAACTCTCTGAGGAGGGATACTCTGGTTGTGATGTCCGAGTGACCCACGCACGCACTGAGGTGAGTCCCGGGTTAAAGGGCTGTTGGGGGGGCTAAACGCATAACAATTCGTTAGATTATTATCCGTGCTACCCATACCCAGGAAGTCTTGGGTGAGAAGGGCCGTAGGATTCGTGAGCTTACCGCTCTCGTTCAAAAGCGTTTCCGCTTCCCCGAAAACTCGCTCGAGATGTACGCCGAGAAGGTCCAATACCGTGGTCTTTCCGCTATTGCCCAGTGCGAGAGTTTGAGGTACAAACTCCTCAACGGTCTCGCCGTCCGCAGGTAGCACAGGCGTTCGACCTTGTATCATCTGGCCACTGAAAACCATTGATAGGGCTTGTTATGGTGTCCTCCGTTTTGTCATGGAGTCCGGTGCCAAGGGCTGTGAAGTCGTTGTCTCTGGAAAGCTTCGTGCCGCCCGTGCCAAGTCTATGAAGTTCACCGACGGTTTTATGATCCACTCCGGTCAACCTGCTGTTGATTTCGTTGATTACGCCGTCAGGCACGTCATGCTCAGGCAGGGTGTGCTCGGTATCAAGGTTAAGATGTACGTGTTACACGCGGCCGTCCCCCAGGCGTCGTCCTTTCTCACTCTTATCCTCCAGCATGAAGGGTTGGGATCCCGACGGCCAGACCGGCCCCCGAAAGCCCCTCCCCGATTCCGTCCAGATTGCCGACCCACCAGTGGATAAGATCGTCTCCGAGCCGTCCTCCGAACAAAAGGAGCCTGCCAACGTTCCTGCACCAGCCCCAGCGGAGGACCCTTACCAGCAACCACCACAAGAGGGGGGTTACCCGGACGAGGCGTATGGAGAATCCGTTGCTCCCTTCTGATACTGCCTGTTTGTACTCTACCTATTCTGTACCTCGCATACACCAAATTTCACGGGGTTTGTCGCCAACTGATGTACTATCCCGCTCCGAAATCGCATAAAACTGTCCAAATCCCACTCGCACATCCCCCACTGCCGTCCTCGTACCGGATGGAGCAAACTGTGTGGTTGGCAATCGTTTGACCCGCGTCGTGCTTCCGGGGGCGAGGTCGAAGTTCATACGCGTACGCTCATTCGATCCGGGAGAAACAGGGCTCATGATCAACCTCCAAATTACTAAGGCGTGTCATGGCGAAGACCGACTATGGTCTCTGAAGCACTTTGACTCACGGAGGCGGAACCGACTTTCTCAAAGTCAAAGTCTAATTCGGTCCACTTCGAAGAGTTCGTTCGTCGATCAATTGATGCTGGACCCATGCCATCGACGACGTCAGATTTTCGCCCTTGATCGGGTTTGGCAGTTGAAAGGAAGCAGATTTCTGTTCGCATCCTGGGGTATCTATTGTAAGGTGTCCGTGTTTTATCCCAATCCCCGGACCCGCACGCGCAAGACCAACCCGGGGACTTGGTATACACAATATACACTGGCGCTCAGAAGGAGAGCTTAGCACCGGTACCGGAGGGGACATCGGACTTGACGGAGCTGGTTGAAGACAATGAGTAGTCGTAGGGAACGGAGGTGAGAGAGCCAGCGGGAGCCTCGTTCTTGGCACCACCGAAATCGTTGCCGTTGGCGACCGCGTAGCCATCGTTCGTAGAGTACAGAGGATGCGTTGTGTTGATGAAAACGTTGTTCTCAACCAAAAGCTGAGCACCGTCGCGGGTATCGATTCCGAGGTTGACGCTACCGAAGTAGTTGTTGTAAAAGCTGGGATTACGCGAGTGAGTGCGTAAACTTGGGGTGGGTGGGTGGCGAGTAGCTTACTGGCCAGTCCCGAAGCGGATGGATGGGGTGCGAGAGTTGACACGGACGAAGTAGTTATGGTGGTAGGTGACGGTGGTGAACTTGTCCTCGCTGCCGTCGCCGTCCTCACTGCCAATGAGAGATGTCTTCCAGTGCTGTTTGGTTATTAGCGGCGCCGTACCCAGGTCCCCCGAAACAAATAGACGAACATCATGGAAGTATGACCAGGAGACGGTCACGTTGATGCACCCATGAGTGATGTCGATGAGTCCATCGTACTGTGTGAAGTCAGGTTTAAGTCAACTCCCAGGTTACACGACACCCACGTAGTCCTTATCGTGGTCCATGTCCGAGGAAAGATCCACATGGTCGATCCAGACTCTGGAAGCTGCCTGCTCCAAGTTGAACACCAGGAAATCGATAACGGTGAATAGACATAAGAGACCTACCTGAACTCCGATCGCGTCACCGGCAGACGCCAAGACCTTGGAGATTTTGATGTTTCTACCGAATGAAATTCGTCAGGAGGGAATGAACGGGCAAGGTGGGGTAGTTGAGCGCACCGGATGATCACGTTGGAAACCTTGAGAACCCGGAGACCAATGCCGTTGAGGGTAACCCCGCTGTTGGCGCCCAGCTGCCGACACCTTATTAACCGTCGGCAAATGCCCAAACCATCAAGTGACACGTACGAGGGAGGTGTTCGAACCGATTAGAATAACCTCATTTCCTTGTAGGGAAGCTGTCGACATGTTTGTAGCGCTTCGGAAAGAAAGAAAAGGCAGAGACATACCAGTGAGGATGACCGTCTTACTGGTGTTTCCGGCGACCGCAGACTTGAGGGCGGCCAGGGTGGAGACTCGAACGGTGGGTCCACTGGCTCCTCCGGTGGTGCTGCACGCAAATTACAACGTGAAGCTCGAGGTGGGGAACCGGTGGATAGCACATACGATCCAAGGGCTGCATAACCATCGATAGGATCGTTGGCCCTGATAGTCTGGATAGGCGAGCCTGAGGAATCGCCCCGTAAGCGTCATTATTTGCCATCGAAGGCATTCAAGCATTACACAGAGACTGAGTTTCGCTGATGGCCTTTCGAACAAAAACGAAATCAGATGTCGTTCTGGAGAGGGTTACTGCGAGGTTGGAGATTCACAGTACAAATAGTGCCGCTAAGATAGACGGTCTCTCCCTCGTGCTTCGCACCTGTTTCAAAAAGGAAACTGGAGGTCAGACCAGGGGGTAATGTGCGGTGGCAGATACAGACCTCCACATTGGCCGTGGACTCCGACCTCAGCGGCGACGAAGGAGAAAAGAAAAGTGATGGAAGTGACGAGGGTAAAGGAGCTTTTCATTTTTCAGAACAAGTCGTCACCTTGCTTATTTATTGGGTGAGAAACGCGCGTCTGTTCCGACAGGGTAGGTTACAACCCACCCGACCCGTCGTTCGGAAGCTGGTCTGGTTCGGGGGAAAACGTACGCCGTCTCGAAGCCCCTGGAACGCGCAACCCACATCCCAGGAACGAACACCGCGCGGAATGGGCTGCGGGATCGTTGTAATGGATCATGATTTTACACTGAAGAGCGAACCATTTCCTTCAGGGTGACGGAATTAAAGCAATCTCTGAAATATCCCCAAAGAAATAATTGGGGGAGGATACCGGCTCACATTTCAGGATAAACCCACGGTTTGCTCAATGTATATCTTGTCTGTTGCCGGTGGTCATCAGCAACAGTGAAAAGACCTTTTTTTTCTCACCGGATAAGTCGCTCACCTAGTTCCCGGCTTCTCTACAAGTCACACCCCCAAGTTTTTGGAGGCTAATCGGTGGGGGATCCATCGCTTTTGGCTGGTGGACGTTTTGTTTATAGCAGTGGGAGAAACGTACTTGGCCAGGAGGCGCGTCCGTAAGGTGTCACCGGGATTCGGGCCATTGAATGCCAATGGGATGGGTAGGATCTGATGGTCACACGGATGAAGGGAGAGGTGGAGGGTTTACCGTGCATTTCTTGCTATTTACGTCGACCGATCACGAGAAACGAGTGAGCGAACGGTGGGGAAAGCGATGACGACATGTGTCGCTCCCACGCTCGTGATCTCCCAGGTGCCGGACCGACCACCGTGGGCTTCGACGAGGCGAAAAGGGGGAAACGAAGACACCCGGAGAAGCAGTCGGTTATCGGCTATTCGTTGAGCGATCACCCAGCGGTAAACATGAGAGTTTTGGTATGAGGAAGGTTTTCCCATTTCGTGTGAGAGTTTATGGACGAGAGTGGAAGTTGGGTCAGTGCGCCGAATAGACTGTACGTTCAGTGTGGCCGACGCGTCAACGGCAGAAAATAGTTACGACGGTGGCGGCTTGCGAATGCCCTTCGAAGAGTGGCTGTTAAACGAGCCGCCGAATGAGCGGAATCCCTACGAAGACGGCCAACGAACCTTGGGGTTGAGCGTCGCGACCCATTGCTCCATCACGACGAATTAATCGGGGATAGTATGCGCACCAACCTGGCAGTATTGCGACGGAGAGCAACCATCACGGGGCTGATGGCCCACTTTCACCCGGATGCACGGAGGCCCGTTGGTGATTGTCGTCCGAGAGGTGAGATCTTGAGAGGTTACTACGAGCTACGGATTGTACTTCCATCTCAGGATGTCCGACTGCGTTCGGAACGGTCCGCCGCAGTCAAGACTGCGAAGGTGAAGGAGAAGACAAAGGATCCGACAGGTAAACGGTCTTCCAGTCACCCCGTTCGTGGTTTTGGAAATGGTCCAATCAGTCCTATCTTCGGAGCATCAGAAAGGTTTCGTGAGGCAGGACGGCGTTGGCAAATCCAGCCAAAAGTTACACTGTGGTGATTTGGCTCGACGCTGACCGTCGCCCAACAAGAGTGTCGATCCCGAGGCGAGCGAACTGGGAGAGGCGCTCCCCCACCCAGCTGTTATCCCATAGACACACAACGTTCAGGGGAAAAAGTGTGATCAATATTTGATGGGTATGGGCAGAAATGGGGAAGATGGAATGGGAAAACCACAGCACCCAGGATTCTCCCACCGTGGTACTAACTGGGCGGCACCCTGGTTAACTTCGCAGATCGGACGGGATGCGGTGCTTTCAAGGTCCTGTGGCCGTGGATACCAGTTGCTTCCTGCGCGCCGGTCTATATCTAGATTTCCTGATTGCAGAACACGACTACAGTTGAAATTGTAATGATGCATATCGTCCGTTCCCTCGAATGTAACCCTCTGTGACGCCCCGCGAAAGCGTGACAAATCTCCGGGGGGCGCCCAGTGTCTTTTGGCATCGAAGCGTAGTTTGAGAGAAAGGGACCGTTCCTCCCTGGACCCAATGCATTTTCAGATTTATGCATTATTACAATATGCATTATTACAATTTCAACTGTATCTCATCGCATTGCGACCAATGGTACAAATGACGTTACAGTGTAAAAAAATTGTGGGCGAAAAACGCGCACGCAATCCATAGACTCGAGATGAGGCGTACAAACTCTCGCCGCGATGAACTCCCTCGCTTTCCTCGCCAAGGGGCCGAGTAACCTGTCGCACACATTCTCCGCAGTGGTGCGTTTGTCAGTCCCGCCACCACCGCCGTCCGACCTCGTATCAACCCACCAGCACATTCATTCCTTCCTTGCGTTCATCTGCGTTCGCCTACGGCCCAG
>Ga0307516_10001720_pt1 | contig 30073 bp, 38 predicted proteins | sample 19_EM_MG_FD_203310 | JGI IMG/M metagenome (GOLD analysis project Ga0307516, IMG submission 203310) | Populus trichocarpa ectomycorrhiza microbial communities from riparian zone in the Pacific Northwest, United States - 19_EM | ecosystem: Host-associated > Plants > Roots > Unclassified | place... | reverse complement strand
AAACTGGCGCTTTCCTCCATATCCCCTCTCTCTCTAAGCTTATCTATGTGTGAGCCCACAATGCTTGATTCTCGGCATAGTCTTTGGATTATGCTTTGAGAAGATAGTTAAGTGGTTGCCCTAACACTCACCCCCATGATTGGAATGAAGGATCTTGATGGCAATGCCAAGGTGCATCATGCACCATGCCTCATACTGCTTGTAGGCCTCAAATGCTTCGGATTTTAGGCAGAGCAGGTACAGATGAGTGAGTCGGGACATATCATCTGTGAAGGTGATGTAGTACTTCCTTCCTCCTTTCGTTTCAACAGGAGCCAGTCCCCACAGGTCAGAGTAGACCTTGTCACCAAATTTCGTGGCATGCTCACCCTCCCAAGCCTTCAGGATGGGTTTCCAGGTTGCTTTCGCATATATGCATGACTCACAAAAATAGTCTCCTGAAAGTGTCAGCTCCAGACAAACTCCAGTGACAAGACCATTTTCAACCAGGCTGTTAAGACACACTAAATTTATCACTAGGCTTTTGCGGGCTTACAAGAATCAAACAACAGAAATGTGAAGGGAGAAGTTTATATTGACCAGAAGTCCTCACACTAGGTTATAGTGGAGTTCTTAAGCGAATACAACTAGAGTTACAGGTTTTGGGCTACTCTATATATACTATACTAACCAAGACTTATCAACCAATAGGATATGGTCCAGATATCCTCCAATAGGATATGAGCCAGAGATAAGGAGATAAGGAGATAAGAGATAAGAGATAAGAGATAAGAGATAGGCTCCTCTGCCGTTTAACGGCGTCCAATCGAATCTGCTGCCTGGACCACCACCATGCCATTGGGGTTCCCCCCTGTAAACACGGCCCTGACCCGCTGCTGCCACTCCATGACATCCCCACTGGTGGACCTTTTCGAACAGAATGCATTCAATAGATATAATATAAAGCGAATACCTTGGTACGCCAGCGTAACATCGCGCCCCCGACACTGCTGCCAACTCACACGGGACATCAGTACCTTCCATATCAGGCCAGAGATCACATTAAACGTGATCCCATATCGTGCCTGGTTCCACGACCGATATGAATCATCGGATATCCACCTGGATGACCATGACGATGTGGTTGTGGAAACAAAAATAACCACTGGCTCGTCCAACACTGCCTTTCATTCCTATCACCACCCGCCCGCCTCCGTGGCGCCGGCCACCATCGCCCCCGGAAATGGTTCCAATGGACAGGTTTCTGTACTGACTTGCGTTTGGAGAAGCATCGCATGGCCGCCGAGGTTTGCCCACGTGGCATCGTGCGGCAGCTCATGAGTTGTGCGGGGAGGAGATGAGTCGACGGGCATGGATAGCAAAGCACCCCTCGAAGTTCGTCCTGTTTACCCGTGAGTCCTCTTTTTCCAATAGTAAACCAACACACCCACACCTTTCAGTCAACCAACCACTTGCCCATGCCTGTCACCCCCACTTTTGTTTACTGGCTGGTTGAACCTCTGCTGCCTGGACCACCACCTGTTATCTCACTGCCACTACTCCGCAACACCAGATTCCCCCGCTACCATCACCATAACCACCATTCTACCCCTGCAGTGATGGTAGGCACAGTCGCACCCCTTATCGCGTGAGTCCCTCCTTTTTTAAATGTTATGCACAATAGTAGTTAATACTGTCATGCATGTACCCATGATGGTATAAATAAATACTAGTCTCCAGTGTCAACAACCACGGTTAAGGCCATCGCGGGAACGCTTGCATCGCCTCTGCGACCCCCACTCATGCATGTCCCATGTCATCTGCATCCACCGCTCGTTCTGATCGACATCCTTCCCGTGTACCGTATAATTGTTTAGTATAATATAGTACCACAAATAAAATGTTCCTCATATGGTTCTAGATACCGCGTGTTCTGATCGACAAAATAATTTTATTTGACTTGAGACATGTAAAAGGCCCACTTGGGGCCGATGAATGTAGCCATAGTTCGAACATCAACCCAAATCACCCGCTCATTACTCAGCGCTGGGCCGGGCTGAGACCTGTAGATGTAGGGCAATCAATGCGTCCACGACGCCTTCCATCTGTGGCCGGCTGACGGGGTCATACTCCCAGCACCCTCGTATGATCTCCCAGAGACGATCGTTGGTACCTTCAGGCTTGGGGAGGCGCCGATGGCCATGGAACCCGATATCGACAATCGTGGTTTCAAGCCTACGGTGTCGACCATCAAACGGCACGACGCCTGTGAAGACCTCCAAATAAGGTTTCACATGATTCACTGAGAGAAAAAAATTATTGGCAGGATGGTGACGTACCGTGTAGAGGGTGGAACCGAAGGCGTACACGTCCATCTCCTTTGTAGGTGCGCGGGGAGCATCCATCTTCACGAACTCCGGTGCGTGGTATGCAAATGACTCTTGCAGTGGGATCCACTGGATGTACGAGTGGAGGATTCGGCATGTTGTGATATACGCGCCGGTGTGGATCAGAGTAATGTTGCCGTCGTCCTTGATGCGAACGACGCCCTTGAGCTGAGAGTGAGTACGGCGGAATGGAGATATCAAGGTGGGTCTGCTCACGGGGTGTACGTCGCCGTGCACGATCCCATTCGTATGGAGATATGCGAGGGCCTTTGCAACCGGGATCATCTGTATAGAGGTAAGCCAAGGATGCCCAAAGCAGAGAGCGCCGAAAGAAAGGTGGTTCTACCAGCGTAAGCCCAGACACAAGAGCACGCTGGACCCCGCTGGGGATGCCCGCGCCTCCGCAACTAAGACGCGACGGGGCCACAGAGAAGGGAGTGATATATTTGTGGACGGGTATTGCTGCCCCTTGGAGGAGAAGGGCACCTTCCAGCTGGAAAACGCGTTCAGACAAGGGAAACTGGTAGAAAGGCGATGATAACATGCCTCGCTTGCTACCTGCTGCTGTTCCGTTGGACTCAGTCGGTCAAGCCGATACCTCTTTGCGATTCGCAGTACTTGGGCATCGTCTATGGCCTCACCAAGGAGTAGACGGAGGTAGGCCATAAACCCAAGGTGACCGGCGAGCGGAAGAGTGGAAGGTTGTGAGCGAGGGGGTACGACGAGATCGCTCGGAGTCATCGTCACAAGTACTAGTCGTTAATGTTGGTGAAGAGGGTGGTGTTGCTATGAGCGACAACTCGATTGGGGATACACCGCGCCTTTATATAGGCTGCCGTTGCAAAAATCCTCATCGTAGTCAGACTCCCCGAGGGCGACAATCCGTTGTATAAATGGGACAGTCATTTCTATAGCGGTGCTGCGGTGGATGTTTTGTGCTCACCAGTTTGATAATTATGTGACTTTCCTTTGCTCCCCTAGTATCCGCATCCGGTATTCCCCTTCACATGCCTTCATATGCAGATGACTCTCACGAGTCTCGCCTAAAGGAAAATCTGGCGACCTCAGGGTCTAGAGTCCGGATACCTTCCTACATCTTGTCATCTTTCGATCCACATGGTCAACGCAGACCCGCGTCAATTGGATACAATTATTTCGCCAAATATGATATGCCAGGAACGAAGCCCGCGATGTCCTCCGCGGATGTACACGAATGAAGCTGCACACATCATCTCTTTCGAGCTGACATCCTCATAACACAACGGCAAATGAAGCCCACGATGTCCTGCAGTGGCCATATGTAGGTGCTTCAGACATAACAGGACTGGGCTAGATGGTGGCTTTGGGTTTTCTTTTCTTTTGTCTCGTAATATATGCAGGGTCAGCGACCACGATGTCAGGAGCTTATCGCCTGTGTACAGGGGCTACCTGAGAGCCTTGACTTCCTCACTGCCTCACGGCCCGCGATGGTGCCCAGAGTCCTACGCGCAAGGCCTCGTATATATTATATGGGTGGTTGATTGTGAAAGGCCCGTCAACCCTCCAGAAGTAGGATCCTATGGTAGCTTGTGATACAGAATTCCGTGGATACCGGACTATGTGAGCTTCTTTTACAGGGGAAGGCAAAGAAAGAAAGAAATCAATGGACATGTCATATCATCCGTTATGATCGTGGTATGGGGAGGAAACACTGAGAAAAGGACTGAATATATGTAGAAGAGGAAGTATGCAGATCCAAGTCGTTTGTGAAGGTGAGGACAGAGAAGTAAGAAAAAGGGAAGAGCGTCAAGTGCTGTTCCTGGAAGCGGTTCAGTGAAGATCTAGTTTCGTCTCGGTGCCATTCAACGCTCCCGGCTCAGCGACGGGCTCAGCTGGCCCTTAGGACACTCTCCTTCAATCCACGCGCCAACCGTAACGAAATATGATCCCCATCTGTATATCCTCAAAATCCTAATGCACTGGCAGCATTCGTCGCGTCCAATGACATCCGCGCCAATCGGGGATACAACACTGTCCAATCGTGCTTCATCATGCCCTCCCCAGGGGACGACGAGCCCTCATCGCGTTTCGCAAAGATATCGTCGGGCAGACGCAGGTTACAGGGCTTGTGATCTTCAGGCAGAATCGGGAGACCGAGAGGGGAGTGATACGGCGAGTCCGAGTCTGATGGGAAATACTTGGAAGTGGACCCCGACCCCGACCCAGAAATGGGGGACACGTCAAAGGGGTCGGTAAATATCGGGGAGTACGCGGCGGTATGCTCGGGCATTTCTGGGACGTTTCCAACTGGGAGGATAGATGGAGGGGTTGGGATGGTGTTGGGTGCGATGCCCTAAGTCAGGGAAGGAAAGGAGGGAGACATGAGCCAGATTGGACACGGAGTGAAAGAACACCACGTACAAAGTGATCGAACCCTTGTAGCTTCCTCTCGACTTCGTTCCACCTCGTCCACTCCCAAGGCACTGAAGGCGCACAGTCCCACCCTGGCGCGTCCCCAGGTGGGTCCAGGGCATAAGCGCCCCTGTCAAGAACAGGCCAAACTGGGCTGATCTTCGGTGCGCTGGCAAGGGGAGAGACAAAGAGGTGTTTATCGCCTGTCGCTGGTGTTGGGGGGAAAGATTGGTACATCGTCGCGCGACTCGGGCGACGGGCAAGGTCGTCTTGCGTCCCGAGAAAGGAGGAGATGGTATTTTCGTGCATGGTTCCCGAAAAGGAGACGTGGGCGAGGGGAGACCCAGGAGGACAAGAGGATGATCTCCCAAGGGAAAGGATATCGAAGGGGTCTTTGAAGGGGTTTGTGAGATCGAGGGACGTCATCTCGGTTTCGTCGGCGAGATTCAAAGGAACAGTGGTTGGATCTAGGCTGAGGACGTTTGGGACCTCGACAAGGCGGTCTACCATTGCGGCGGGAGCGACTAGATCTGAGACGGGAGGACACGACGACGACCGTCTCCTGGTCCGTATCTCGCTCTTCCTGGCCAGCACGACAGCCTCAGCGTCGATAAAATCACCCCTCTTCCTCCTCTTCAGCGTCGTAGTGGATCCAATCCCAGGACCATACCTATACCCTGGATTCAGTTTCATGTGCACCTGCTTCTCCGTATCCGCCATCTTCACCCACGGCGCCTTGTCCTCCATTGTCATCTCCCGCCACACACTCCCGGCAATCCGAGAGATGTTCCGGTGGTCGTTCTCCACATCCGATGGGACTTTCTTCTGTCTGACAAAGTCGCACCGGAATAGGATGAAGGCGTTACGCGGACGTGCGATGTGTCCGTGGGGTTGCCTACGTGCATGAGACTTTTTAGTGGGGTCGGGGGGGACGTAAGTGGGCTCTGGGATGGCATTGCGGCTAAAGGCGGGGCGCGGGACGGTCTTGGAAGGCCCGTCGGGTGTCGCGGCGAGAGGTGCGTCAGCATCAAAGGGTATTAGAGACGCGTTGGACAGGAGGTCAAGGTGGTCTGGAAGCATGTGAAATTGTGTGTTTTACGTGGACTGCACTGAAAATCTGTGGCGGAGAAAGACGAATGAAGATTGGTGGTTGAAAGTGAAAGTGATGATGCTGGCCTTTGTCGTTTAATTACCGACTGGACACGTTTTTCTGCCAAAAAACAGGAGATTTGTGTGGACGAAGTTTTGCTGGTCTAGACGTGCCACGACGGGTATGCTGGTCACCATAGGAATCCCTCATTAGACCAAGATGGTCAAAGGGAACCTTACGTTCGTCGTCTTGCAGGGTGGTCCCTTGTATTTTTGGCATGGACCTGTCGTGGGTAAGTTTGTTTTGATCCGCCGCCCTGAACTAGGTATGAAAATCTCAAAATGCGTTGTCAAGGCCAGCCGTCATGCGGGTTAGTCCCTGAAAATTTGACCACCCCGGGAGCACACGAAATCAAGCAGTCCAAGGCTCAAATGCAGGCGCCAACCTGGCAGCGAGTAAATATGGAATGTACAGATAAAGATCGAAAAATTAGCGAGGAATCACGTCGAGGACCTCCTTGTCAAGTACTCTGCATGATGTGTAGAATGGGTCGGCGTCAAAAAGCGCAACTGTTTTCGGGAAATCATTCGTGAATCGTGATCATTCGAATTCCGATCGCTCACTGGGAGGATTCGAACTTTTGGCTCTCTGGGGACAGGTACACAAGCGCAACCAAGAACCAGGAGATAATTTGACCACCAATCGACAGGGACGCGAGTACGGAGTGTGCCAGGCAAGAGGGCCTCTGAGGCGGTGAGTCTCTTTACACCGAATTTTAAGTTCTTGTTGCGGCAAAGATCGGTGGGCCGCGGCCGGGCAGGCGTCGAACACACAAACGATTTTGGACTCCAAAATTGGCAGAATCCTAACATGTCCCTGGGAGGATTCGAACTTCCGGCCCTTCTCGGGGGATTAGCACCACCCGTTACCACAACGAGATGATTTGACCACTAATCGACAGGGACGGGCTCCGGCTTTGCGTACGGAAGGTCCTACACAAAGGGCCCTGAGGTCAACGAGGAGGGGCATGTAATTATGCATGGATAGCGAGCAGAAAAACGCACGGCGGACTGGCCCATCTCACCGCCGATTCTGTAACTGCCCCAACACCAACATGCCGGACCCTTTAAATATTTGACCCACCGACGAGAACGGTTCCGGGTAGTCATCATACGACAAAATAATCCCCTTCGATTCAAATTGTGCTTTGCCCACCCAACAGTTGTACTGCGGCTTGATACATAAGAGATGGATCAGGTTCCAGCTTTAAGGACTGGGCGCCCCCCACATGTATGAACTCTCACCTGCACGCGTACGTTTGGAAGGAACAGCGGCGAATGTCTCTTCACCGAACTTCAAATTCCTGTTGTGAAAAATGATTCGGTCCGCCAGTAAGTATTGCATTGAATACACACCGCAGGGATCACTCAGTGGTCGACGTCGAATAACTTGATATGGGATCCAAAATGGTTTGTACATGTAGTACAGTCCCTGGGAGGATTCGAACTTCCAGCTTCTCGGAGGAAGTCAGTTTTTCAAAGACCACAACGAGATGATTTGACCACTAATCGACGGGGATGAGTTGCTTCTGGGTACGAAGGGTGCCAGTCAGGGAGGTTGACGGGGGAGAGTGGGTGGCGAGCGCAAAGATTCACTGCAAACTCCCATCTCATCATCGATTCTGAATTTCAAATCCATGGGCCTTTTGTTCCGAACCGAACGTGCGAGATTGTTATCGGGCTCATTGGTAAAAAATTCAAGCGCCATAATGACTTCAGAGTATCATAAGGTATGGGGTCCAAATCTTGCCAGAGTTGAAGCGATCATGTCCCTGGGAGGATTCGAACTTCCCAGCTTCTCGGACAATTTTCAATGACTCAGACACCACAACGAGATGGTTTGACCACTAATCGACAGGGACGGGTTGCACCGGGGTACGGAGTGCCCCACACAATTAAATGGGACCCACGTTGACGAGGAAGGCCATAGGCTAAGGAATCCGGATAAACACAGACTGCGGACTCCCTCATCTTATCGTCGATTCTGTTCAACCTCCAGCAGGTAGGATCCTTAGGAACTAAAGAGGGGATTCTCGCGGCACGTTATCTATGTAACCTTCGCCTCTCCCTCTCCTCACACCACTTCATTTCATTGGTACAAAAGCAAATATTACTATTAGATTCGAATGTATCGATAACGTAGGTAATACCGAATAATAATGGAAGTATCGATAACACAAACAACTAAGAATGAAAGCAAGAAAGCAAAAACGGAAGCAGAACGATAGAGCATGAACAAAAAGTTAGCTGATAACAGGCGTGGTGGTGCTGTCCACCAACCCAAACCAAACCGGCAAGGACTCCCATACCTCCTCTCTCGCTTTTGCCGCACAAGCGGCAAAGTCTATCTTACAGGGCAGACACATCCTCAACCCACATTGCTTCTTCCCGTCCGAAAAATCCGTCCTCGACAGCATCTCAGTAGCCTGCGTAAGTGTGAACAGCGTATCCGCATCGCGCCCGCACGAAATGCCCCCAATGGCGCGCAAGATGTTGAGCTGGAGATAGTGAAACGATTCCTTGCACTGTCGGCTCGGATCGACGAGGTGGGACCGGTGCAAGCACCCTGCAGATGGTTGGCGCGAGGCGAGCGCTGTGGAGACGAAGTTGGAGAGATAGTGCTGGACGTGTTCGCGGCCGTCGAGGATTTGGATGAACTGAGCACGCGTGAGCGTCTTCTTCCGCGGCAGGTCTGGGTTACGGGGGATGTAAGGATCAAAAATCCGGGGTGAGGGGATGATGCCAGCGAGGATTTTGCTGGCGCCGTAGCGAGAGAGGTCGTAGAACGCGGCGGGTAGGATGGAGTAGATGCCGAGATCGAGGGCGAGTTGGATGACGAGGGCGGGATGTGGGTAGACTTCTCGTGGGAGGTAGTGACCAGTTAGGTCGACCGCTTCCTGTTCACGCTGATCCCAGCCTGCGAGAGTCGTCGGCCAGTCATGGTGCAAACGGATCATGCAGCGTTCGCGGAGATGTTCGACGAAATATTTGCTGGAGAGACGTAGTACCCCAGACATGGATATGAAGTCGCGCGGGGAATGTCCTTGGTTGAAATACCTAAATATGTGCGTCTCACAGGGTCAGCCACGGAAATCCGCTATAAAGGGGGAACTCGACGCACAAGCCGTCATAAAGGGCGCTTAGGAAGTAGAACACGTCGGAAGGGTCGTCAGGGAGCTCCATATACACACAGTCATCGATTAGTCCCTGCTCCGCGGGCTGTGGCATCGAGAATAGGCCGTTGAAAACATCGGAATGGCGCTCCAGTTGCCCACGATGGACTTTGAAAATGGCTTTTCCGGCGAGGATGACGATGTTTCCGTCGAGAAACCAGAAGTCTGAACGGATGAGGCAGTCAGGAGGAACGTGTTGGGAGGCGAAGGAGGTAGCCACGTCGCTCATGAGGAAGAGCGGGTGTGAGAGAAATGTACTCCTGGTCTGAGCCGAAAGTTGTGGAGGCTGACTGGGGCACCTATTCTGATCGAGGCGGTTTCAGTGGATCTGCTGATGGCCGTCCCAGCTTGAAGTATATATCCCTTGGATCCATCCTTCGTATGTTCATGCTATAACCTCATCAAGGGTGAGCCTTTTTTTGGGTTTGCGGAGCACCAGATAGCCAAGCTCTATTGCATTCCCCTCCGCGACGATGGAGAGAATTTGAAAGCGTGACGAATTTTAACAAGGGTCACAAAATGGTCACGGGTGCATTGTTCGAAACTTCCTCCACCATGTTGATGTCGAAGACGGTCGTCCGCCTTTTCAGTCCGAGCATTCGTGGACGGATCTACGCTGGACGTTGTCTCCAATTACATGGTCATCCAAGGGGAGCGGTATGGTCCTAACAGCTCCGGTGTACTTCACAGCGTTTTACTAATGCTCATTTTTGAAGTTTCGGCCCTCGACAAGTGCATGGCGCTCCCTGAACACATCTGCACAACGCGCCACAACGGTGAAGGATACTTCATCGAATGAGGACTCCCCTCAAACTAAAACAGTACCCGAATCAGAAAAAGTGGCCATGCTCGAAGCTACCGCCAGGGCCCCTTGGCTGTCTTCTCTATCCAACAGCATAGACGACAGATTAAAGGTCGCTTACCTCATAGTGTTCCAACTGGTCCTATATCTTGACCGTCCGAGGGAGTTGGAAGAAACCACGCAATTCTTTACTGTGAGTACTTACCAATCACCATATAATAAACGAAAGAAAAAAAGTCCCTTTCAGGCTTTGGGAACAGCCCCAGTATCGCCCGAATCTGACATGGGCCGTGCAAGAACAGCTATCGCAGGGATCACACGTGGTGTCGTCCATCAAATATCTTCCATCCCTATCCACGCACCGCTCCGGAAGGAAAAACATGAAATCTTTGACGTTTTTGGCGCGCTGCAAACTCTGAACGACGCCTACCTCCTGGACAACACAGCCGATACAGATTTCAGGGAATGGTCCGAGTTTTGGTCTCGGGCTCTTCCAGTCGTCCTCGAGCTTGCGTACCAGCTCGATCAGAAAGGCTATGGATTGACGAAAGAAGATCTTGGTGAGCTATTTCGGCAGGAAAAACAAGAGAAGGAGTCGACATAGGTTGCATGTGCTTTCATGATCCCCATTGTATTTGATATATGGACGCATTCATTTATTTTAATTTCCTTCGCCCATCCCCGCAGTGACCACTGACGTGTCAAGGCGTTCCTGAACGTAGGCAACACGATAAGCGCGTTAAGCCGTTCTCGATCATTCAACGAACTAGCTATGTAGATACATAGTTCCTGAAATATTACATACTTATGACTCGCGCGCACCGCCAGGAGCATCGCCCCCAAGCATTCAAGTCACATTCAAGCTCAGTCAGGTCCTATTTTCCCATGTTATTATGACTGCTTCCCCTCCACCCTTGGCACAGCATGCAGCGCATCCGTTGTTCAGGGTGGATAAATACCCCCGAGAGACTTTGGCACCCCAAATATCGCCCTGGGGCGGTGAAATTCTTATCGCAGAATGGATGATAACTTTGATAAGCACAGCCAACTCATGTAAGTCAATGGAAGAACCCTAGACTCTATTTAATATGCTGACGAGGCAGTGTTTATGACTGGAACCTACTCATCTCACAGGAGTACAAAAGACTCTCGTCCGACGACATCCAAAATCCAACCCCGGAACGCTCTGGGATTTACAGAACCTGACATCTATTCCATCGACTCTCCGACATCGTGATGCAGCGTCGTCTTTCTTCCTTCGTTAAGTCTTCCTCTTCCCGGGTCTCGACCGTCGACGAAGAGCATGACAATGGCTTTGACGATGAATCTAAAGCGCCTACCATCGCTCCTCGAGACGAGCCTTTGCCTGTTCCTTCCCTAAAGGTGAAGCGCGTGGACCATTATTACAGTCGGTGGTCCAGGTCATGGAAATATCGGGTAACGTTACTCTCCTGCAATATACGCGTCGTGGTTAAACGATCCCTATGCAGAACATGAGCTCTCATGTCACTGTTGAAACTATTCCTATCCTGCATTCCGGGAACAGCGATCCTTGGAAGGACTACGCTTTCGTGTATGATACCTTTCTCGAAGATATCCAAGCAAGAATTAATACGACTCGATGATTCCCCTTAGTGTCATCCGAAGGTTACCTCAACAAGAGAACCAAGAGCCAACGTTCAAAATCGTCGTCAAGACTGAATATCTCCTCAAGGCCTGCAAGGACGTGATCATCTCATGGCCCGGTGTATCTTGGAACTCTGACCCTCTCGAGGTTCGCCACCGAATTCCTTTCCCTATCCGACTCCTCACATATCGTTCACACACTCACATCCACAGCTCGATCCCGATATGTTCCTCACCTTCATCCCCGAATTCGAGAAATACAAACAAGCTATCATAGCCAAGAAACAAAAATCACTCGCTGACACCCACCTCTACTCCACCGTCAACCTCCTTCTCTCATCCCTCGCATCCGACTACCGCGCTACGCTCGCCAAGATTCAGAAGCTCACCTCACATTCCGAAATTACCTTTGACCTCCTGTTCGCTATTCTCGTGCCCCGCACCCTCTTCGTCACGACATGCGCCATCACGGGGTTACCCCGGTTGTTCAAGCTTGTCTCGGTGCAGCGGACCGCTGTGAATGCCAAGGGGGTTTACAGACTCACGTTTGAGAGTCTTGATCTTGTCGACAAGGTGGAGGGGTCGAGGTCGGTAGGGGTTGGGAGGGTGGAGGCGGTGGTTTTGATCAAGCATTTCAAGGGGACGGTGAAGATAACCAGTTTGGATGCGTACCCGCTTGTGTTCCATCCGGATGAGGCGGGCCTTCGTGAAGCGGTTTTGAAGAGGGGAAAGAAGTGGGTTAGTCTGATTGGTGTGCACCACAGGCAGTATGAGGGAACGGCGGCTATCCGAGTTAGTGCGGAGAGGATGGTCAAGCAGCATGTATGTGTGGTGTCTTTATTGCGTCCTGCCGTTTGGCTTTTGGTATTGACGAAACACCGATTTTAGGTTAATGGCAGAATCATGGTCGATCGAGGTGATTTGGCCGCTGCCCCGGTGTATTTTTTTTTGGTTTTACTCATAACTATCCTTAGCAACCTTCCGCCGCCTGAATCCTAACCACCAAGTCCCTACGCCCCTCTCTAAGCCACAACTCCAGAATGTAGACGACGGGGCATCCATTATTTACGACCACAACGGCCGTCTCATCCATCAGCCAATGCCACCTCAGGCATCTACAGCTCCAGGCGGATACGCAAATGGTAAAGTTCTAGCCCCACTTATATCCGCGTCGCTCAATGATTCCGACAGGCGTGTTGATAAACACGAACGACAAAGAAGATGACGTCGATAACCTCGAACTGACCGACGAAGATCTCCTTCTTGCGTCTACCGTCGTCTTTGGTTTCAGCTTCGCCGACAAGACATGGCGTACGTACTCTTCTCTCCACACGCACACACCTAACTTTCTTTCAACAGTGGAATTCGACGTCGAGAAGGTCCAAGAAATTGAGTGGAACGATGACGCGTTCGAGAACCTCGTTCTTCCTCCCGGGCGCAAACAGCTCCTCCAATCCCTTGTCGAAGCTCATCATCGCGGACTCGGGTTCGATGATTTCATCAAAGGCAAAGGCCACGGGCTCGTCGTCAACCTCTTTGGTCCTCCCGGGGTGGGCAAGACGTTCTCGGCAGAAGCGACGAGCGAGCATGTCCGCAAGCCTCTTTACCTTATCGGAGGTGGCGATCTCGGCACCAAGGCTTCGGATTTGGATGCGGCTCTGGAACGGATTTTTGATATTGCGACTGCGTGGAAGGCTATTGTGTTGATTGACGAGGTAGGGTTGTCATTTTTTTTGCGTATCTGTCATGTTCATCATCTGCTTCGACTAGGCTGATGTATTCCTTGAGCAACGTTCTCTGCACGACCTGGAGCGCAACGCGATGGTGGCTGTCTTGTATGTTTCAAACCCACCAGCGTGTTCCATAGATCCAGTACGAGCTAACCGGTAACTCTCCCACCCCTAGCCTTCGCCATGTCGAATACTACCGCGGCATCCTCTTCCTCACCACGAACCGCGTCCAAGCATTCGACGAAGCCTTCCTCTCGCGCATCCACGTTGCGCTGCACTTCCATGAGCTCTCCCAGTCGTCCAAGGAACAAATCTGGACGGCGTTCATACGCAAGCTGGGCCTCACAGCTTCGGAGATCAGTCATGAGCAGGTCGCGGAGTTGGCGAGGAGGGGTGTGAACGGACGTCAGATCAAGAATGCGGCGAGGACGGCGCAGAGTTTGGCTGTTGGACGGGGGGAGAGGGTTGGATTTGGGCATTTTATGGAGACGTTGGACGCCTTGGCGGAGTTTCAGAGGGAGTTTGATGGGTTGAAGAGGATGGAGAAGCACGCGGAGGTGGAGAAGCACTTGAAGCATGTGAAGTGAAATTGAACAGGGGATTGACAGAAAGAAGATAAGTACTTGTATTTGTCGGATGATTGCGACCATGTACTACTATATCGACGGGTCTGATATCGATGTGCTCCATTGTACTCATAGAAAGGCGGGTAATTTTACATCACCGTTCAATTTGCCCGCCCTTCAAGGGTTCTCCCAGCTACACACATATTACCGGTGACTGGATGCACCGCGGAACCCCCGGACACAAATCTGTGATTCCTCCACGCCTTCGTCTCAGAGTCACCATTCGGAAAGATTACTCCGTCCGTCCTCGCAGCAGCAGGATCAGGACCCAGCTGCAGACACGGAATTATTGACCCGGCTTTGACATGATGGGAGCATGGGACCGTCGTTCAACAACTTGACGAGATCGGAGTAGGTGATCGAACGTACCACTCGGTTGTTTTTGACAGGTCCGCGCTTACACCGCTGGCAGGAAACATTACAAGTCAGACTTGTACACATACCTGTATAGATAACCATAATCTGATCACCTGCGGTCGTCATGGATACACCGCCAAAAATCACACGATCTGATCATGTGTTTGGCTATGGTTTAGGCTACAAGTCCGTCTTGTAACGTCTCCTGCCAGCGGTGTTACCCAGTTCCCAACTTCAAACTTCCTGGCCATAGCATTTTCAGGCTCAGTTACGTCATATTTTCCCATATGCTATGCCTGCTTCCCCACCTCCACGCTTGGCACAGCAATGCTGCATTGTTCAGGGTCGTAAATCCACTCGAGAGACTCTGGCACCCCAAATATCGCCCTGAGGCGGTAAAATTCTTATCGCAGAATGGACGATAAGCATAGACTCCATGTAAGTCAATGGAAGAACCCTTAATATGCTGAGGAGGAGGTGTTTAAGACTTGTACCAACTCCTATTTACAGGTAGTACATAAGACTCTCGTCTGACGATGTCCCAAACCCAACCCCTCTACACCATCGACTTTCCGACATCGTGATGCAGCGTCGTCTATTATTGTCTTTCGTGAAATCCTCCTCTTCCAAGGTCTCGACTGTCAACGAAGAGCATGACAATAGCCTTGAAGATGAATCTAAATTACCTGTTTCTTCCCTAAAGGTCAAGCGTGTCGACCATTATTACAGTCGGTGATCCGGCTACAAAATATGTGTCATCTTTAAACGATTCCTATGCAGAACGTGAGCTCTCGTGTTACCGTTGAAACTATTCCTACCACGCAGTCCGGTAACAGCGATCCTTGGAAGGACTACGCTTTTGTGTATGATACCTTTCTCGGAGATACTCAACCGAGAGGATTTCCCTTAGTGTCGTCCGAAGGCTACCTCAACATGACTACTACGAGCCAACTTTCAAAATCGTCGTCAAGAGTGAATATCTCCTCAAGGCCTGCAAAGAGGTGATCATCTCATGGCCCGGTGTATCTTGGAACTCTGACCCTCTCGAGGTTCGCCACCGAATTCCTTCCCCTATCCGACTCCTCACTCATCATTCATACACCCACTCCTACAGCTTGACCCCGACATGTTCCTCACCTTCATCCCCGAATTCGAGAAATACAAACCGGCTATCTTGGCCAAGAAACAAAAATTACTCGCCGATACCCACCTCTCCTCCACCGTCAACCTCCTCCTCTCATCCCTCGCATCCGATTACCGCGCCACCCTCGCCAAGATCCAAAAGCTCACCTCACATTCCGAAATCACCTTTGACCTCCTGTTCGCCATTCTCGTGCCCCGTACCCTCTTCGTCACGACATGCGCCATCACGGGGTTGCCCCGGTTGTTCAAGCTCATCTCGGTGCAACGGACCGCTGTGAATGGCACGGGGGTTTACAAGCTCACGTTTGAGAGTGTTGATCTTGTCGATAAGATGGTGGGGACGAGGTCGTTGGGGTTTGGAGGGTGGAGGCGGTGGTTTTGATCAAGTATTTCAAGGGGACGGTGAAGATTCCTAGTTTGGATGCGTATCCGCTTGTGTTCCATCCGGATGAGGCGGGCCTTCGTGAAGCGATTTTGAGGAGGGAAGAAATGGGTTAGTTTGGTTGGTGTGCACCACAGGCAGTATGAGGGAACTGCGGCTATTCTACTATTCGACGTGAGTTGGCTGCAAGCCTGTTGTATTTCTTTTTCGGTTTTGCCCATAACTATTGTTGGCAACCTTCCGCCGCCTGAAACCTAACCACCAAGTTCCTACGCCCCTCTCTAAGCAGAATGTAGGTGATGGGGCCTCCGTTATGCACGACCACTACGGCCGAGTCGTCCACCAGTCTCGTATATCTACAGATCCAGCCGCATACGCGAATGGTAAAGTTCCAGCCCCACCCTTTCCTCTATCTGCGGTGACTTAACGATTCCGACAGGCGTGTTGATCAACACGAACGACAAAGGAGACGACGTCGATAACCTCGAACTCTCGGAAGAAGATCTCCTTCTCGCGTCTACCGTCATCTTTGGTTTCAGCTTCGCCGACAAGACGTGCCGTACGTACTCTTCTTACATCGCTTCAATTTTTACTTAACTTTTCAACAGTGGAATTTGACCTTGAGAAGATTCAAGAAATCGAGTGGAACGAAGAGGTGTTCGAGAACCTCGTTCTTCCTACCGGGCGCAATCACCTCCTCCAATCCCTGAGGCTCATCATCGCGGACTCGGGTTCAACGACTTCATTAAAGGCAAAGGTCACGGGCTCGTCGTCAACCTTTTGGTGGGCAAGACATTCTCGGCAGAAGCGATGAGCGAGCATGTCCGCAAGCCGCTTTACCTCATTGGAGGTGGTGATCTCGGCACCAAGGCTTCGGATTTGGATGCGGCTCTGGAACGGATTTTTGATATTGCGACTGCGTGGAAGGCTATTGTGTTGACTGATGAGGTAGGGTTGTCGATTTTTTTTTTCGTGGTTGTCTGTCATGTTGATCATCTGTTTCGACTAGGCTGATGTGTTCCTTGAGCAACGTGCTCTGCACGACCTGGAGTGCAACGCGATGGTAGTTGTCTTGTATGTTTCAAACCCACCTCTCTGCTTCATGGATCCAGTGTGCCCGTTTCCTCCCCACCTTCAGCCTTCGCCATGTCGAATACTACCGCGGCATCCTCTTCTTCACCACAAACCGTGTCCAAGCATTCGACGAAGCCTTCTTCTCGCGCGTCCACGTTGCGCTACACTTCCATGAGCAGGTCGCAGAGTTGGCGAGGAGGGATGTGAACGGGCGTCAGATCAAGAATGCGGCGAGAACGGCGCAGAGTTTGGAAGTAGGTGGAGAAACCCTTGAAGCATGTGAAGCGACATTAAATAGGGCATTGAAAGAAAGCGGATAAGTTGTAGGATGATCGCGACTATGTACTACGACTACTCCATTGAGAACCGTTATATCGACGGGACTGATATCGATATGCTCCGTTGTACGTATTCGAGTTCCTACACACTTGTCAACGCCCGGAAAGGCGGACAATTCCGCGTCTGGGAGGACGGACCTTTCCGAGTGGTGATTCTGAAATGAAGGCGCGGAGAAATCACATCGTATTTGTTCCCGCGGTGCATCCGCTCACCGTTAATGTGTGTGCACCTGGGGAACCCAAGGGCGGGCAAATTGAGCAGTGTACGGTGCGCCAGGAGTGCCAGCCAGAATTTCAACTCAAACGTTCGAACCCAGACCCAAACTGGCTCAGGGATTAGTCAGCTCTTACTGGCATGGACTTACCCCGTAGGATTCTCCGGCCATGTGGAACCTTGAATTGGGTGAAGTTTTCAAAGAAAATGACGACGAAGGCCGCAATCTCCTTGGCTGCGTCTTCCGACGTTGCCTATGAAGGGTCCTATCGTCAAGAGGTATAGAGTATTGATAAAGAAGAGTGGGAACTTGCCACTTGTTCGCCGTATTCTGCGTAGGAGAAGCCAACACCGACGGGTCAACGAAGAAGACGTTGCGCAACGTTGGCGTTCGAGTTCCACGAGTACTTCGGCAAGTACTCGGTCCCGTTGGCACCGGATATCCTGCATGGACCTGACTGGCTCTTCAACAAATGCGTACACCGAACACCCACAAAGCTTACGCACCAAGTTCCATGAAGAGACCCATCGCGGAAGAACATCCCCGGCGTCCGTTGGTCTAAAATATGACGTCGCCCTGCCCGGGGTCGTTCCTGCTCTCGAAAAAGTAGAAGAAGTGACGGGCTTCTATATCGATGTATCCGGTGTATGAGCTTTTAAAGGTTCAGACTACGGTACTGCTACCAAACGAAATTTATCATTTGCAGCACTCACTTGACAGCCCCATCGCAGAACTTGGTTTTCTTGATGCGGACGCGGCGTAACGGGTGAAAATCGAGTGGGATATGTGGGTGAAATCCGATTCTGAGAGCATAGAGAGGTCTTCGAGGGGGGTGAAGAGACTATCGTCGTACGGATGATAAGCGCTGAGGAGGAACGTGAGGGGTGCAGTTGGAGCTTCTTTCAATGTTTTTGACGTGGTAAATGGATGCTACAACGATTACCCTGTTCTGAAACCGATCCCACCACTATACTTAGTCTCGTTAACTTCGAGGATGATGGTCGTACTGCTGACTAATCCCTGAGTCGGTTTGGGTCTGGATTCGAACATTTGAGTTGAAATTCTGGCTGGTACTCCTGGCGCACCGTAGCAGTGGGGTGTGAAGTTATTTACGTGACGGAAATATTGGACCGTCGTGCAACAACTTCAAGATCTGTGAAGAGCGGAAGAGATCGGAGTAGGTACAACTCGGATGCTTTTGACAGGTCCGCGCTCACGCACCGTGGTCCATGAATGATGACTGTTTCACTCTTCGGGAGTATTCGAGAGAGAATGAGAGTCGGACCTCCGATGCGGAGCAAAGCGCTCACAGAGGCAAGTCCGTGGGTTGTATGTTTTTACATTCCACGTCACCACTTTAAATTTCAAGATAGCGGTGCCAATAACGCAAGATATGTTTCAGGAATGTCGAGGCTATGGCATGATGGATGGACGGATATAGATCCTGTCTACGACTAAGAATACCCTCCGACTCATCGGAGGAACGAGTCGATTGCTCATCCACGTGGCATGGTCGTTCCCAAACCATGGTGATGGGCCTCAGGGATGATCAGACGAATGACGAGCTTCGATCATGGACGGCTGATGAAACGCTAGGAAACGTTGAGGAAACGATGATATTTTTGAAATGGGCTGTGGTCGTTCGATCACGGAGAGGTTTGCATATGTCGGCATGGCGAAGTGAACTTGAAGTGAGGCTTTACCGCCAAGTCCAGAGGAGTTGTTGATTTTTTACCTAGGGAAGAGTTGACAGGAAGTCGGGCCAGGGTCGCCCCTTAGTTTCAGGGCAGTCTCCAGATTCCAGAATGTTGAGCGGACACTCTCTTGGAGCCGAATCCTCGGGCCCCGGGGGTTTGGAGTCGGACCGAGTGTAGGGCCACGTTGCCATGAGCATGATATCACGTGATCTGTATATGTTCCAAACGGGACTTCAGGGTCACGATGGAAACCGATTTCATTGTTCTGCGACGAGCATTGTGCTCGACTTCTGTTATAAGCGCACCATGGTTTGGGACACACAGCATTGTCTTTTCATCTTTCCCCACCCTGGTTGGTTGAGGGTTACATCGTCTTTGTTATGGCATACCTTCCGCCCACCCTCAACACCCTCGACCCCTACGACCGCATGCGTCTTGTCCGCTCCAACAGAAAACTAGAAGCCGTCCTCGGCACTGCACCTTACCTCCTGGATGAGGTCGAAAGAATCCCATCTCCAAGCTGCTCTGTCTCTTCCGATTCATCAGAAGACGGAAGTTTCGTCCTCGTCAAAACCCCCAAGAAAACGATGAACGAGCTCTCTCGCCCCCTCCTCCTCCGTCTCCGCTCAGTTCCCGGCCCTATCAACACCAAACCTCCTCGAAGACGGTCATCACGGGGAGTCCTCCCCGCCATCCGGGCCACCTCCCCCCTCTCGCCGACCTTCACCATCAACCTCGCGACGAAACAGGCTATGCCACAGCATGCTCTTCCCCTCGATGACCGTCGCCGGAAGATGGCCAGGATCACGAGAACACTTGGGGAGAGTATCCCGCCTGAGGTTGTATTTAGCTCTACACCTATGCCCGGGAAGCCAACCATGATGGCGCCCATGAAGCCGCGTCAAAGGAAGTGCATGCCGTTTCCCCTCGTTTCGACGGAAGATGAAGATAAGAGTGCCATGACGCAGTCTACCATTCTCTCTTCTCCCCAAGCACTACATAGCGCACCTGATGTTGCACAACGCCGCCCGAGCATCTCACGCCCACGGACCCTCTCGCGTACCCAGTCTCGTCTTAATCCAAAGTTTTCACCCTCCATGGCTGGCCCTCCTTCTACATCAAGAACGGGGGCCTCCCCTCCGACTCTGTCCTGTATTACCCCAGGAACATCCACAGCAACCCCGAAACCCCGGCGGCCACCCCGCCCCCGCAGCCTCAGCCTCGGCTCTGTCTTCCCACTACCTCCACGTCTCCCCACCGCGCCACCCAAGAGACCCATTCGTCCCCTTCCCACCCTGCCCCCACCTGCACCTCCTCAACACTCACACTCCCACTCCCACTCTGCGATCCATGTCGACGTCGGTGTCTCCGTAGCGCGCTCGAGCTACGAATTTGATCCTGCCTGTGGTGCACCCGGCACCCATTTCCGCACCACCGTTTCTCCTCCCCCTCCCCCATCATCAGGTGAAGGTGTCGACTCCAGGGTGCTTCAAACACTTGACGAACGCCCCAAGGGTCCTGCCCCATTACCAGCGCGGCGGGGGTGGTATCAGGAGCCCATGGAGACGACTGACACCATCCCAGTGGTAACGAGGACGGTCGGTGGGGCAGGGAGGAGAAAGGAGAAGGAGTGGAGTGGGGAGTGGAATAGGACTGATATGGAGGAGGTGAGGCGTGCGTTGAGGACTTTGAAGGCGTAGGAATCCGACGTCCTTTGCTTTGGCTCTTTTTTTCCTCCTTGCGTCATGCCCTCTCATTCTCAAGGTTTTTTTTATCGCTAGGCTTACATTAGAAAGGCCGGCTTTCGTTCTTGTGCATACAGTTTCGACACGCCGGCACGTACTATACTTAAATTATTCATCTTGTACAATTAATTTCTAATCTCCTCGATCTACCCTTTATTATACTTATAGATCTCTTGGTAACTAATAATACGTAAAACATGTATCGGTCCCATCCTCGTCAATGACATCCATCGAGAAAGATTTATCTCTTTCATGACTTTTCATCCGGTTGAATCGATAAGATCTAGTGTGGACAGAATGAATGATGGGGGGAGGCAGTCCGCAGTGCCTCGCTTTGCTCACTATCTAAGTATGCCCCATGTCCTTCCTCCTGTACGTGGACCCGCTTGGGACGTTCCGAACCCAAAAGCAACCTGTCCCTGTCGATTAGTGGTCAAATCATCTCGTTGTGGTGAATGTTGAAGCGTGCTTGTGTGGCATCGAATATCGCTCCGAGAAGCCGGAAGTTCGAATCCTCCCAGGGACATAATGATTGCTTCAGATATTTTGGACCCATACCTTATCCTAAGGTATCTGAACGCATACACAATACGGCGCATTCTATGAGCGCGCGATACCTCGGACTACAGCAAACGGACCTATTTTTGTCCGAGTGAACAAATCTCACAGGTTCGACTCAGAACAAACGGCCGTTTCCAGCCGATGGATCAAAGCATCCGACGACATGTTGGAGTTGGATACAGAATCGACGGTAAGGTGAGGCAGTCCGCGGTGGGTTTTTCCGCTCGCCATCCACATGTCTTTCCCCGTCAACCTCAGGCCAGGCCTCTTGTCTGGCACATTCCGTACCCAAAACTAACCCGTTCCTGTTGATTAGTGTGATAATTTTGGACCCCATACCTTATCCCAAGGTATCTGAAGTCATACTAGTACACAGCGCACGACTGGGAAAATCTTCCATGAGCGCGATAAATCGGAGCCAGTAGTACAGCGAACAAACCTGATGGATCAAATCTCGCAGGTTCGGCTCGGACAAAGGCACCGAGTCACGTGTGGTGAGGGTGCTTATGTGAGCCTAGTTTCTAGCCGATGGAGCAAAGGATCCGACGTGTTGGAGTTGGATACGGAATCGACGATGAGAATCAGTCCGCAGTGCGTTTTTCCGCTCGTCACCCATATGTCCTTCCTTGTCAACCTCACCCCAGGTATGGGACAAATTCGGCATGTGCAAGATGGTAATCAGAAATCCTATAAGTATCATCCACAGCGTTTCGAAGGAAACTTTTGTTGTACCTAGCCGGATTTGAAGAAGCAAATGTTACATGTCTAGGAACTGACTGTCCAAAGAAATACCGTCGAATATCTGTCAAAAAGATTGTGGATTCCGGTTATGAATCAAAATTCTATATAGAATGAGACTGTGGGCTGGCCAGCCTGAGTGGCATCTGAGCCAACCGTTTCCTTGCTTCGTCGTACATGGCATCAATTTTCTTGGCTAACACGGTTGTTGCTTCAATCATCTCCCCCGCCGATATCCTGGATTGGCCAGGGCGCCGTCTAAAGAGCTCGCCACGAGCCCCTCCGAGGTTGGCGCGAGGGATCCAGGCAACGTCCGTCATGTTGAAACAAATGGTTAGGTTTTCGTTGTGAGGGTGGAAAAGTGGAGGGTGTGTGCCGGCCTGTGCATGGCGTTTCACAGAACAGCTGTACTTTTGGATACCGGCCCATTCTACCCAGCCTGCAGTGTACTTGACGAAGACGCCATACGCCCCGCGCGTGATGTTTACGAATATGTCCCCAGGTCTGCCAAGTACATCCAGGGGAGGACCACAGCCAAGGAATTGCGAGTAAGGTGTCCGATCTCCCTTGTCATTCGTATACACCTTTCGATGGCGGACGGTCAGGGGAACGACTCGGACGTCACGAGGTCCTAGGGAATGTTAGAGTTGGCTCACGAATGTTCAACAAGATTGTGTGAATACTTTGTGGGGTCGTGGGTTCGTTCTCAAGTTCATTCTCACTATCCTCCGCATATGTCGACCGTGCCCTTTTTCGTCCCCGGGATATTTCCATATGGTTGACTGGGTGCAGATCACAGCGCACAGAGAAGTGGAGGCGTCGGGGCAGGTGATGGTATTTTCTGATGACTGAGTACTGATCCCTCGATATCGAGGTCGTGGCTGGGTGGAAAGTATCCCTGCGTGCCCCTACTCTAATATAGAAATCCGACGACAATGATCAGGCAGATGGACTTAAGTGACTTCTTGTCCTTCTAGAAAAAGCTTGTTGGAAGTTTCCGTAATATCGGGGGTGGTCAGAGTGGCCGATTTTCGGTCGATTCTGACCACCGATTCTGAGTCGATTTTTCAGATCCCAAGAATCGTGGGAAGGCACAGAATCGACGATTCTGGTTTTCAACTCGTGTGTCCCATGCAGCCGGAAACATGGCGCGCGATGGGATAAGAGGCTGCTGAGCCAAAAAGGTCGTTCGGCTTAGAATCCACCCTTGATGCTGCCACAGACAAACAGGAAGACTCCATGAAAGAAGAAGTGCACGAAAGAGTGGTCAGAGATATATAACTCCTGGCAGGGAGTGACTGGTGCCAGCGGGGATGATCATACGAGTATGCCATGGATAGGCCCAGGGATGAATCGAGATGATAGAAACGTCGAAAATCGGAGCGAGAACCGGGGTGGTCAGAGTACAATTCTCCCACGATCTTTGCTCAAAACCGAACCTAGAATTGAATCAGAATCGATTGAGAATCGGGACCAGAATCGACCGAAAACCGGACACTCTCACCCTTAATCAGTTTGATCGGATCTTGCGGATTTGAACAACACGCCTCGCCGCCAAGCGTCCTTGTCTGGCAACAGAACGGTTCTGTACCCCAGTTGTTACGCGACACGTTCTTGATTTTGAGCGGTGAAATCGTCTCGGTAGTTGATATTTTCGATTCAGTTCATAGTGATGGTGGTTGAGTTTGAGGATGTTGGCTGCATGGCCGCAGTTGAATGGTACATTTCGCCCACCCGACAGCGACCTACAGGCGACGAAGAGGTCTTCATTTAACCATTTGGGATAATACTTGACGACCTTAGTAGACTAAATATCGGAACAAGACACAGAAATCGGTTTTCTTTGCGTTGATCTTTGGAGTTTAAAACACATCTACACGAATGTTAACGTTTAATGACCAGCGAGGGAGAGGTAGGTGACGAGTGAATGTGAGAGGTTCGGTCGCTGTCCAAAAAGATATAGGACGTTGGATATAAATGATACCGCAATAAAAGGATGGCGGGAAGACCTCGAAGCAAGTAGCGTACGAGAGACTCAAGGAGCGTTCTTTCGTGTTCGAAAGATCATCCTGAAAAACAAAACAAATACGTCAGGTATTTCGTACAGAAAAAAAGAAAACGAGGGCAATAACGTACCCGATGCCCACCCACTATCACGGCAAATAAGCATAGCTGGGACAATGTCGGTCTCCACCAGTAAACAGCTCCTTTCGCGCTCAAGATGATAAACTAAACCCCTTTGGATGCGCTCGACATCATGACCGGCTGCGACATCGCCATTCGATACTGGCACGCCTGCACATCGTTCCATCCATGGAGCTGCTCCACCCCACACACACTGTATTCGCGTACGCCCAGCGAAAGGCACACAACGACGGTGTCGGCCCAATGCGGCTAGCGACGACTTCGGCACACGCAGATCGACGTTACCAAGGTAGTCAAAAATACAAAGCCGGTTTGCAGTCCTCCACGAGGGGTACGTCAAGGTGCACCTTGGAATGTGGTGGAGGGGAAGCTGAACGAGTACGCCGCTGACCAGTGTGGCCCAAATGAGGCACGGATGGAATGTAAGAGATTCGAAAGATGGATGACTGGATTGCTCGATTTCGATCTAGATGACTGATCCGCCGGAGGAGTGGAAGAAGAATTTGCCTGTGACACAGTGAGGTTGCGCTTTTCGGGGTGTTCAGATGAGTAGCGGCGGAGGGAAGGCACATCAACAAAAAGGGAGGTCACTTATATAGATATTTATGGGACCTCTGCCATGTATGGGTCAAAACGTGACCATATATCCCCCCAAAACAGCAAATTTGCACACAAATATGTCCATATATGGTAGAACCTGGCAATGTAAGTGGTTGACCTTTTTGCTGATGCACCAGGAGACAGGGAATAGTCGGGTCCAGGGTTGTAATTCTTTGGGTGGGACTGTACTCGTGACGGACGGTCCTGCTCGGGGCTGGCCGAGATAGCTGCTACAGGTGGAAAATGAGGAAAGACTCATAGCTGCCGACAACTAGTCTTTAGACGTGGAAACAGAAACAGTTTATTTCAATATTTGCTCTTGTTAGCTTCGCAAGCCTGAACTTCAGCGCTTCAACGTGGCATGGATCAACTTCCGTGGTCGCTCTCAGCCTAGGCTCGCGGTCGCCGTGCGTTACAAAATCCTTAGCTGCATACGGATCCCCCCACCTAACTCAGTACCATCAGAGCCCTTTCTTGTCTACTCAGACCGTTAAAACATGGTACCTCATGTCGAACTAAAATCTCACATGCTCATTGTACACAGGAAGAGTCGTCGCCTCTACAAGGGATTGTCGATTATCGCCATCACACTCGTCACATCCGGCGTGGTGATTACTATCGTCGCGGAAGCTGTGATACGGTGGTGTCATACTGTTGTGCGTTTCATATTTTCCCTTTCCCTGCTCGCATGTCCTCATTTTTCTTGTAGAAGTAAATTTTCTGGCAAAAAAAGAAAGAAATTGAAGCAACACCGGGAGCAACAATGATCAACTCTGGTCCCTATTAACTCGGGTGTGTAAAATGCCAATTTCGCTGTTGAATGTCCTTATCCCATCTAGATTCAGCTATCTGTACCAAGGCCTCTCGAGGCATAAGGGATCCGTTGGCTCTCTCCTGATTCCGGTGCCGTGTGCATCGTAGGTCCGCGTTTCTTGAGACTTCGATGACTGGAACCCGCGTTAGGGACGTGCCCGAAAAATAAAAAACGAACTCTCGTCTTTACAACGCCTACAGTTACTGGATGCGCATGAACCTCAAGTACGGAAGTTTCGTCGTCGTCAAAACCCCCAACAAGAGCTCTCTCGCCCTCCACCCCTCCGCCTCCGCTCAGTTCCCGTCCCTATCAACACCAGAGCTACTGGAAGAGGGTCATCCTGGGGTTTCCTTCCAGCGATCGGTACCACCTCGAAACAGGCAACCCCACAACATGCACTTTCCCTCGATGATCGCCGCAGGAAGATGGCCAGAATCACGAGAACCGTCGCCCTAAGGTCGTATTTAGCTCTGCACCACCCCCTATGCCCGGCAAGCAGATCGTGATGCCGCGCGTCAAAGGAAGCGCATGCCGTTTCCTCTCGTTTCAGCGGAGGATGAAGATGAGAGTAACGAGGCCATGACACAGTCCACCATCCTCTCTTCCCCTCAAGTTCCACATGGCGCACCTGATCTTGCACAACGCCGCCTGAGCATCTTATGTCCGCGGACCCTTTCGCGGACCCCGTCTCGTCCAAATCCAAAGTCTTCACTCTTCGTGGCTGGCCCTCCTACATCAAGAACAGGTGCCTCCCCTCAGGCTCCGTCCTGTTACACCCAAGGAACTGCCACAACAACCCCGAAATTCCGGCGCCCACCTCGGCCGTGCAGCCTCAGCCTCGGCTCTGCCCTCCCACTACCCCTACAATCCCCTCCCCACCCTCCAACGCTTCATCGCTAGGACTATTAAATAAGGCCGGCTTTCGTTCTTGTGCATACCGTTTCGATACGCCGGCACGTATACTTACACTTACTCACCTTGTATAGTTAATCCTAATCTCCCGGACTCGCTATCCTTTCCTGCTATTGATACATATAGATCTTAGTAACTGATGATGTACTACATATATCCGTCGCATCCTCGCCAATGACATCCATATCGAGAGAGATTTATTTCTTTTGTGAGCACAGGCATTTTTTTCAGTTGACTTGATCAAATCTAATTTTGAACAGAATCGAAGATAGGTTCTGCCGGCTATCTGTGCATGTCCTTCCTCGTCAATGTAGGACATTCTCCAATGCAACCCGTCCCCGTCGATCAGTGGTCAAATCGTCTTGTCGTGGTACATCGTATAGCGTGGAGAATCGCCTCGAGACGCTGGAAGTTCGAATCCTCCCAGGGACATACTCCATCTTTCAAATATTTTGGACCCCATTCCTTATTCCAAGATATCTGAAGTCATACACAATACGGCGCATGAAAGGTCTTCCATAAAGGCGCGATACCTCGGGGTCAGTACAGCAACACAGCGAACAGACCTATTTTTGTCTGATTGAACAAATGTTCCAGGTTCGGCTGAGCTCAGCCGTTTCTGGCCGATGGATAAAGATCAAACCTGTTGGATTTGGATACAGCATCGACAATGAAAATCAGATGAGGCAGTCGGCGGTGCGTTTTTCCACACATGTCCTTCCCCGTCAACCTGCTTGTCTGGCACCTTTTGTAGCCAAAAGCAACTCGTCCCTGTCGATTAGTGGTCAAATCATTTCGTTGTGGTAGTAAGCAATCCAATGATGCTCGCTATTCCCCGAGAAGCCGGAAGTTCGAATCTTCCCGGTGGACGATATCGAACGGTCTTCCTCAATAATTTTGGACCCCATAACATTAACTTACCCTTCTCAATTGCTTGCTGAGTGTGTTCGACGCTTGCGAGACCGAGTTTTGTCACAACAAGAACTTGAAGTTCGGCAAGTCTCTTCACGAGGTTTCTGCCCCATTTCATCGAAACCATTCATGAGCTCGATCATGAACCAGGTTACATCGTATGTGCACACCGTAAAGACATATTTTTATTTGATTGATCGGGAATCGATGATGAGAAACACAATCCGCACTGCAGTCAGACTGCAATGCGTTTTTCTGCTTGCGATCTACATGTTCGCGGTCAACCTCACTGTCAGGCCCATTGTCTGGCACACTCCGTAATCCAATCAAGCGTCCCTGTCGATTAGCGGTCAAATCATCTCGTTGTGGTAGTGTCACAGCGTGGAATTATATCGATGGACCTTGATCCGATACCACCACGCGTACAGCCACCGTGGTGCCAGCACATCGACTAGCAAGCCCCTTCCTCGACTCATTTTCGCTCAATCACCACTTTCGCCTCGCCCACCTACTCTCGAGGGGCCTCCCGATCAGAGGCCCTCCCTTTTCCCCCGAGACTTCCCCGAAAAACACCGGAACTGGCACATGTCCACCAGGACCAACGACAACTCAGTCTCACGAGCGTCCGGGACCCCTGGAACCCAAACCAAGCTCCCAACCCACGCCGACCTCATGGCAGGTCCGAGTCTCGGCCCCGTTTGCAACCCGAGCGACGCTCGGAAATCCTTTCCGAGGAGCTCTACGATCGCTCTAAGATCGTCCGCATCCTCCTCATTACAGCGGCGCTGCCCAAAGTCCCCACAGAGGCTTGCCATGCCATCCAAGTGGCTGCATTCCTCATTGAGGAGAACGTCCTTGACACCAGTGCCTCAATCATTTCCGAAGCCATAGCCACCAAACTCACCCCCCTCCTTTCCGACATCCTCCCCGACCTCACCCCGACCAAAACATTCATTGACGCTATCCCCACCCAACAAGCCAGCACTCTCAACGACCTCAAAGCCATCACCTCCTCCCAATCCACTTTCTTGGATACCATCAAATTCACAGCCACCACCCTTGCCACCCAAACTGACCAGCTTCTTGTCAATGCTGCTTTCCTGTCAGAGAACATTGATAAACTCATCACCCTCTATGATACCCCACCCTCTGTAGACATCTTGCTCCTTGCTGCCGCCATGGATGCCCTTGGCAATCTCACTCAGAAGCAATCAGACATTGCTTTCAAGCTTGAAGCTGCATCAGCAAAACTATTCTCCCCCTCCTCCACCATCTCTTGGCCCTCCATCCACTCGTCTTTGACCTCTCAAGCCAGAACCCTGCCTCTCTCTAACACCTTCAATACCAACTTCCCTCCTCATTTTGCTTGCACCCAACAATGCCTTCTTCAAGCTGCCCGTATAGTCCTGATTCTATATGACCCATCTGATGCAATGATTGCCCAGCACAAATCTCCAGCTGACCTTGCCATCCTCCGTGTCAAGATCAACAAGGCCCTTGAAAGTCTGGATGACTTAGAAACTGCCTTTGAAGACCCTCCCACCAAATGCAATACCATTGTTAGCAGCATCCAACACCTGGTCCAGAATGCCTTCCTTCTTGACATGGACTCACCTGAAACTGGCCCTTCGGTTCAAGAAATATGCGCTCGAGACTAGTTTCACCTTAATTCCCCTCAACTTTGGCAACACCTCATCCTTCAAGCCCAAGAAATACCCAATTATCTTCAAGTTTGTACCCTGCAAAGATGATTTCAACCCATCCAACCCCGATCACCTATCCCTCGTCAAGAAGCAGAATGGTCTTGAGCAGGGCACTATTTCCAGAGCCCACTGGATTAAGAACATTGAGCACCTTGCCACTAACCAAAGCTTTGCCTTCCTCAAAGTCATGTGCCTCTCCCTGGAACAGGCTAACACCCTCCTACAGAAGTGCATGTTTGTTCTTGGTCACAAGATTACTGTCTGCAAGAACATCCACGAGCCCATCTGATGCAACAAGTGCCAGCATTATGGTCACATCTGCTTCAAATGCCCTAATGCCAAAGTTTGCACCTACTGCACCAGTCCAGACTATGGCATCTTGCAGTGCACCCCTGACTGGCCCCCCCGCTGTGTCTCATGCAGCCCGATCTCAACACACAACAGTATCTCATGGAAATGCCCCACCTTCATTGTTATGGAACAGCCTCTTGTCTTATCTCATCTCATCTTATCAACTATGTCTCTCTCATCTTATTAAACAAACTATCTATCCTTTTCCATCCCATCATTGTTTGGCCTTGTAGATGATATTATAAAGTTCAAGGGTGGACACATGTCTAACATGTGTTTATCACACCAATCAGACACTTCCCCATATGGTTACCTTTTCACACCTTATCCCTTACTCTGATTGAATGATAAGACTACTTATCTACTTATCTTCTTATCTGCTTGTATCTCTGACTCATCTGATAGCAGGATCATATCCCATTGGAGGATATCTGGAGGATATTCTATTGGATGATAAGCCTGGACTAGTATAGTATATATAGAGTAGCACAAAGCCTGTAACTCTAGTCTTATTCTCTTAGGA
>Ga0307516_10001719_pt1 | contig 30077 bp, 26 predicted proteins | sample 19_EM_MG_FD_203310 | JGI IMG/M metagenome (GOLD analysis project Ga0307516, IMG submission 203310) | Populus trichocarpa ectomycorrhiza microbial communities from riparian zone in the Pacific Northwest, United States - 19_EM | ecosystem: Host-associated > Plants > Roots > Unclassified | place... | reverse complement strand
GCGACCGCGCGCGTCCATCCCGCCGAGGCGGCGCGGATCTTCACGGGAAAACAGGCGATTGTGAAGCCGGTCGCGGGCAGCACTTCAAGATTATGAAGCTTCTCCAAATGGCAGTAACCGATGTCGCGGCCTGCCTTGTGCCCCTCCCAAATCAACTTCGCATTGCCGCTTTGCAGATATTTCTCCTTGGTATGCACGAAGGGCGCATCCCAACTCCAGCCATCCGTGCCGGTCAACCGCACGCCGCGTTCGAGCAGGTACATGGTGGCGTCGTAACCCATGCCGCTGCCGGCGCTCACATAGTCGTTCTGCCCATAGCGTTTGCCGGCGCTGGTGTTGACGACCACGATTTCCAAAGGTGACAGCGTGTGCCCGATGCGGGCCAGTTCCGCCTCCACATCGGCGGCGGTGACCACATAGCCGTCGGCGAAATGGCGAAAATCCAGCTTCACGCCGGGCTGCAGGCACCAATCCAGCGGTACTTCGTCGATGGTGATGGCGCGCTCGCCCTTGTTCATCGTCGTCGCAAAATGATACGGCGCGTCCAGATGCGTGCCGTTGTGCGTAATGAGTTCGATGCGTTCGATGGCCCAGGCTTCTCCGTCCGGCAAATCCTCCTGCTTCAAGCCGGGAAAGAATCCGGCCAACTCGGCTACCGAAGTCTGGTGATTCACATACTGAATTTTCGGGCGATACGGTTCGGGATCCGACACCACGTCATTTTCGAGGAAAATGGACAGATCGATGATGGTCCGCGCCATGTTCAGATCTCCGTGCAGTCTGCGCCTTTCAGCCCCAGCATCGCGCGGGCCTCGTCGGGCGTCGCGGGTTCGTGGCCCATCTCGGCCAGGATGCGCCGGATCTTCTGCACCTGCTGCGCATTCGACGCGGCTAATGAGCCTCGCTCGATGAACAAGCTGTCCTCCAATCCCACCCGCACATGCCCGCCGAGCAGCGCGGCTTGAGTCAGGAAGGCCATTTGGTGGCGGCCCGCGGCCAACACCGACCATTGGAAATTCTGCGTGCCGAACAGGCGGTCCGCGGTCCGCTTCATGAACGTGAGGTTGTCGAGGTCCGGTCCGGCGCCGCCCAGCACACCGAAGACCATCTGCACGAAGAACGGCGGCTTGACCAAGCCGCTGTCGACAAAATGCGCCAAGTTGTACAGATGCCCCAAGTCGTAGCACTCATGCTCGAACTTGGTTCCGGCATCGCTGAGCGATTCCACGATATAGGCGATGTCGCGAAAGGTGTTGCGGAATATATAGTCATCCGAATTGACGACGTAGTCGCGCTCCCAAGGATACTTCCAGCTGGTGATGCGCTTGGCTGCCCCAAAGAAGGCGAAGTTGATCGTCCCCATGTTGAGCGAGCACATCTCCGGCTTGAAGCGCGCCGCGGCGGCCAGCCGGTCCTTGACCGTCATGGTCGCGCTGCCGCCGGTGGTGATGTTGATCACAGCATGGCAGCCCCGGCGTATCTGCGGCAAGAATTGCGCGAACACCGCCGGATCTCCGGTCGGTGCGCCGTCTGCCGGATTGCGGGCGTGCAGATGAATGATCGCGGCGCCGGCCTGCGCGGCCGCCAAGGAACTCTCGGTGATTTCCCGAGGTGTCACCGGCAGCGCCTCGGACATGGTCGGCGTGTGCACCGATCCGGTAACCGCGCAGGTAATGATGACCTTGCTCATGATGCCTGCTCCTGCTCAGTAGTCCTCGTGCATGGCGGCTGTGGCTCGCCCCAACAGCGCGCCCGGATTCGCATCCGGGTTGTGAATCCCGCGCCACTCCTCCATTTCCCAGGCGGCAATCTGATCCGAGCTGTCCTTGACGAATTTGACGCGGTCGAAGCGGCGCGACATGAATTCACTCAGCACGGCCTCGAGCGAAGTTGAACGCCCCAGCAGTTCGCCGAGCAGCACCGCATCTTCGATCGCCATTGCGGCGCCTTGGGCCAGATGCGGCGTGGTCGCATGCGCCGCATCGCCGATGATGATGACGCGGCCCTTGTGCCATGGCGCCGGCAGCAGCAGCGCCTCCATCGGCTTATAGACCACGCCGGACGGATCGACGATTAGTGCGCGCAACTCCGCCACGACCCCCTCATACCCCGCCAGCCGCTCCCGCATCAACTCGGCCAGCCGGTCGGGCGGCATGCGCGGATTGTTGGGTTCAGCCGTCACCAAGAACATGTACATCAAGTCGCGTTTGATGGGCACCAGCCCGACCTTGGTGCTGGGTCCCGAATGCACCTCCCCCCAGGCAAACTGCGAGCGGCGCGGCAAGTTGTACCGCCACACCGACTGGCCGGTGCAATGCGGCGCGCCCGCATCGCCGAAGATGCGGCGCCGAGTATCTGAGTAGATGCCATCGCAGCCGACGACCAGATCGTAGTGACCCTCGGTACCGTCACTCAGCGTGATGTCGACGCGCCCACCCCGGTCGTGCAGCTCGCAGACCTTGGTGCCGAGCTTCACGTTCACTCCCTGCTCGAGCGCCGCTTCGCTCAGGATTTTCTGCAGGTTCGGACGCGTGATGCCGTTGTTGGGCGGATATCCCGGCGCGGCGCGGCTGGTATTCGGCGCCTCCATCAGGAAATTCCCCGTGGCGCCGAACATCTTCCACCCCGGGAAGGGCGTGCCGAGTTCCACGCATCTCTGTGCGAGCCCAATCCGATCCAGCGCCCGCAGCGTGTTGTTCGGTTGAATGATGCCGACGCCGTACACATTGAAGTTCGGATTGATCTCCACCAAATCCACGTCGATGCCCGCGCGCCGCAATGCCACGCCGGCAGTCAATCCGCCGACGCCGCCGCCCACCACCAGAACTCGCTGAACGGCCGGCATCAGACATGCCCCTCATGCGGCGCCGCGACCTCGACCGGATCGGTGAGGTAATCAATTTTCCAGGCCGCCGGATGGCGCAGGAACTCCGGCAGGTTGTGCACGAAATGCGAATACGCGAACAAGGGCTCCGGCCATCGCCGCGGCACCCAGCTGTCATCGACGTAATCGGAGTCCGCGCCATATTCGGCTTCACCCCCTGCCGGACAGGGCAGGTAATAAAAGAGCGCCGAGTCGATCCGGTGCCTTCCGAGCCCGAGATGCGACGGTTCCCAGCCGCGGCGGACCATGTGATTGGCGCCGACCATCAGTTCATCGAGATCCTCGACCGCGAAATTAGCGTGGTGAAAACGCAGCTTCCCGTCCATGCCCGGCAGCGGGAGATTGGCATTGAGAAACAGCAGATTGTGGTGATTGTTGGTGCCGTCGGCGCGCAAATATATGCCAAAGCCGGTCTGCTCATCCGTTAACTTGAATCCCAGACGTTCGCACATGAATCGATGGCTGGTCTCGAAATTCGGCACCGAAAAGACAACGTGGGCCAGCGCCTTCGGGTACGCGCGCTGCCGCCAGCGGCGATGCTGATTGAAGCGGTTGATCCGGCCCGGCGCATTGCTGACCTCGGGCACGGAGACCACGGGCTTCTTGGTAAACAGCCGCAGGCCCATCGCGATGCCGGTATCGGTGAGGAAATGCACCGTTCCATCGGAGTCCGCGCGAACCTTGCGGTCGGCCGCGAGGCTCGTCGCGAGCCGTTGCAGCGCAGCGGGCGTATCGACGCCCCAGACCACCTCCCGTACACCGTGCCCCGCCACATCCGACGGTGGCAGCGCAGGGTCCTCACAATGCCGGAGGATGACGCTGGACCCTTCCGGCAGGGCAAACCGGGTGCTATCCGCCTCGCTCGACACCTGCCGCAGCCCGAAATCGTCGAAGAATAGCGTGGATTGCGCAACGTCCGGCACGCCGTAGATCAAGGATTCGATTCCGATAATGGCCATGTCCGGTCCCCCCATTGAACCTGCCGGCTGTTGTTCGGGAAGTTGAACCAAGCGTTCAGTATTGGGAAATCACATCGGCACGTATCAGCTACAAGTCGGCCTTGTGCGGCGAGGGGAGTTCCGCCTCCAAGTCGGCCGCCGACTCTTTCAGTGCCTGCACCAGGAACAGGTGCGTCGGGTCCTGCTCATTGCGCTCATGCCAGTTCAGGTGTTCCTGCAGGGTCGGAATCGGCAGCGGACATTCCAGTATGCTCAAGCCCAGGCTCGGCGCGAGGGCCTTGGCCAGGCGGCGCTGCGACGTCGCCACCATCGGCGTGCCCGGCAGCATGAAAATCTGCGCCGAAAAGCTCGGCGCCCTGACAGCCACATCGATCTCCAGGCCCGACCCGTCCCAGGCCCGCTCGACGATGGTGGTCAGCCCATGGCCAAAGTAAACGGAATTGTGTCGTAGCCGGACGTAGTCATCGAGCGAGAGCCGGTCCTCGATCCCCGTGTGCGCGCTGTCGAGCACGCAGACGAAGTCGTCTTGGAACATCGGCGTCGAACGGGTTTGCGACCCGGGCCGGTGGCTGCCGTACAGGCGCCAATCATGTGCAGTCATGCAGAAATCCAGGTCTCCCATATCAACGCGATGAAAGCTCTCCTGGGTCAACATCTCCACCGAATAGCTGATCAAGGGAGCGACGGTCGCCAGCCGGCGCAGCAGCCTCGGCAGCAGCACCATCAACCCGTAGTCGGACATCGCAATGCGATAGTTCTTGCGGGCCACCGCCGGATCGAACGTCGGGCGGGTGTTCAGCGCCGACTGGGCCGCGAGCAGGGTCTCCCGGACCGGAATCACCAGGGAACGCGCCAGCGGGGTGAGTTCCAGGTGACGCCCCACCTTCGTCAGCAGTTCATCGCCGAAATGATCGCGCAGCCGGTGCAGCGCACCGCTGGTCGCCTGCTGGGTGACGAACAGCCGTTCCGCCGCACGGGTGACATTCTTTTCCGCCAGCAACGCATCCAATGCCCGTAGTAGATTCAGATCGAAACTGCTCAGATTCATTGCTTGCCCGATAATTTTGATTCCAAACCGGCGCTCAAATGGTACTCGTTTCCCTCAGCCACAAGACGTGTTTGTGGCTGATACCTGCAGATACGATTTCCCCTCGGTGCCGCTCGGGCGCCCACTCTCTCTCGAACAACAATTAGTCAATTTCGATTGGGGAGTGGGCGACATGACCAGATTTGAGCGGCATTCCATTGCATTTGGACTGGCTCTACAGGCCGCCGCGGGCGGCTCCGCCATTGCGCAGACAGTGGCAAGCGCCGAAACCGGCGCCGCGCCGGTCGGGCTCGAAGAAATCGTCGTGACGGCGCAGCGCCGCCCCGAAGGGGTTCAGCATGCGGCCCTCGCCATCGATGTGGTGTCCGCGAAGTCCTTGGGGATCGCGGGCGCCGCACGAGCCAGCGATCTCGCCGCTCTCGTGCCCGCCCTGCAGATCAGTGAAAGCGGCAATTCACAGCAATCGCTGTACCTGCGCAGTGTCGGCACCTTCACCGCGAACTCGTATTCGGATCCGGCGGTGGCGTTCAATGTGGATGGGGTGGCGATCGGCCGGCCTAGTTCCATGTCCGGCGTGATGTATGACCTACAGCGGGTGGAAGTTCTGAAGGGACCGCAAGGCACATTGTACGGGCGCAACGCCACCGGTGGAGCGATCAACGTTCTGCCCAGCCGGCCGAAGCTCGGCGAGACCACCGCCGAGGTGGCATTGACGGTCGGCAACTACGGCCAGGTGCACCCGGAAGCTGTTGCCAATTTTGGCATCTCCGATACCTCCGCCGCGCGCGTCGCCATGACCTACACCCGCCATGATGCGTACCAGACCGACGGCACGGGCGATGCCCGCAACTATGCCGGCAGACTCCAATACCTGTATCAGCCAAGTGATGCGCTGAGCGTGCGCCTCGCCGGCGATTACGCCCACGATGGCGGACACGGCTCCTCGGGCACATTGATGGCCCTGCAAAACCCCTTCACGGGCGCCATCACGCCCTCGCCGCTGTCGCGTGATATCGGCAACCTCGATCCGCGAGCCGGCGCCCTGCTTGGCGGCCAGTACAGCTTCATCAGCGGCCGCTTTTTCGGCCCGATCGACGGCGCTCCTCGAACCGATGACAAGTTCTGGGGCGTAATGAGCGAAGTCACCTGGCGCAGCCCCATCGGCACGCTCACGATACTGCCGTCGCACCGAGAGTCGGATCTCAACGATGTCACCACCGGGTTCGCCTTCGGCAGCATCGCCGACGAGCACGACAAGCAATCAAGCGTCGAAGCCCGCCTGGCGAGCGATGAGGCCGGGTTTCTGCGCTGGCTGGTCGGCGGCTACTATTTCCGCGAGGATATCGACGCCATCTACCAGTTCGATCAGCAGGCGCTTGCCCCGATCCAGAACTTGAATACCGGCACGCGCTCGAAAGCCGGCTTTGCACGCCTGACGTTGGCGCCCACCGAGTCGTTCCGCATCACCGGCGGCGTGCGCTATACGGACGACCGCAAGAGCTTCGACGGCATATCGCGGATACTCATCAGCGCCTGCGGCTTGACCTCACCCATTCCGGCCTGCCCCGCCGCGCCATTGATTCCCGCAGGCACCAGCTTTGAATCGATCAGCTCGCAGCTGCAACTGTTCCCCATTTTTCCCAATGCGCTGTATGGCTCCACCCTCCCGGGCGCGCAAACCAGCGTGTTTCCGCTCATCACAATCCCCATCGACACCCAGGAAACTTTCACGAAAGTGACCTGGCATGCGGGAGTGGAGTACGACCTGGCGACGGACTCGCTGCTGTATGCAAGCGCGGATACCGGTTACCACGCGGGCGGCTTCGCGTTCGCCCGGATCAAACCCACCTATGCGCCGGAGTTCATCAAGGCCTACTCCATCGGGACCAAGAACCGGTTTCTCAACGGCTCGCTGCAGGTGAACCTCGAGGGCTTCTACTGGAAGTATACCAACCAGCAGATTCCGCACGGCGGCACGGACCTCAACGGCGCCTACGTTTTCTACACCGACAATGCCGGCTCCTCGACCATAGAGGGCGGTGAGCTGTCGGTCAAATATCTGCTCACCCCGCACACCGTCGTGAATCTCGACGCGCAATACTTGAGCGCAGTTTACGATCGGTTCACCTACCAGGTGCCGGCCGGCGGCACCAATCCTCCGCCCGTGACATCCTGCGCCTTCGCTCGATCGGACGCGACCCACTACACCGTGAACTGTGCCGGAAAAACGGCGCAGCAATCACCGCGCTGGACCGGGAATTTTGGGATACAACAGACCGTCGACGTCGGCGATTACGCGCTGATCGGCGATGTGAATTTGCACGCCCAATCCGACAGCATCGTCGGCTTCGAGATGGTGCCGGTCGAGGTTCAAAAAGCGTACACCCAAACCAATCTATCGCTGACGCTCATGCCGTCGAGCGGCAAGTGGTCGGTGGTAGGCTTTGTCAATAATGTTTCTGACAAGAGGCCGTATGGCTCGGCCTACTACAACTCGGTGATGAGTGCGTTTGGCGCTTCGGTCGGGGCGCCCCGGACCGGCGGCGTGCGGGCAGACTACAGGTTTTGAGGGGCTGGCGAGGCTCCAAGTTAGGCGATTGTTATTTCTCTCTCGACGAATGGCCGGAAATTGCTACAGAGGTGAATCACATGCCGTTCCTTCGCAATGCTTGGTATATGGCCGGTTGGGCCGAGCAACTCTCGGATAAACCGCTTCGGATAAAGATATTAGGCAGGGGCATTGCGCTATACCGTCTGTCGAATGGTGAAGCGGTTGCCATCGGCGATCGCTGTGCACACCGCTTCGCCTCGCTAGGCGACGGGAAAATCGTCAACGATTCGCTGCAATGCCCGTACCACGGACTGCGCTACGACCGCACCGGCCAGTGTGTACACAATCCCCACGGCGATGGGGCAATTCCACCGCGGGCCCGTGTAGATTCCTACCGGTTGATCGAGCGCCATCATGGGCTGTGGATCTGGATGGGCGATCCAGGCCTCGCAGATCCGTTGAAGATTCCGGACTTTTCACTTTTTGATCGTGCTGATCTGGCCTCCTCACGTGATCGCCTGTACGTACGGGCCAATTACGAGCTGGTGAGTGACAACCTGCTGGACCTCAGTCACGCCGCGTATTTGCATCCATTTCTCGCGACCGAGGGTCTGGCTTCGCGCAGCCGCACCGAGGTCAAGCGAGTCGACACTACGGTTTGGAGCTTCATGTGGAACGACAATGAGCCTGTGACCCCACTATTCAAGCTGGTGTGGGACGGCAATGGTGATCGCGGCGATTTGCGCAGCCATATGCGGTGGACGGCACCGTGTAATTTGTATCTCGACGTCGGCATGACCGACGTTGCGGCGGTGTCGACGGAGAGCGGACCGTGGCTCCCCAGCGCCCACCTCCTGACGCCCGAGACGGAAAGCAGCACTCATTATTTTTGGATGATTGCTCGTAATCGGCAACAGACGAACGAGGAGCTTGGGAAGATCATCCATCAGGGCATTTCGCGCGCATTCACCACCGAGGACGAGCCGATGATTTCACGGATTTTTGAAAACATGAATGGCGAAGATTTCAGAACGCTGCGGCCGGCGATGTTGCCCGGCGATACCGCCGCCAGTCTCGCTCGGCGCGTCCTGTCCACAATGATTGCCGATGAGTCGGTGCACGAGTCTGAGGCGCAGCACCCGCAAACGAGCAATATTGCATGATCGGCAGACCACGACCCGCGCCCGGTTACGTGATGTTGAGCCCGCCATCGACCGAGAGATGCGCACCAGTCATATAGCTGGAGGCCGGCGACGCCAGGAACAGTGCCAGCCCCTTCAGTTCGTCGACCTGGCCGATCCGTCTCAGCGGCACCGAGCCACCGATCAAGGCCTGGACCCCGGGATCGTGCAGCGCGCCGCCGGAAATGTCGGTCTCTAACGGCCCTGGAGCGATCGCGTTGACGGTAATGCCGTGGGGCGCTAGTTCCGCAGCCAGATTGCGCATGAGATGGGCGGCTCCGGCCTTCGAAACCATGTAGGGAACACCCACCATCGTGGAATTCTTGAGCGCAAACACCGAGCTCGTGATGATTAGACGCCCCCAGCCCTTCTTCTTCATATGCCGTGCGGCCTCCCGGGCAGTGAGAAAGACGCCCGTAAGGTTGACGTCGAGAACCCGCCGCCAATCCGCCAGATCATAGGAATCGATCTCGCCCTTCCGAATCGACGCACCGTCCAAACCACGCGATCCGGGCCCCGTCGCACCCATGCCTGCATTGGCGAAAACGATGTCGATACCGTTCTGGGTTGACGCCGCGGCGTCGAAGGCCCGGCGCATGCCATCCGCATCCGTGACATCGCAGACCTCGCCGCGGACCGGCCCCTCTCTTCCCGACAGCCGGCTGACGGCGCTCTCGATTTTCGCCGGATCGTGATCGAGCAGCGTCACGCGCGCGCCCTGGTCCGACAGGATATCGGCGACGGCAAATCCGATCCCGCCGGCGCCTCCCGTTACCACGGCCGACCGGTCGGCGACCGCGAAAAGCTTGCGTAGGTCTGACAATTCCATTACCTCAACGTAAGAGTTATTCCGCCCGACTGCGGGACGGGCTGTTCAGCGCTGCTTTGTGGGGATGCGCACCACGAGACCGTCCAGCGCATCGGTCACCGGAATCTGACAGGAAAGGCGCAGATGCTCCCTCTCCACATCGGCCTCTTCCAGCATCGATTGCTCGAGCGGCCCCGGCCTCGCCGCACGCTCCGCCCAGGCCGGATCGACAAATACCTGACAGGTCCCACAGGCACACGAGCCGCCGCATTCCGCAACGATCCCCGCAACATTGTTCTTGAACGCGCCCTCCATGACGCTATAGCCTGGGGGAACCTCGAAGGTCTGCGCCCGGCCATCAGGCTGAATATAAGTAATCTTCACCATACGCCGCCGCCGCTCAGACTGTCCAGACGAGCCGAAGCTCGACCGGCTGGATCACGGCTGCGAGGTAGTAGCTCATCTCGACGCCGGGCTCGAGACTGAATTCGGGCAAGCCCGCCAGCATCTCCTCCATGGCGATGCGCATCTCGCGCCGGGCCAGGTGCATACCGATGCACAGATGCGGCCCATAACCGAAGCTGACATGACGCGCCTTGCGATCCAGGATCACCTCTTCGGGGTTGGGATAGGCCGCGGGATCGCGGCCGGCGAGGAACGTCGCCAGATGGACCTTGTCGCCCGGCTTGACGGTGACGCCCCCGATCTTGGTCTCCTTGATGCATTCGCGCGACGTCGCGACAGCGGCATAGGAGCGCATCATCTCGTCAATCGCATCGGGAATCATTGCGGGGTTGGCCCGCAGAATGGCCTGGTGATCCGGCTGCTCGGCAAGGTGCAGGATCTGCATGGCCATGTTGCTGGAGACCGTGTCGAGGCCGCCGAGAAAGAGGTTGAAGCAGAAGCCGACCAGCTCGTTGTCGTCGAATTTCCGCCCCTCGACCTCGGCCTGCAGGCCGAAGGTGATGAAATCGTCGCGCGGATTGACGCGCCGATCTTCGATCTCCTCTCGCAGGCAAGCGACCACGGAGCGTGTCGCGTCTTTGATCTTCTCAATGTCAGGTTCGTGAAGCAGTCCATGCTCCCACGCGAGAAACTGCTTCACCCGGCTCTGCGGCAATCCCATCAGCTCCAGGAACACCTTGACCGGGAATTCGAAGGCGAACTCGCTCATGAATTCGCAAGATCCGCGGCCCCGCAAGCTCGCGACACATTCACGCACGTAGACACGAATCTTATCCTCGAGCGCCGCCATGCGCTTGGGCGTGAAGAGCGGATTGATCGCAGCACGCAACAACGAATGCATCGGCGGATCGACCTCGGCGGGCACGAAATACCAAGTGTCACCGACCAGATCCGCAAAGGGCGCGAATCCACGGGACGTATAATGCTCGGTGTCATGATAGATGCGCTGCAGATCTTCCGCCCGGCGCGGCACCCACGCACCGCGCACGCCGTTAAAGCACCGCTCGGCCCAGAAGACCTCCGGCCCGTCGTGGATCGCCTTGATGAAGCTGTGCGGCTTGGCTTTTGTCTTTGCTCCAAGGATGTAGGGAAAGGGACGCACCAACTCCCGGGGCACATGGGCCGGCACCGGCTCGATCCCCTGAATCTGAGGCAGCTCCATCATTTCCGCGGCAATCGACATTCTCGCACCTTCCGTTTGTTTCAATGACGCTATGAAAGCCGCTCTGAATGAGAGCGCCGGAGAAATTCCAGACCGCCGCTAATCTTCGACCCCAACCAGGGCGAATTCCTGCAGGTGGCCCGATGGATTCACGCTTCTGCCGGGATCCGGAGGGAGTTCCCAATTGAAGCGCCGTTTCAATATGTCGGAAATCAGATCGTAATATGCGCCGATCCGCAGCACTTCCATCGTCTCGAAATTGATCTGGGTGGAGGTCGTGACGTAGGAATGGTACCTGGTGAGGCCGTAATCGAGAACGAGATCGGCCGCGGCGATGATCTCCGGTTCAATGTCTTCCACACGATGTTTGGCGCCCCGCCCCGTCAGATTGGCCGAGGACCCAAGGAACGGGCACGAATGCTCGCGCGAGTACCGCCCCAGCACCTCGTGGAAGGTACCGCCGTCATTAAGGGCCGTGCCGACGGTCCCGCGCGCCGCACCGATCTTGAGGAGAAACGGGTCGAGCGATTGGATCAGGGGATGATCTTTCCGATATTTGGCGATCACGCCCAGCGGCAGGTCGTAGTCGATCGTGATGCAATCGACGATGTCGCGCTTTCTTTGGTCCAGGATGTGAACCTCGCGCTCGGTGATCGCATCCATCACCAGGCCCTGACGCTTGTGTCCTTCCCGCCGCTTGGCAGCGATGATGCGGCGGTTTGCGTCGGGCGTGCTGGCCACCATGGCATAGCCGAGATTTGCGGGGATGATCGCGACTCCGCCATTTGTCAGCACGTCGAGCAGCCGGCGCGTGTCACCTTCGATATCGGGGCGTCCGCGGACCGGCCCATCTAATGCAGGGTGCTGTGTCAATGTTGACTCCTTATATCAATCGCGACGAAGTATTGCACTGTACGAACTTGGGATCAGAACGGGTAAATGATGGTGTTGTCGATCATCTCCGTGTCGAGAATGATTGTCCTTTCGACTAACTTCAAAAGCCCGCCATCGGTCAGGATCAACCGATCGTGCGCGGCTCCGCACCCCAGGATCCTCGAGGGCTGGGAGACCAAGGTATGCACGACAAGCAGATTCTGCCGGGTCTGCAATTGGCGGCCGGTTTTGTTGACCAGCCGCAGGCCCGAATAAAAGCGCCGGCAATATCTGGGGGCATAGACTTGCGTCGAGCGGATGGCTCGAACGCGGTCGGTCAGCATGCCTTTGCTGTCGCCCTGCATGATGCAGGCCTTCTGCCCGGCCTCATAATTCTCTCGCGGAATGATCCGATAACGACACTCCTCCACGAAGAAATCGGCCCACTCCTCGAGGCGGTCCTCGTCGAGCGCCTCGAAATACGCATCGTAGAATGCGCGAACATCTTCGTAGACTGCGCGGACATCTTCGCGGCTCGGCACCGCCACCGGATTCGCAAGCGCCGTCATAGCTCCATCACCTCGCGATAGTATTGATAGAAGCCCCGGATGGGGCTTTCCGTCGCCAGGCTTCCTGCATCGCTGTTTATGCGTCCCCCCTGTCCCATCATCAGGACGGATTCTTCGTTCTCCGCCGCCCTGTAGGTCGATTGGGCCATGGGAAGAACTTCGAAATCATCGACGGTGACCAGACCTGCCGGGCCGAACAGGTTTCCGTGACGAATTCGTCTCTGCCGCATCTCCTCATCGTCGTCCTCGAACCCGAAAAACGTGAAGATGAGTTCGAATTCCTCCGGCCCTCTTGGAATGATCTGGCGCACTTGGAGGGAGTTGATCTGCTGAAGAAAAATAACACTGGGAAAGACCGTGCTGGTCGAGACGGTTTCTTCGCCTTTCAGCTCATGGACCGCCTCGACGAGACGCCGGTCGGCAAGCTTGAACGATTGATCATGGGCAGTTTCGCGCAAAAAGTCGTTGCCACTATGCGCTTTGGGATCGTGCCCTGGCACCGGCATGATGCTGCCGTGGCGTCCCGTTTCATCCATCCGGAGTTCCAACCCTTGATCCGGCCGGAACAGACCGAATGTCGGAAGGAAAACGTGCAAGAGCCCGGCGTGATACGGATCTCTGAAGTTTTCGACGATGAGCTTCCAATTCGCGGGAATGGTCTGACGGGTATATCCCTCGATCCTGAGCTTACGTCCGCTGAACATGCGCTCGTAGGAATGCCAGAGCCGCTCGGAGAAATACTCGCGGAATGGCGGGGTCTTGTCGCTGAAGCTTGCCCAGATCACACCGTTGACGACCTCGACCTTCAACCGGACGAGGCTATGGTCGCTCGGCGAGAACTCCGGCGACATGCCGCCCTTGCCCTTGATGCCGCGTCGGAAAGGAACGCCCTGCAACGTGCCGTCCAAAGCGTAGGACCATTGATGATAGGGACAAGTGATGTTGTCCAATTTTCCGGATCGCGCCTGACAGATCGTGACGCCGCGATGCCTGCAGCGGTTCTCGAGAACGGAGATCTCGTTCGGCGCGTTGCGCAGCACGATGACCGACCGCTCCCCGAGCGTTGTGGTGCGGTAGCTCCCCACGGTCGGGATCTCCGCCTCGAGGCCCGCATAAAGCCAATGCTCCCCGTACCAAATCCGCTCGAGCTCGGATTGATAGAGGTCTTTGTCCGTATACACCCAGTAGGGAACCCTGGTTTCTCCTGCATCGGGCCAATGCCTGGTTACAGCACTCATTGAGATCCTTGGTGGTACAGAGATTCGATGAAATAATGATAGGGAGCGCTCCCTTCCATTTAGACACTACGCCGACCTTGGCTCGCGGTCAAGGGGCAGAGCAGCCGCCGCGCTGCAGGGGACTTGGACCAGCCCCCGTGTCACAGTAGTTGCCGCCTCGATAGCTCTGTAACCTGCGGGGCATTGAGGAAGGACAGATGACTGATGACTAAAGGTACGAAGAAAAAGACTAAAGGCGAGGCATCACGGGAGAGGATCATCGAAGCCGCTCGCAAACTATTCGGCTCTAACGGCTTCCATGCTACGACGACCGCTGAACTGACAGCGGAGGCCAAGGTCGGCATTGCTCAGATGTATCGGATTTTCGCGAGTAAAGATGACATCGTGCTGGCAATCGTCGAACAGAGAATGCGTGCCATGGGGATGGAGATGCATGCCATCTTCGATGCCGTGAAACGCGGCGAACTGTCGACCTTCGACGCGATAAAAGCGATGGTCGCTGCGTTGCTTGCCGATCGGGAAGTGGGCCTAGTTTTCGAGATTCTCGCAGAGTCCTGCAGAAATCCAGCGGTGGCCGAACGCGTGACGAGCCTGGCGACATTTTATCGTGACGGCATATATCACCTCGCGACGTTTGCGAAGCCTGATAGCTCACCGGCCGAAATCGAGGCCTATGTCAATCTCATGTTGGCCTGCTTGGTTGGCCTTTACTACCGCCCTGTAATCGGCACGACAAACGCAGAAACGAGCCACAATGTCGCTTGCCTGATGATGCGGGCACTGGGCTTACCGGATCGACCGCTAGTGGGAATGTAACTATCTCCACGCCGCATGGATGCATACGTGTATCAACCTTTAGCTCGTCTCGCCAAGTCCGCTGCTCCACGCCCGATGGCTGACCGTCACGATGAACAAGCATCGGCGCGAATCATCGCATTGTGCGTCCTCGGGGCCCTGTGCGAGGGATTTGATGTACAGTCCGCTGGCGTCGCGGCGGCGGGTGCACGAGTCTGAGGCGTAGGCGATTTTCATTCCGTGGCTACAGGGGAAAGGGATCGGACCAGCGCTCCTCAAGGATGCGTTGCTGCGGACGGCGAAGGCAGCGGATACAATCGGTGCCCGGGCGCTGCTTGTTCATGCCAAAGACGATAACGCGAAGGGATTTTACGAGCATTTCACCGTCGAGCCGAGCCCGAGCGATCCTTACCATCTGCTGCTCATCATGAAAGACTTGATGCGGATTGTGGGAATATGATGCGCGCGCTGCTTCGAATAGGCTTTTAATCCATGAAACAATCACCCGTCGAGCAAGCCGCCTTACGCAAATTTCTCGACGACCGCGGCATCGAGCACGTCAAGCTCGGTGTCTTCGATGGCGACGGCATCCTGCGTGGGAAGTATCTGGCCCGGGATAAATTCCTGTCGGCGCTGGATAAGAGTCTCGGCTTCTGCGATGTAATCCTCGGCTGGGACTCGAACGATCAACTGTTCGACAACACCAAGTTCACCGGCTGGCATACCGCATATCCCGATGCGGCCGTGCGGGTTCTGCCCGCGAGCTGCCGCGAAATCCCGTTCGAACCGAAGACCGCGCTTTTTCTGGGTGAATTCGCTGGGCGCGCGGAGTCGGTGTGCTCGCGCGGCACGCTGCGGCGCGTGTTGGAGCGGGCCGCGAACATGGGCTATGAAGTCGATGCCGCGGCCGAATTTGAGTTCTTCGTGTTCGAGGAGACGCCGCAATCCATCCGTGACAAGGGTTACCGACAGCTCAAGACGTTCACACCCGGCTCCTTCGGCTACTCGGTATTGCGCAGCTCCGTGCATGCGGATCTCTACCACGAACTGCTCGATCTAGGTCAGACCATGCGCTTTCCGATCGAAGGCTTGCACACGGAAACAGGACCCGGGGTCCTGGAAGCGGCGCTGACCTACTGCGAAGCCCTCGAGGCGGCCGACCGCGCAGCGCTCTTCAAGACCTTCGCCAAGGTTCTCGCGCAGCGCCACGGCCTGATGGCGACCTTCATGGCCAAGTGGTCGAATAGCGTTCCCGGCCAGAGCGGCCACCTGCATATTTCGCTGCGCAAGGCCGGCGGCGGCAGTGCATTCCACGACCCATCCAAACCGCACGAGATGTCGGATGCAATGCGTTGGTTTGTCGGCGGCCAGCAAGCACTGATGCCGGAGCTGCTCGCCATGGTTGCCAGCACCGTGAACAGTTATTCGCGGCTGGTACCTGGCTACTGGGCACCGACTTCCGCCACCTGGGGAATCGAGAACCGCACGACCTCGCTGCGAGTGATTCGCGGCGGTGCGTCGAGCCAGCGGGTCGAATACCGGATCGCGGCCGCGGACATCAACCCCTACATCGCCCTGGCCGCCGCCATCGGCTCCGGCCTCTGGGGCATTGAGCACCGCATCGAGCCTGACGCTGCGATCGAAGGCAATGCCTACGACCGCGAGCACGCGCCGGAGCGGCGTCTGCCCGCCACCCTGTATGAAGCCGCCGAGCGGCTGGCCGCTTCCAAGCCTGCGCATACCCTGTTCGGCAGTGAATTCGTCGAACACCATGCCGCGACCCGGCAATGGGAAGAACGCGAATTCCGCAAGGCGATCACCGACTGGGAACTCGCCCGCTACTTCGAAATCATTTGAGTACCCGCATGACCGAAACATTGAAAACCATCAGTCCCGTCGATGGGCGAGTATTCGTCGAACGGCCGCTGCAGACACACATCGACATCGACCGCGCGCTCGACTCGGCCCGATACGCCCAGCCGGCTTGGGCGGCGCTGACCCTGACCGCCCGCTGCGAATTGCTGAGTAAGGCCGTCGACGCCTTCGTCTCCAAGGCCAAGGACATTGCCGGCGAGATTAGCTGGCAGATGGGCCGCCCCTTGAGCCATGCGCCCGGCGAGGTGCGCGGCTTCGAGGAGCGCGCGCGCCATATGCTGGCTGTCGCGCCGCAAGCGCTCGCCGCGATTCGGCCCGATGACAAGGCCGGCTTTCAACGCCAAATCAAGCGGGTGCCGCTCGGCATCGTGGTCGTCGTGGCCCCTTGGAATTATCCCTATTTGACGGCGGTCAATGCCGTACTGCCGGCGCTGATAGCCGGCAATGCGGTGGTGCTCAAGCATTCGCACCAGACGCCGCTCTGTGCCGAGCGCTTCGGCGAGGCATTCGCCGGCGCCGGCGTTCCCGTCGGAGTGTTCCAATATCTGCACCTGTCACATTCCGACACCTCACGCCTCATGGGCGATCCGCGCATCGCGACGGTCTGCTTTACGGGATCGGTTGCGGGCGGCCGCGCCGTCGTGGCCGCGACGGCGGCCGGATTCGCCACATCGGGGCTAGAGCTCGGAGGCAAGGACCCTGCCTATGTACGCGCGGACGCCAATCTCGCCCACGCCATTGACACATTGACGGACGGCGCCTTCTTCAACGCCGGCCAGTCCTGCTGCGGCATCAAGCGCATTTATGTCGCTGCGCCGCGCTACGAGGAGTTCGTCGCGGGCGTGGTCGATCTGACACACAAGTATCGGCTGGGCTCGCCGCTCGATCCGGAAACGACCCTTGGACCGGTGGTGCGCGCCGCTGCTGCGGCCTCGGTGCGGGCCCAGGTGCACGACGCGGTGGCGCGCGGCGCCCGCCAGCTGATCGACCAGGCATCATTCGCGGCTTCCGTACCAGGAACCGCCTACCTCGCACCGCAAGTACTGGTCGACGTCGACCATTCCATGCCCATCATGCGCGAAGAAACCTTTGGACCGGCGGTCGGCATCATGAAGGTCGCATCGGACGAAGAGGCGGTGCGCCTGATGAATGACAGCGATTTCGGCCTGACGGCGGCGATTTTTTCGGCGGACACGGCGCGCGCCGAAGCGCTCGGAGACGCGCTCGAAACCGGTACGGTTTTCCTCAATCGCTGCGACTATCTCGATCCTGCGCTCGCCTGGACCGGGGTCAAGAATTCGGGTCGCGGCTGCACCTTGTCGCGCGTCGGATTCGAGCAGCTGACGCGCCCGAAGTCCTATCATTTCAAGGTAACGATATGAATATCCCGGTACGCGGCAATTGGAATTATCCGACCACGATCTGGGCGGGTCCCGGTAGGATCGCCGAGCTGGCCGCGGCCATCTCGCAGGCGGGCATCAAGCGGCCGCTGCTGGTCACCGATGAGGGACTGACCGCGGCGCCCATGATCAAAAACGCACTGGCGGCACTCGACCATGCGGCGCTGTTCAGTGCGGTGCGCGGCAATCCGGCCAGCAGCCACGTCGAAGCGGGTCTGCGCGCCTACCGCGCCGGCGGTCACGACGGCGTCGTGGCATTCGGCGGGGGATCGGCAATCGACGCCGGCAAGGTGGTCGCATTCATGTCGGGACAGACCCGCCCGCTGTGGGATTTCGAGGACATCGGCGACTGGTGGACCCGCGCCGACCTGGCCGGCATCGCCCCCGTCGTCGCGGTACCGACCACCGCAGGCACCGGCTCGGAAGTCGGCAGAGCCGGCGTCATCCTCAACGAGGAGACGCATCGGAAGATAATCATTTTCCACCCGCAGATGATGCCGCGCATCGTCATTTCCGATCCGGAGCTGACCGTCGGGCTGCCGCGCACAGTGACGGCCGCCACCGGCATGGATGCCTTCGTCCATTGCTTCGAGGCCTTCTGTGCACCCGGGTTTCATCCGCTGGCAGACGGTGTGGCCTTGGAAGGCATGCGGCTCATCAAGCGGTACTTGCCGCGCGCCTGCGCCGATGGGAAGGACATCGAGGCTCGTGCCTACATGCTGGCCGCCGCCTCGATGGGCGCTACGGCATTCCAGAAGGGCCTTGGCGCGGTGCACGCTATCGCCCATCCGGTCGGATCGTGGTTCAACACGCATCACGGGCTGACCAATGCGGTCATCCTACCGTACGTCATCACATTCAACCGATCCGCGATAGCCGACAAGACCGACATCATTTCGCGAGTGCTCGACCTGCCGACACGCGGCTTCGACGGCCTTCTTTCCTGGGTGCTGGAGTTGCGCCGCGAACTGGGTATACCGCATTCGCTGGCCGAGATCGGTGTGCGCACCGACGAATCCGCCGTCATCGGCCGCGAGGCGGCGATCGACCCCTCGGCCGGCGGCAACCCGATTCAAGTCGACGCAGCGGCGCTCGAGCGAATTTTTCGAGCCGCGGTGGACGGCAAGCTCGGAGCCGTGGGCAACGCTGCATGACGGTCCCGCGGATACTCGTGCTCGACGGCAACGTCGCCGAGATTCGCGCACGCCTCCGTGCGATCGTAGGCTACGACACGGGAACCGGATACGCCCGGGTGCTGCGCCGTATCGAACCGTCGTTGCACATCGACATTGTGACTGCCGCGGACGGCGACGCGAAGTTGCCGGCCGGCGCCGCACTCGACAGTTACGACGGCGTTACCATGACCGGGTCCGCTCTCAATATCTACAATGGCGGAGCGGCGGTGGCGCGCCAGATCGAGATGGCTAAGGCGGTGTTTGCCGCCGGCGTGCCTTTCTTCGGCAGCTGCTGGGGATTGCAGGTTGCCGTGACCGCCGCGGGCGGCGAGGTGCGGGCCAATCCGCTGGGCCGCGAATTCGGTTTCGCCCGGCGCATTCTATTGAGCGAGGCCGGCCGGGAGCATCCCATGTTTGCCGGCAAGCCGCCCGTGTTCGAGGCGCCAACGATTCACCGCGATGAGATCGCCTCGCTGCCGCCCGGCGCCGTGGTTCTGGCCGTGAACGACTTCGGTTTGCAGGCCGCGTCGTTCACGCATGATCGCGGTGCATTTTGCGGAGTGCAGTACCACCCGGAATACGACTACAACGACATTGCCGGGACGGCAGAACGCTATGGCGAGACGCTGGTGACCGAGGGAATGTTTCGCGACGGCGCGGCGCTAGCCGCCTTCGCAACCGATCTGCGCCACCTGCACACGAATCCTTCGGATGCACCGCTTCTGTGGAAGCACGGGCTGGGTCCCGGAATCCGCACCGAGATGCTGCGCTTGCTGGAGATTCGCAATTGGCTGAAGGCCGCCGTGCTGCCGCGGGCGATGCAACGTGTCTGACAGCCTCCCTAGATCGGGGCCGCTTGGGTCGGCTCCCTGAATAAGGCCTCCATTTCGCGGCGCACACGCACGGCCTGAACACCCTCATCGGTAACTACGTCGTTCCAGGTAACGATACTACCGGCCTTGATGGGACGCTGGACGACCGTGTTATGAGCAAGGCCGATCGGCAGCGCGTTCGAAGCGAGCGACCGGGCAGCGGGCACTAACTTGCCATGGACCGTATAACCGCCTTCGCCATCCAGTTTCTCTCCGACGACAAGATTACGCTTCGCGGTGGCAACGGCATCGGCGGAGAAAGTCCGTGTCAGTCCAGTCGCCTCGCGGCGAAGGGCCAAGCTCGCCACTGATATGCCCAGTTCCAGCCCGATGAGATGATAAGGCTTATACATTGCCGCATAAGCCCCCGATCCGTCGGTCTTGCCGCACCTGTTCATCGGAAAAGCCATAGTGACCCCAAACCGTATCAGGCGTCGAACCATGATAGGCCGGAAGGTATTTTGTCCCCTTGCCGGCTGCGATGACCTCGAATCCAGCAGTCCGCGCCCAATCTACCAATTCCGCGGCCAGCGCGGGCTGATCACCGTAGGCGGCGGAATATCCGATCCCGGCGTCAGCAGCGCGGCGAGCCAGGAGCGGACCGGCAAGCGCATCCGCCTCGACATTGACCATGATGATATCGCGCCCATGCGCGCAGCATTGCAGCGCGTGGCGGATGCCTACAGATGGTGCGCCGGTCGCCTCGATGACAAGGTCGATCTCCTCATGCTTGATCAATGCTTCAGAATCGTCGCAGACGAATGTGCTTCCATTGGCGAGAGCCTCATCCAGGCTCCTAGCCGAAGAACGTTCTTCCGCCCACCCTACCCGTTTGAGCGCCTCATTGGCGCGTCGCATATTGAGATCGGCGACGCCCACGATGTGCACGCCTGGGGTCCGGGGCGCCTGCGACAAATACATTGACCCGAATTTTCCCGCGCCGATCAGGCCCACCCTTATCGGCCGTCCCTGAGCCTCACGCTGCTTCAACAGTGAGAACAGATTCATTGCGAAATATCCTTCGGCTCTGCGATCGTCGGATCGATTGCTCCCGGCGACCTGATTAAATGCCGAGGCGGATGAATTGGCGCGGGCTTGGAAGTACTCGGCTACCACCTCGTCATTCCAAGTGCCTGTTGCATATTTCTCTCAGCCTCCTTGACCTCTGAGGCCGTCGTCAAAGACTCCGTCGATTAGAACGAATGCGATCCGGCAGTTGGCCGTGGAGCGGTTGACCCATGCGTGGTTGGTGCCGCGCTGAATTGCGATATCACCGGCTCGCATCAAGGTTTCGCCCTCATCGACCATCAACCAGACCTCGCCTCCAAGCACAATCCCGTAGTCGATGGTCTCGGTCCGGTGCATCATGGGATGGCGCCCACCAGTAAAAGCATCTGCCGCGCTGATCCTCGCAAAGTGCTCGGAGGAAGCTTTCCGATCGAGCGCGGCATCTTCGGCGCTCTCAGGTGGAATATCGACGACGCGAATCCGCGTTCCCCGTGGCGGGGGAGCCAAGATGACTTTTGATTCCGGCGGCTCGCCGCTGAGACGATCGATGACGGCGGGCGTTTCACGAGTATTCCAATACTCACGGAGCCAGGGCCCATTTGGGCCCATCGCTTGGAGGCGTTCAGGCGGGCCGTCGCTGGCGATGATGGAGTGCCCCTGGGCGTTGTGACCGGTGACGACACGGCGGTAAGGGGCTCCTGTCATGTCGTCGGCAACCCAAATGTTTCGGCAATCCAGTCCGCCACAAAGTCGCGACCCACGGTGCCGTTGTCCAATTCGCAATGCTCGACCGCGTAATCCTTGGACGTGAAGATATGGAGCTCTCGTTTCGGGCTATTGACTGCCTGATCGTAGCTGCGGTGGGCGTATTCGAGCGGTATTTGGCGGTCGCCGGCGAAGTGGGTAACCAGGAACGGGACGGTGATTTTCTCTACCACGCCGTCCAGAGACATAGACGGTGCCCAAGCCATGAATTTGTCGATATCGGACTTGCCGAACACCCACATTACATGCTCCCAGTAGTGAGGGACTGGGTTCTCACCCTCTTTGAGTCGCCGGCGTTTTTGCAGTTCGCCCCAGTTGTGATTGGCGCCGAACACCGCGCAGAGGGCGAAGCGCTTTTCAAAAGCGGCGGCCCGCGGCGCGAAGTAGCCGCCGAGAGACGGGCCATACATACCGATCCGCGATGAATCTACGTTGGGGTGTTTCTCAAGCCAATCCACGGCCCGAGAGGCCCAGCGCTCGCTGTCGTGCACACCTGAAAGTTTATTCAGACGCAAAGCTTCGCCCGTGCCCGGCTGATCGACGCACAGCACCGATATGCCTCGCTCAGTCAACGCCTGACCGACCCCAGTCCATAGCACGATCTCCTTGGTGCTATCGAGTCCATTGCAACACACCACGACCGGGGCTGCGCCACTCGATTTCGCCTGCCAAAACAGACCCGGAAAACTTGATCCCTCATAGGGGATCTCAACGCGCTGTACGGGCATCCGAGCGAGCTCGAATGACTTGAGGGCGCAATCCAACGCCTTGCGGTACGCATCTTGGCGTGGGAGATAGTCACGAGCCTGCATACGCTCTGCAATCTGATAATAGATCGCGCAACGCTTGAGCTTTGCGGCGGCACTCCGGCTGCGGCCATTCTTGAGATCTTCACCGGCGTTCTCCGCGACGCGATCGGCAAGTGCCACCCAACTGTCGAAAAACAGCGATGTGGAGACATCCGCCCCAAGCGCGGCCGCCTCTCGAAGAGGGCGGCATGCAACCTCGATCTCCCCATGGTTGCCGCCGGTAACCAACGCTATGTTGACCGACAGATTCCAGACGTAGTTACCGGGAAAAGGCTCGAACATTTTAAGACCCCTCTGATGTCACGTTAGGACCTGCCGGCGTTAGGATGCCAGGGGCTTCGCGGTAGCCCTCTTTTTGCGTTCGGCCTCTACCATCTCCACCATCTTGAGACGAAACTTCAGCGCCGCTGTGTCGGCCATGACGCTGATTTCGGGCAAGTCCCATCCCTCTTCATCGAACCGCCTTTGGACGGCCTCGAGGACAACCTTGTCTTGCTCAAATAACTTCCACAGGTGCGGGACAGCATCGTCCGGCTGCGGCTCTGAATAGGATGAACAGTTGATCAGGAAATTGAGGCAGCGGTTGTTGCCCGATGGCGTCACACCCTGCGGGCTGGTCAGAATGTGCGGGGGTGCATCCGGATTCTCAGGATCAGTAAAAATGTTGACGATAAGGCTGAGCTGCGGAGGAATGGCTTCCGTGATCAACGTCCGACGAACTGGTTTACCCGCGGTAAGGTTGAAGGTCTTCGCCATCATTTCATTTGGCGTTTCATTTAAATCCCGGGAGATGCGGACCCTCCCGCCTTCATAACTTGCCTTGAACGACGCAGACGCCATGGAACCGGTGTCCAGCAGTCCCGGGTGCAGGAACGAAATATGCGAGACATCGAGCAGATTTTCGTGCAGGAGTTGGTAGTTACAAGCTATCTCCATGACGAACATTGGTGTGACCCTCCATCCCGGGCGCGTAATTCCGAGCTCGAATTGATCCGGCAGCAGCGACTCATCGGCATTTGCCGGATCACCCATCCAGATCCAAATGTACGGCCCGATTTCAAGCAGCGGATAAGACTGCACGGCGAGTTGAGGCAGGATCCTCGACTGTGACGGTATACGGTGACAGGCCCCGGTTTTACCAAACTCGATGCCGTGGTAAGCACAGCGGATTGCATCACCCTGGATCGTGCCCATGGACAAAGGTACGCCGCGATGCGGACAGCGATCGGCCAAACCCACGGGCGATCCGTCCTCTGCGCGAAAAAACACGATATGATCGTCCAGAATTTGGCGAGCCAACATGCCGCGCGTCACTTCTTGCGACAGTGCGGCGATATACCATTGATTACGAGGCGCGATCATCGCCGCCGGGCACGTAAGCAATTGCTTTCGAGTGCGGATCACCTTTTTATCGGTCACAAAATGCTCCTTCCGTTCATCTCTCTTGTAGAATCAAGCGAACATGACAACAAGCTCGGCCGACACTGCCATCGATCAGCAAGGTTCGATAGCTCGGCCATCAGTCAGCATCCTCGCCCGTCGGTACACGCGCGTCGGTAAGGTAGGCGAGCCGCCACGGAGGGGGATCCGCCAGGAAACCGGGCAAATTATGAACGAAGCAGGAAAAGCCGAAGAGTGGCTCAATCCAGTCGCGCGGGACCCAGGAATCGTCCACGTAGTCGGCGTCTGCACCGTACTCCACCTCACCACCGGCCGGGCATGGGAGATAGTAGAACAGGCCCGAATCGACGCGGTGGCGGCCGAGACCTAGCTGTGACGGCTCCCATCCTTGTCGTGTCATGTAGTTGGCCCCGACCATGATTTCATCGAGATCCTCGACGCCGAAATTCGCATGATGGAAGGCCGCTTGGCCGTTGAGAAGCAGCAGACTGTGATGATTATTGGAGCCGTCCGCACGCAAATATTGGCCGACGCCCCGCTGTGAGTCGGACAACCGGAAGCCGAGGCGCTCTCGCATGAAGGCGGCATCAGTTTCGACATCGGGAATCGCGAAGACGACGTGACCGATCACCTTGGGTCGCGCGCGCAAACGCCATTTACGATGTTGATTCAAACGACGAACGTGGCCCGGTGCATTCAAAGGATCCGGCGCCGAAATCACGGGCGTCTTTGCGAAAAGCCGCAAACCCATGGGAATGCCTGAATTCGTGAGGAAGTGAGCCGTTCCGTCCGCATCCCGCCGCACCTCGCGATCGGCCGACACACGAGCCACGAGAATCTCGAGCGCGTCGACCGTATTCACTCCCCAGATGACCTCGCGCACCCCGGACTCGCCGACGCGTCCGCGCGGCAATTCGGGATCGGCAGCGGAGCGTATCAGCACTCTCGACCCCTCAGCAAGACTATAGGTTGCCGACGTAGCGTTCTCAGAAATCTTGTCGAGACCAAAATCGTCGAAGAACTTCACCGACCTGGCGACGTCGTTGACGCCGTATACCAGGCTCTCGATGCCTATGATGGCCATTTTGGACTCCAGACAGCACAGTGTGTTTCGAACACCATCCCTCCTCCCAGATCGTCTGACACGTTCGGAATGCTCCTTTCAGGCACGCCGTGATCAGACGGCCTTTTCCGGCGCGCGCATGGGTACGACACGTTGGTCCATGGCGCCGAAAGGTGCTTCCCCATTCTTATCGCGAGCAGCCATCTGCACGCGATCTCCGTACCTTAGAAACGGCGTCTGTGACGCCGCATGCTCGAGTATTTCAATCCCGCGGCGTTCCGCAATGCAGCTTGAGCCGACGATCTTGTAGTCGGCGTTCGCCACCGTTCCTGAGCCGATGATTGTTCCAGCGCAGAGCTCCCGCGAATACGCCGCGTGAGCAACGAGTTCATCGAAGCCGAAACGCATTTCCCGCCCGTTGGCGCGGCCAAATTGCATGCCATTCAAATGAATGGCTAGATCCAGATGAATTCGCGCGTTCGACCAAGCCTCACCCAGTTCGTCGGGCGTAGTCACAACCGGCGCCATGCTGCAAGCCGGCTTGGCCCAGATCCATCCATAGCCACGGGTCATTTCATCGCGGCCTGGCACACGCAACGACCAGTCGTTGAGTTGCGTGAGCAGAATAATGTGAGACCTTGCCTCGGCTGCAGTCGTTCCGGACGGCACGAAGTCGGTGATGATCCCAAATTCCCCTTCGAAATCGATACCGTCTTCTTCTTTGGGGAAGGGTACGTCATCCAGGCCGGAAAGAAACCTGTGCGACATCCCCTGATACATCAAAGGATGCTCGTAGGATGGATTGGGCAGACCATAGGCCCTTGTCGCCAGGTCCAGATGAGTCTCGAATACCGATCCGTCGAGCCATTGCCAAGCTCTCGGCAACGGAGCGCGGGCCATTTTTGGCGCGAATGCGAAATCCCCCTTCGAGCGCCCGGCGTTGAGGTCGTCGGACAGGGCCTGGAGAGACCCCGAAACCGAAGCCCAATCATCGATCGCAGCTCGAAGCGAATGGGAGATCGTGTTCGCGGTGACGGCACGACTGAGGTCGCGTGACACGACGACGAGCGCGCCATCGGCGGTATCGTTTGGCAGGGTAGCTAGTTTCATGGCACGTATGGAGACACTGGGTTAGTCAAAATTTGTAATCGAGCCTCAGCCCGTAAGTCCGAGGCGGATCCACGAACCAGGTCTGGAGACCATAAACGTTGGTCGTAGCGGGCGTTACGCGCGTTGCCGTGTTCTCGACGTTCTTGACCCACAGCCCGACTCTCCAGCCGTTCGTCGGAAGATGATAAGTGAGCGAAAGGTCTGTTTTCGTATAGGACGGTTTCTCCAGTCCCTGTAAATGCGCGAAAAAGGCCCAGGTAGATGATTCGTAATGAGTGGCAACGCGCCCCTCGATGAAGCCTCCATTCGGGAGATCCCATTGCTGTGTCAGACCCATGGAGCCGGAAACCGTCGGGGAATTCGGAAGAGTTTGCCCCTTATAATTGATGAGGCTGTTGGGAGAACATAACTCGGCGGGAATTGCCCCGGGGACTGCGCAGGAGTAAACGGCGATAGGAGGAAGAACGCCGGCGGTGATGACGGCCCGAAGCCAGCCTATATTCGCATCAAAGTTCGTATGCGGAGATAACCGATAGATGGTGTCGAGTTGCACTCCATGAATCTCCGACTTTGGTACGTTGTACAGATCGTTGCCCCCGGTCGACACGTTGAACGCGGAGACTTGAAGGTCCTTATAGTCGTAGTAAAAAGCCTCGGCATTTAACTGAAGCGCACCGTCGAATAAGCGATTCTTGATCCCGGCCGTATAGGCGAGCAGGGTCTCCGGCTTGAAAGTTGAGGCACTCGAAGTGGAGGCATCGATATTGAAGCCACCGTCGATGAAGCCGGTTTGAACGGTGGCGTATGCCATTGATGTGGGAGCGAGATCAAACTCGACGCCGGCTTTCCAATCCACGCGATGATCGGATAGTGCAAGATTGTAAGCACTCGGGGGTAGAGTGATGCCTGCCACGGGAACAAGCTCCTGGGAGATTCCGTGAGTAGCGTCCTCATCATATGAATAGCGCAGACCGGCGGTCAGTCGAAGGTTGTCCATGACGGAATAGGTCACTTCACCAAATCCGGCATAGGCGCGATTTGTAACGATGTCGTACGACGCTCCGCCGCCGGTCGCGAATACATAAGGTTGCGCAGGACCGCCGGAATACACCGTGGGATTGGCGACATCAAACGAAGCAAGACCCGGGGCGGACACATTGAGATGAAGCTGATAGAGCCCAAAGATCCACTTGAGCTTTTGATTTCCGCCGTTCACTCGGAATTCGTTGGTAATCTGCCTTGCAGAGTCATGCACGTCGAGCGTGGCATAAAAACCCGATAAAGGATTGCCGGGAACGCCGGGATTGGGAAAATATGCCACTGGCTGGCCAATCGGAATGCTGAATTTGAACCAGTAGTCGATATACGCCGGCATGTAGGTCAGCGTGATATTTTGCGGACCGCCCACGTCGTACCTGATTTCTGCGCCGGCCTTGTACACCTTTTCCTTATTGAAAAAATGCTCGCCGGGTATCGTCGGTTGATACCAAGGGTTCTGGGTATCCAGCAAAGGCGCGAGGATGCTCGAAGATCCCTTCCCGCCGGCATTTTGAAACTCGCCCCTGACTACCACCGACAAATTGCTTTGCGGCTTATAAAGGGCGGTTAATCGAGCGGCAGTCGTATCCAGATCATCCTGACCGTTGGTTAAATATCCGTTGTGACTGTTGTAGTCGATGGCTGCGCGAAGTTGGAGATCGTTGGATACGGGAACATTCAAGGCATTGAATACGTGCTGGGTGCGGTAGTTGCCCACTTCCACAAAGCCCACGTTCTCGAACTGGTCAGTTGGAAGTTTTGTCGTTACGTTGATCGCACCACCGGCGGCATTTCGCCCATACAAGGTTCCTTGCGGTCCGGAAAGAACCTCTACCTGGCTGACATCGAACAGGGAAGATGAAAGCACAAAGCGCGGAGTGTAAACCCCGTCAATATTTGCTGCGACCGCCGGACTATTGGTATCCGAATCACTGGTTTGCCCGATGCCGCGAATGAAGATCTGCGTTGTCGAGCCTTCCATGTTCAGCTGCGCCATCGGCAGGAGGTTTGAGAGACCGCGCAGATCCACAACGCCTCTCGCTTCGAGATTCGCGGCATCGATCACTGAAACCGAAGCGGCAACCTTCTGAACATTTTCCGAGCGCTTTTCCGCGGTTACCACAATCTCTTCGATTTGCGAGGAATCGTTGCTCTGCATGGTTTGAGCAGTCACTGCTGCGCAGAATGCAAACACCGATGACGCCGCAACGCTGCAAAGCAGTATGTTCTTGTGTCTTATCACAGCCGTTCAACCTCCCCTTTTCCAACTCAATTTTAAATTTCTTGGCGTCCCTGTGATCAGCCGCGTGATAGCGGCTCAGAGCATTCGCGTGTCCAGCCCTCCAGAATCTGGTGGCGATAGTCCTCGTACTCATGGTAATTCGGAAATCATCATATTTGATGATTGCCATCACTTCGAAAGAACAAGTGGGGAGCATCGGTGCCCGCCGTTCAGTCTGGCCGCGCTCCGCCTCCAATGATGGCTTGCATAAACAAATATGATTTCTCGTCCTGGGATTTCCGGAGGAAGGTCGAACATGACTTTCCGCTCCTGCTTTGGGTTCACGGGGAAGGTCGGTTGAGGGTGCCAGCGAATGAGAGAGTGGTCGTGGGGGCGATTCAAGAGAGGCCGGATGATTTCTTTGAAGCTCACTAGCTCGATGCGACGCGATCACGTTCGATATGTCGCGCTCGAGACCGCGATCGGCATGGCCATTAACGCCATCTTGAGCATGGGCCTGACCTATGCACTGTTCGTGGCACACGTCCCGATGCCCGGCGATAGTCCGGCGCTACTGAGCGATATCGGAACGCAATGCTTCATCGTGGCGCTGGCGAGCGTAGTGGTGCCCACGCTGCTGACGCGACGCCGATGCCACAGAGGCACAATTCAACGACTCGAACGCAGGCCCGGTTGGGAACGCCGGGCCGGTTGGTTGGACAATCTTCTGCTGCGCGCGCTCCTGATCGCGGCGTGCGCAGCCGCGATTGGCGTGGCTGTACTATACTGGGCAATACTCACCCAATTAGCTCCAGCTGGGTTTACGATCAACGCTTTTCTGGCCCTCAAGGGTGCCGTAGGCGCCCTTGTCGCCTTCGCGGTAACCCCCATTGCCGTCCACTTGGCGCTGGGAGATACCGCACCCATTGGGTCGCACACCTAGATTCCATCGCGCCTGGAGGTGAGGGTAGCGCATCGCCATAGAGCAGAGGTATTATCGGGCCCAATCGGTCTCGCAGACCACAGGCGCACGGTGAAAAAGAACCGTTCGACGACGACCTATGCAAGATATTGATCTCGTCGCGAATTCTCGATCCGACCGCAAGAGGCGGTTCAATCAGTTTGACCTCAACCTGCTCCGGGCGCTCGACGTCCTGCTGGAAGAGCAAAATATCACCCATGCGGCCACCCGCATGAGCGTTACTCAACCGGCGATGAGCGCCGCGTTGCAGCGTATGCGGGACTACTTCGGCGACCAGCTTCTCATCCGGGTGGGCCGGGAGATGAAACTGACGCCGCTCGCACAATCCCTTGCAGGACCGGTTCGCGCCTTGCTCACGGATATCCGGCAGACCTTGGGTGTCGACCCGCAGTTTGACCCGAAGACGGCCAGGCGCGACTTCACCATTGCCATGTCGGATTATGCGGCCTTCGTGATCATGCCGAAGGTCCTTGAGCGTCTGGCCGCAACTGCCCCTTACATCTCCTGCAGCATCGAACCTCTCAACGAAGCCGTCTTCGCCAGACTCGCGTCCAACGAAATCGAATTCAGCATTGCTTCGGATCACTGGCGTGGCTATGGGGACTACGAGAGCCCCGGCCGGGATATCCGAAGTAGCATGCTCTTCACCGACGAATTTGTCTGCATCGTCGACGCGGCCAATCCGGCCACGGGGCCGGCTCTGTCTTTGGAGGACTACCGGAACATGCAGCACCTCGTCGTACGGATGGAGGGCCGCATGTTATCCATTGTGGAGCATACGTGGAGAGTTGAGGATCTGGATCCGCGGGTGGTCGCGAGCGCAG
>Ga0307516_10001718_pt1 | contig 30109 bp, 35 predicted proteins | sample 19_EM_MG_FD_203310 | JGI IMG/M metagenome (GOLD analysis project Ga0307516, IMG submission 203310) | Populus trichocarpa ectomycorrhiza microbial communities from riparian zone in the Pacific Northwest, United States - 19_EM | ecosystem: Host-associated > Plants > Roots > Unclassified | place... | reverse complement strand
GGCCTTGTACCCAGAGTTTCTGCATCGCCGGAAGCACCTGCGGTGATCGTTTTTGAACGACGTAAGGCCCGTTTCTTCAGAGACATGATCGAGCGCTCGTTGACTTGAGAAGAGTCAGTGTTTGAAATTGGCTGAAAGACCAAGGGAGGCATTACCTGGCCTTCGAGGATTCATGCGCATTAGGCCATCCTCAGTCTCCGGTTTGTCCCATGCAAATGCGAGCTGTGCGAAGATACTTCCGTTACATTATTCACCTGGAAATCGCAGAAAGCTTACAGCAACACAGAGTTCGAACCCAAGATCTAACATTTCTCGTCAGAGAACTACGAAATGCAAAGTCGGGAATGAAATACCAATGACGAGAATGAGGATCGCGGAGAGCGGAAGGGGCAACGGTACCACAACATCTGAAGACTAGTCAGGAGAAAGGTCGACGTCCCTCTGGCGGGTCACGTACAAAGCAACTGGGGTATAACTTCCGGAGTGGTGTGCGAGATAGTATATCTATGGGAATGGGTTTCTCAAACATCCATCGGCGAAGATAGAAGACCTACTGGATGGACCGCTTTAGGTTGGCGAAGATCAGCCTGCCTTCTGCGACACCATCTATTTGACATGTCAAAGACCGACTCGTGCACGATGAACAGTCAAGTTCCACTTACTGACTGTCGATGCAAAGTTGTCGTCTAAAAACCGGGTATTAGATCAGATCATTATCGTTGAATGGGGGATGACTGACCAAGAAGAATCATATTGGCAGCTTCTTTGGAGACATCGGATCCAGAGACGTTCATAGCGATACCGAGATCAGCCTAGAATAGTTTAAAGAATGTCGTGATTCGAGATCTGTCGCAACAGACCTTCTTGAGTGCGGGTGCATCATTCACACCGTCACCCGTGCTATGGAAGAGTGTTGAATACAATATTCGCGAGTACCAACGACAACCCGGACTTACACGCCGACTATATGTCCTAAAGCCTGTGCACGTTTGACTATGCATGCGAGCTCAGCAAAGTCCCGAATAAACGAGCTGAAGAAACTCACCAATCTCAAGCTTATGTTTCGGTGAAGTCCTCGCGAACACGATCTCTTGTTTACTGAAGACTGAGGGATTCTGAGGAACTATCCAAGACCACGAGCCAGAACCATAACTTACTTTGATCCCACTGCCAACCTTCCAAGGAATCGATATCATCTCCATGCACCACGATAGCAGTAACTTCGTCTTCATATATTTCCTCAACAGGTCCATCAGTCTTCTCGCTGAGCGTTTCCCGAGTATCCCCCAAAATCAGATTGATTTTGCGCGCGATTGCCTCCGCTGTTTTCGGGTGATCGCCTAGGAAACCGTGAGTTGAAGGAAGATAGGAAACGAAAGGCAAGCAAACCTGTGACCATCATGACTTTGATACCTGCGAGCCGAAGCTTTCCGATAGCCTCGCGCACACCATGCTTGGGGGGATCTTCTAAAGACACCAATCCAACGAAACAATATCCAGAGCTGGGGTATTTAACGTCATTCTTGGAAAAGGGGTATCCGAGGGGGTATTGTTCCTCCGGAAGTAAGGCTTGTGCACATGCAATCACACGGTGCCCTCGCGATGCCATGTACTTCACAAAACATCAATTGTTGAACGGGTCATGATGGAAACGAGGACAAACGTTGTAGGCATCATCATACAATGCCTTGAATTCATCGGTAACAGGGAGCAATTCTCCATCTTTGAGGTATGTGGAGCACTTGGCCAAAACACGTTCCGGGGCACCTTTGATGTACGAGGTCAAGGTTCCAGAAGCATGCGGCTTGTTGAGCTGGAATCACGGTGAGCAGAGCAAAAAAATTTGGGAATTGATTCATGTAACTCACGATGACCAACGCCCATTTGTTCGAGGAATTGAAAGGCACTGATCATGAGGTTAATCAGATGCGGTGACTCCCATAGAGTTTCAGGAAGACATGCCTTCGAAAACCTTAGGGAAGTTCTTAACGTGAGCATCGTAATCAGTGCTTAACTGACGGCCCGCGAAACGTGTTAGTCCTGTTTCGGTAGCGTCACCTAGAATAGTCCTTTGATCGAACGGAACATCCGTCTTGTCGAACTTGATTCGGGAATTCAATGCGGCGATGTCGACCATCTCCTTCATGCCTGATCCTTCTATAGTGAATGGGGCCGTGTCTTGTTCATCATTGTTGGACTGACTTTCTTCGTCAATAGATGCGCAGAGACGGCAAAGAAGTTGTACACACCTGGAAAGCCGTGTACATCTTTCCGCCGCTCCAAAGGTTTGTCACCTGTCATGTCGTCAGTGAAAAAGGGTATGCAGACATGAAAGACGATGCATACTGTCATTTGATTCCTTGTCAATGTTCCTGTCTTGTCTGTGGCCAGGAGAGTCAACTAGATGCGCCAAGATTTGAGATGGCAAGTAAGGTAGCGAGAAGCGACGAAACCAACCGATCCTGTGGGCCAGTCAGTCTTACTTAGTCAAAAGAAGTATAGCGCGAATACGGACCAAGTGTCTCCACACCCTGGAGATCCTTAACCAACACGTTCTGCTTGGCCATCCGCTTTGCTGCGATTGAAAGCAGGAGAGTCACGACAGAAGGAAGACCTTCCGGGACGAAGGCGACGAGGATGGAGACGGCGAACGTCACTGTCTGTGTCGCTTTACCTTTGTATACGGTGGTTATGCCGACGGCGAAAAAGACGATGGCAAATAACACGGCAATGACGGACACTATCATGACAAATTGCCCGCTGAACGGAAAAAGGTGTTTGTGGCGGCTGCCTGAATGAAGGAAAGGAAGACGTACATTTCAATGGAAAGAAGACTCTTGTTGCCACTTTCACCACCAGTCAAGCTAGCAATTTGACCTGTAGACAATGTGAGAATGGGATGAGTAGGTCGATAAAGGAGCATACCAATGAATGAATGATCGCCAGTACGGACGACGACTGAGGTCAGCGTTAATATTGCAAGAAGGCGAGGTAAAGCCGGCTTTACGTACCCCCCCATCCTTCGCCATTCACAACCAGAGTTGAGTTGAAAACCTGGAGAAGCATGACGACCGATATGCGTAAAGTTTCAAGAAGGACTGACTAGATTCTCCGCCTCAACAGGACGAGCGGACGAGCCAGTGGGAAGTGGGAAGCGCTCTTGAGGCTCTGACTCTCCTGTAAGACTGCTATTATCGACCTTGAGGTCTGCGGCAGAAAATAGAATAAGGTCCGCCGGTGTTTTGTCACCAGTGCGCTAATTTCGCGAGGCGGTTAGTTTGGGGACGAATAATACGGATCACCGAAACGACTTGCAAGTAATACGACATCTCCTTTTACGAGATCCGCGGCTGCTATCGAGGCGATTGTTCCATCACGGACCACGCGGCAGTTTGGGGGGATCATGGCAAGGAAAGAGGCAAGAATAGCTTCTGACTTTTGGATCTGATAGAAGTCGATCGAGGCATTGATGAATGCAACCAGAATCAAGATTCCACCGAGATATGTGTTGGCGAAGTTGTTCTGAAAAGACAAGGTTGTCAGAATCGTGAGATTAGCAAGGAGGCAATCATACCTTATAGTCAATCCCGAGCAGAATGTATTCCAGCACACCGGCAACTATCAGTAGAATGTTGAACATTGTAAGAAGCCGGTCCATAAACTGTCGTTTAGGGGTAGGCAGCTATAAGATTGGCGTCGGACGGATCCATACCTTCCCTAAAGCAGATTTTTTCTTAGGGGGCGTCAAGACATTTCTTCCATCCCGTTTAAGGCGCGCCGCTGCTTCCTCTGGGGTGAGACCCTCAGACTTCGAGGCATCTTTTGGGTCGAAGGAGGTTTTCAGCGCAGCTTCAAGGCCATCGAATGGTAACCGATGCTCCTGAATATCGACGTTCTCTCCGACAGCCGGTGCGCCTGGTTTGTTTGCCACTTCGAGATGTTCATAACCTGCGGCTGCGAGGACTCTGTCCTCCTGGGTAAGCGAACGACTCATCTCGACCCCTTTAGGGCGTGGATTGCTGGGCTTCTCCTTCTCGTCTTCATCGGGAAATGCGACGGTTCGTACAGCGGTAATCTCCTCGCGAGGTGGTGAAACATTCTGCTCATGGACGAGAGAGTCGTCCATGGTGGTGGGAGCTGGACAAGAAATTTTAGGATGCTCCTTTAAGATTATTTTCAAATGAGCCCCCTACTTATAATAAACGGAGTGTTGACGGTGTGCAACGGAAATATTCATGAATTGAACTTGAAACTCCGGAAATCTGGATCACCATCACGATTGTCAAGACGAATGCAAAAGTTTACCCGCTCCACAACCGACAGCAAACGGCCAAAAGCCCTCACGAGAAAGATGGAGAATCGAAACTTCCGCCCCGAAGACCCGGATCACGTGAACAAAAACACAACACTGTCAGTGTCACCAGTAGCCTCGCCGCTGGCGCCGCAGCGCCAGCAGAAATGGGAAAAACAAGGACTGAGGGGTTATGTCATGTGCAGATAGACTATAGATACGAAATAGAGAATATGCATATGCCTGTGGCAGCGATATCGGTAACTTGCACGGTGTGGTGTGTGGCTAATGGTGGATCGTTATCCAATGACCTATCGGCACGTTGCACCCACCACAGATCCCAGGGACACGCGACGTTTATCACGATAATGTATTTCCATCAGATACCTGTCCCGCAGGCTGTCTGTCAGGAAGTTCGGTATGGTAGTGGAAAGGTGGCTCGGGCGGTGCTGGCACCTTGTGCTCTTCACACCATGCATTTCTCTGTAGGGTGAATTAGACGAAGTGGCAGCGACTGGGCAACCGCTTCGGCATTCAAGCAAGTGTCCCGTGAAGCAAAGCTGACAGTGACCAGCCGCACAACTGCATTGCGTTGTGGGTTCGTGAAAGGACAAATGGGCTGCCAATCACGACGCCACATCCTGACATAAACTGAATGGATGTCTCAGCTGATAACTCTGAAGCTCAGGTGCTCGAAATATGACAGACAAGATTCTTGATCCTAGGAACAAATGAGTTGGGGGAATATAAATTGTTACGATTCGAACGACGACAGACAATTTATCAATGGCGACAACCCTCGGCCTCAGAACTGGAAACCTAGGGATCGCATGCATGCAAGATGACTTTGGACCAGGTCTTTACACGTGTCATTTTCCTCGGATGGACCGTATTTTAAGAAACAGTCATCCCTGGCAGATTTCGTCTGCGGACAGGCGCAACAGCTGAAAATGGCAGTAAGTCGTGGCGGTACGGTCCTAACGTGCTCACAAATGCGCACGGTTTGAGGCCTTTTGGGTTCAACGGGTTCTGTTTTGGGTCAGTTGGGTCGTAAGCTTTCTTAGGTTCCGGTGAAGACGACCATAGCGAAGAAATCTGGTGCAAGGAGAGTCAACGCACAGGCGAGAGGGCGATAACATGTACCCACTTTGTCAAGCATCTTACAGAAATAAATACTGTCTCAGGAGAGAGTAACGGCCTGGGAACGTTCTATGGGATGTATGTAATCATTTAATCATGTGGCCCTGGCGGACGTTGTTCGCGTGCCCCCAGAATATCAAGACTGCTTCTGTTTATCATTCCGGCCGCCGCTGCCGCCCTCCATATATGCGCAACATCGTCCAGGGTTTCCCACTGTCCACTATTAGCTCATGAAGTCCCTCTTTCTTTATACCCTTCCACTCCTCATCTCTTCCATTGCAACCAATGCACAGTCTTGCGAAAACTACGGTTTCCAAAATGGATCCTCTTGTGCTTGTCCAACAGGGTTCGGCGGCCCAACATGCTCTCAAATAGGCTGCGGAGGGAATATCTTCCAAGGTTCCCAGCGCAGCCTCACGCCCAGCTCAAGCTCTTTTGCCAATCTCACCGCGGCAGGATGTCCATGCGAGACTGGTTGGGGTGGTACAGGGTGTAACGTCTGCCAAACCTCGAATGCTTGTCAAGTCGCCTATGCCTCATCTGGAGCAGTCCAGTCTACCCCAGACATCGTATCTGGGTCACAGAAATCCCAGAATAACACTCTCGTTTGCAATACATCTGCTCGAGTATGGGCTGGCAGCCAGATGAGCTGCCAAGTCAACGTGCGTCGTGACATTCTACCCTTAAAATAACTCCCGACTGAAAAGATAACCTCGCAGAACCCCACACTTCAATCCCTATACCCGCTTTCATCTACGCTCAACATCATCCGCACTCTCAACCCGTCTCTCACCCCCATCCCCAACGCGACCGCTTTCGGACCCGGAGGTTCCGCATATTCGCAGCTTTTTTACGCCGGCGTCGAACAGTTCTATTGCCACGCCGACTCCTGCACCCAAGATGCCAAACAAGGAAGTACGGACTGGAACTGTCAAAATCTGCAGTGTACATGTCGTCCAAAGACGAATTTTTGTGGTGGTCGAGTTGATCTCACCGGCGCTATCAATAGCCTCAATGGCACACTAACCATCTCATGTGGCACCGTCGATGCCTCTACAAATACCGCAACCTGCCAGTTTAAACAGGCGACCCTCCAAAGTCTCTTCGGATCCCAAGGCCTCACACTCAATGGTTGCTCGTTTGGAGAATGTGTCCGACAGAGCGTCATCGATCGTGGCGGTAATGCTACATCGACTGGTGACAACCAGACAGGAAAAGCTCCCCTCAATGGCGGTGTCATCGCTGGTTTGGCTGTCGTGGGGTCATTGGCATTCCTCGCATTGCTCCTATTGGGTTATGGAATTATCATGCAGAGGAAGATCAGAAAAGGAGGATCAAACGATCTCGCAGGCATCCAGGTTGGCGTCGAATGGTCCAATGTCAGCTACACAGTTCCTGGGTCTGGTCATGGACTCTTCAAGAGACGCGGAGAGCCCAGGCCGGCCAACATTACCAAGGACAAAACTGTTTTGGACAACGTTACAGGAAATGTTCCAGCTGGGAGCATGATGGCGATCCTGGGACCCAGTGGTACGTACCGGAGAAATTTTTCGATAGCTCTGTGATCGTATTTCACCACCCAGGCGCTGGCAAAACTACGCTCATCGAAATTCTTGCTGGAAAGAACAAGTCAGGTATCGTTACTGGCAAAGTCAACTTCCCCTCCAGGAACAGCCTTTCCAACACTCCTCCACGGATCGGTTTCGTCCCGCAGCAAGACATCCTTCCACCCACTCTTACAGTGTTTGAAGCCCTGTTCTTCGCTGCCTGCCTCCGTCTTCCTGAGAGCATCCGTAAATCCGAAAAGCGTGAGCTAGTTGAAGAACTTATGTCGAAGCTGGGCATCTCTCCATTGAAGGATGTCAGAATCGGTTATAGTGGGGATGTGGGGGCTGGTAAGCGGAGAGGTATCAGCGGTGGTGAGATGAGGAGAGTTAGCATAGGATTAGAACTCATTTCCCGTCCTGATGTTCTCATCCTGGATGAACCCACGTCAGGTAAGTCCTCATCGTCCTCTCAACCCCCTCTAATCTCGGTGTCTTTCCACTTCTCAGGATTGGATTCAGTCTCCGCCTCTCGCATCGCGCGAGTCCTTCATGACATTGCCCACGACCCAGCCAACCCCATTCCTGTCATCGCATCAATCCACCAACCGAAGTAAATCAGTTTCCTTTCGTTTTCATCACAAAGCTCATCTGACATGGATCCTATCCCAGTTCTCACATCTACCAAACATTCGACTCCATCTTGCTTCTATCTCATGGTCGCGCGTTATACTCTGGCCCTGGCCTCTTTGCCCCATCTGAATACTTCGCCGGTTTCGGTCCGGAAGTGGTCCCTGCACACCCTCAAGGCTATAATGTCGCAGACTACTTGCTGGAGGTGGCCAGCGATCCCCACGTCTCACTCTTCCAGCAAACCGGCAAGGCCGCAGACATCGGCTCGGAGAAAAGTGCGGGACACACAGCCAGCGATTCGGACTCGCCGCCCTCGGAGAAGGGTGGCGAAGGGAGTGGAGATGGAGGGGCGACGTTGCGTGTGTCCTCGAGGAAGAGATCCAAGTACGCGACTATCTTTTTAACACAGCTTCAAGTTCTTGCTGGGAGAGAGTGGAAGATCCTTCGAAGGTGGGCGTTGCCTTCTATAGATCATCGGTTTATTCATGGGTATCCCCAGGGACAAGACGTTATTTTTTACCCATGTGACTGTTGCATCACTTCTTGGCGTCTTCTGTGGTATGTACTATTCAGTTTCGGAATCAAATTACACTATGGCAGTGGTTGCTCAACAAAGTTGCAGGTGGATTGTATTTCAATACGGATACTACTATCGCTGGTTTCCAATCCCGCGTTGGATGCTTGTTCTTCCTGGTGAATCATCTGGTTCATCGGTTTGCCAAGTCTAACTAATGGTTGTGATAGGGTGCCCTGATCGCCTTTTCTTCCCTGAGTGCGCTATATAATGTAGTTGAAACCCGGTCACTCTTCCTCCGGGAACGATCAAGCATGTATTACAGGTATGCCTTCTCAAATCAGCGCACCGTCTTCTACTTATTGAGGACAATAGCCCAACAGCGTGGCTCATTTCTCGCTTCATTTTTGATGTCGTTCCTTTGAGACTTATACCCACTATTATCGTGTCCAGCATGTGAGTTCTCCGCAGTGCTAACCTTTCCACTCCCCTGAACTCCAATAGAACATACTGGATGGCAGGCCTTGCAGACGATCCAGCACACTTTTTCAAGTTCCTCTTCATCCTTGCCCTGTATACTCTTGCTATGACCCTTTTCGTACGTCCGTCCCCTCTTTTCCTACCTCCCATACTTTTGCTGAGGTGAACCCTTCGAACCTTAAAGAACTTCCTTCTCGGAACTGCTATCAATAACGGCGGCATCGCCATCCTCCTCTCCGCCCTTTCGGCGCTCTACCAGATGACATTTGCCGGCTTTTTTGTCCACCTCAGCTCCATCCCACCCGTTCTGCGTTGGTTGCAATGGCTCTGCCCTCTCAAGTATACCCTTGAGGCACTGTCGGTGAACGAAGTGGGGTCGGGTTTGCTTATACAAGACAAGTTACAGGGTGTGCCTGTGAACATTAGCGCGAGTCTCATTATGCAGCTGGTGAGTTGGACCTTTCTGCTGTGAATGAGAGAAGTTGTTTCTGACGCTGTACTTAGTTGTTTGGCTTCGAGCTGAATAATTATTATCGGGACGTGTTGGTGCTTTTCGCGTTCATTGCGGGCTTTGGGCTCGGGGTCATCGGTGTTGTGTGGTTGAAGGTTAGGGAGCGGAGATGAAGGGTTTTTGTACTATTTAGGTATTGTGTTGGGATTTTATCTTCAGTTTATGCGTGGAATATGATACTTGTACATATATAGGACTTTCTCTAATTATTGACCTAAAGTATCTTCTATAACTTTCTTCGCGTCATATATAGCGAGGCGAACAATTTTTGAGGAATATTCACTGCGATTTCTGAGCATGAGACGGAGTCACCCGTTTCCGGTAAAGTACTGTATAAAATATTGTCACAAACCCCTTCTCGGCTCGTACGGCTGGATAGTTCCAGGTTACATGAAAAAGTTGCGAAAAAAGAATTCAAATAAGTGTGAGTAGTATTCCTAACAATACCCATGTAGCAGGTTCAGGCAACAAGCGAATCCGAAACAACTACAGTCCTCGAAGACGATTAGAGAATTCAACTATAATGAGAAGTTTTTTTGAAGGGGTATATGGGAAGACGTTGACGGACTCTACTAAATTGACTCTAAATCAGAGACTCACAAACCGACGTCTCCAGGAAGCCGGGTAGAAATCCATATCTTAGTGAGCTTTCACGGCCTTGCGTATGGAATCGAGGAGAAAGTCTTCATAATCGCTAGCCGCGTCCCACATGGAGACGCCTTTCAGGCCATTCTCAAGCACGAAGCTCCCTTTGACCGCTTCAATGGATAAGAAGAAAGCGAATAAACGTCAGGAGTGTTGGATTCAGATTCGATTTGGACCTACCGTAGCTATGGGCGTCGTCGAAAGAAACGTAGACTTGTGAAGTTTCATTGTAGAGATATGGCTATGAACCGCGGGTAGTAGTAGGTCGGGGATCATATTGGGAAGAGCACGTACAGTTTGGGTACAATTGTCGTAGATATAATGGATCCCAGCTGCGTGCTTTCCATTAGGTTCGAGGAAACCAGCGTCAACTAATCCCCAGAAGGTGAAGACGCCACCAGGATGGTCGATCATGGTGCCGCATTGATCTGGACCTAATTTCACGCGTTCGCGAATCTGGATCTCACGAGATAGAGAACTAAGCTCACCTGGAACAGAGTCCCATTTGTCACCGCTAGGAGTACCGTAACTTGGAGGGTAGAGAGCCAGATGTTTAGACGCATCGAAAGCCGAGGACGAATTAACAAAAAAGCTGTGGCCATATGCAGCGATCCCCAGTATAATCTGTACGATCATAGTAAGTCATTGCCGCATTGATGGAAACATAGATAACGGTAGACCTGGTTGGCCGGGAAGCCAGCACTCGTCCAGGTCTTGACGGCACCCTCGATAGATCCAAATTGTTGAGCTGCCGGCACACAGGTATCATGCAGCGGAGTGTTTGGGCCTGCGGTGGGCGACCAAGGCCCATAAATATCATAACCCATCAGAACTAGTTTTTCATTGGATAATTGGTTGGTAATTTGAGAGCGGAAGACGCACCAATGTCATATAATACCTTCGCGAACGCGGAGACATCTGTCATTGGCTTACCATCCGTGCCTATGAAGGTATTCAACGGCACCGCGGCTGAGATGACCAGGTTTTTGCCCACAGGATCCTCGCTGAGCATTTGAAGGAAGGCAAGATAGTTTGCCGTATCATTGGGACTTGCCACATTGCATTCCACGCCAGACCCGCCAGGGTACTCCCAACTTGTGTAGTCGTGACAATGATTAGTACTTTTTTCCCAATCTTCGAGGAACATCAACATACTCGAAGCTAAAACCATCGAATTGATATAAAACGGCATAGCCCACAACGGTCTTCACAAACGCCGTGCGGTTCTCTGGGGTAGCCACAGCCGACGAGAAATATTGTGAACCGGTCCAGCCACCGATGCCTAAGAGGGATCTGACTTTCTACAAAAAAGTCAGATCGATATAGATTGAGAGGCAAGGGAAGACTGTACATTCCGCTTCGCGAGAGCAATAAACTCAGGAAGGACCGATAAGCTCTTGTCATCTATGCTGAGAGAATGGACATCAGGAGTCGTTATGCTGGATGCATTGTCAGATTTTGGGTGACCAGGCGGGGTTAGTTTTGACAGCATACGCGAAAGCGAAATTCATGGCGGTGTATTTGTGCCACGAGATGTTAGAAGGGGGCCAGTCACTCCCCAGCCATGCTGGGTACCACCCCGCGACCGACGGACCCTTGTTTTCGGGAGTCGTCGCACTCGAAAAGTGGCCTAAGGAGGGTGGCGGATATTGAGCGGCGGAGACGGAAGAAAGAGCACAGAGGAAAAGGAGCGACAAAATATGCATCTCGAATATAGAAGTCAGACGAAGGCACCGCAGGCTGGGACAGAGAAGTAGAGTATCTGGGGGTTGAATGCAGCTTTTTATCGTCGTTGTAATCGACAAGAGGTTCCGAAATGTCAGAAAAAAACACAGTGAGAACTCGAATCGTTTGAACTTCGGAAGTTGTCGTGATTGCAACCTCCTTCCCATGTGCTATTTCGTGGTTGAGTGGAACTGAGAGCGGGCGATAATATTAGGGGTGGTCAGAGTGGCCGATTTTCGGTCGATTCTGGCCACCGATTCTGAGTCGATTTTTCAGTATCGAAAGAATCGTGGGAAGGCACAGAATCGACGATTCTGAGAACCGACTCTGCCAGGAGGTTCTCGCTCCCAGAATCGTCGATTCTGGTTTTCAACTCTGAGTGTGTCCCGGGATTTTACCGGCCATTTTACGGCCTTATTAGGCCCGCTATTCATGTCGGTGGGGAATACCGGATAGCGGAATACTGAGTTTGAAAAGTAATTATCTAATTATTAAATTAAACACGTGATCGCTTCGGTTCGCGATGCCCAAAGTTGGATATTGCCGTGTCCCTCATCACCACCACACTGTCACTGACGACGACGATGACGGCACCGTACTCTAGCCTCTAGGCCCTTTCCACTTGGTTATCTGCCCTTCCAAACCCTCCCTCGGACCTCCTACCACGCACTTCCGCTACCACCCCTCGTCGCTGCCATCTCCATGCTGCATACCAGTTAGTATTACTGTCACCACACCCCACCACTACCCACAGGTCATCCCACAGGGACCCCGCTGCCGCTGTTCACGCGCCACAGCTCTGGCAGCTATGTGCAATGTCGCCTCCCATCGTCGGTTGTTTGCACTAGATGGATGAATCGACCACAGGTGAGTACCACCTGCCTGCTCCTCAAGCAACCGCTGATGATACATCCAGACATGTTCGCTTCGCTGTGCCACTCACCGATAGCATGGTGAGTGCCGGTAACATCGCCACCCCCTGATGCTACTGTCCCCAGCCATACGTTACATCACTTTTCCCCAGCGTTGATGCGACATCGAAAGGGGATCACTATTCCCTCACGACGCCAGCCCTTCTGACCCTCATCGACGGCTACCCTGTCACCCCAAATGCTTATTAATACAAATGATCATATAGTTCCGAGAATAGACCGACAACCTTAATTCCTAGAACAATTCCTACAACCACTCCATAACTGCAGGAATTCTCAAATCGGTGAGGTGGGATTCGCGTCAGTGGGAATGGGATTCAAACCAAACAAGAAAATGCCACCGATAAACCTCAATCCCACCGTGAAACATACCTGGGAGCGCTTGACTGCCAAATCGGGTGGTAAAGGGCGCCAGGACTTTCTATACAGTATTTGGCTCTCGGGTTTTGCCGATCAACTGTACAGAATTCTCACCGGCCGCCAGGACGACGGGCTTTGAAAGCGCCATCTGAGTGCGCCGGTCTCATTTACAGTGATTGTATTCAGGTTTTCTCAGCGAAGGAGGGTCCGCATCGTTAGCTGTGGTGGCCATGGCACTGTGATCAGAACTAACATAACCGAAATCATCGACATTATCATGACCTCTCGCCGAGCAAGTTGCCCGCGAGTCCCCGTCCCCTATCTTCCTTGTTGACCTTGACGGGTTATACCACATTCCTATCCTTCCTTCCTACCCATTTCGCAACGCATCGCCTACTGCCCACCTCGCCCGATACCCCCATATCCAGCATCGGACCAGCCGAGCTCAATGACGAATTCGATAAGCTGGGGTTGGACCAGCTGGTTCCTCTATATCGGCCTCGTCGGTTCCGTTGCATTCCATATGGCCGACGGTTGGAATGCTATAAAAAATAGGGTTCATTTTTGCCGGTGACTCACCGAGAGGAGTAACAGCCCGCCAGCGTAACGCTTCCACCGCTGGCAGGAGACGTTACAAGTCAGACTTGTACACATACCTGTATAGATAACCATAATCTGATCACCTGCGGTCGTCATGGATACTCTGCCAAATATCACACAATCTGATCGTGTGTTTGGCTATGGTTTAGGCGACAAATCCGTCTTGTAACGTCTCCTGCCAGCGGTGTTCTCGGACACACCACTGGCAGGAGACGTTACAAGTCTGACATATACACATCACCATAATCTATTTGTGTGCCGTCGCCATAGGGATTTATATAGGTATCCATGACCACGACGCACAACTAGAATGTGGGTATGTGTGTGGTTATGTGTAAAAGTCTGACTTGTAACGAGTCTGCTGCCAGCGGTAACAGTAGCACATATGTAGGGAAGTGATGTTCTAGACACCAATGGGCCCGGGCCTTCGATCCGCTGCTTCCCGCCGATGGTGTCTCAAGTAGACTAAGCTAATCATGGGTGTTGGGTGGAAAACACCCTGACGATCTTTCTGGACACGAGGAGTTGACCGCAGGTCGGCACAACTTGTGGCGTGGAAGGCACAAGTTCATCGAAAGTTAATGACAGAACAGCTCAGCTTAAAACCCTCAGCTTCAGCGCTTCAGCTCTCACCAGACCGGCCTCAGCAAGCAATATTTGCATTCCAGAAGAAGAACGCAAGGTCCGGAGCAACGGTCTCCCGTCGCCCTTTCATGCAATATTATCGTCTTTACCTTTTTTCGCTGTGAATCGCGTCATAGCGAGGCCAACAATTTACAATTTACATGAAACGGCGGAGTCATCCGTTTCTAGTGAAGGACCATATAAAATATTGTCACAAACCACGTACGGCTGGATAGTTTCCAGGTTAAATGAAGGAGTTGAATTTCCGGCGAAGAAAGGATTCAAACGAAGCAATACCCATGTAGTAGGTTCGGGCAACAGGCGAATTCGAAACAATTACAGTCCTCGAAGACGATTAGAGAATTCAACTATAATGAGAAGGTTCTCTGAAAGGGTACATGGGAAGACGTTGACGGACTCTACTAAATTGACTCTAAATCAGAGACTCACAAACCGACGTCTCCAGGAAGCCGGGTAGAAATCTATATCTTAGTGAGCCCTCACGGCCTTGCGTATGGAATCGAGGAGAAAGTCTTCATAATCGCTAGCCGCATTCCACATGGAAATGCCTTTCAGGCCGTTCTCAAGCACGAAGCTCCCCTTGGCCGCTTCAATGGATAAGAGGAAGGCGAATGAACGTCAGGAGATGTTGGATTCAGACTCAATTTGGACCTACCGTAGCTATGGGCATCGTCGAAAGAAACGTAGACTTGTGAAGTTTTATTGTAGAGATATGGCTATGAACCGCAGGTAGTAGTAGGTCGGGGATCATATTGGGAAGAGCACGTACAGTTTGCGTGCAATTGTCGTAGATATAATGGATCCCAGCTGCGTGCTTTCCATTAGGTTCGAGGAAACCAGCGTCAACTAATCCCCAGAAGGTGAAGACGCCACCAGGATGGTCGATCATGGTGCCGCATTGATCTGGACCTAATTTCACGCGTTCGCGAATCTGGATCTCACGAGATAGAGAACTAAGCTCACCTGGAACAGAGTCCCATTTGTCACCGCTAGGAGTACCGTAACTTGGAGGGTAGAGAGCCAGATGTTTAGACGCATCGAAAGCCGAGGATGAATTAACCAAGAAGCTGTGGCTGTATGCAGCGATACCTAGTACAATCTGTACGTCCATAGTAAGTCATTGCCGCATTTATGGAGACATAGATAATGGTGAACCTGGTTGGTCGGGAAGCCAGCACTCGTCCAGGTCTTGACGGCACCCTCGATAGATCCAAATTGTTGAGCTGCCGGCGCACAGGTATCATGCAGCGGAGTGTTTGGGCCTGCGGTGGGCGACCAAGGCCCATAAATATCATAACCCATCAGAACTAGGTTTCCATTGGATAATCGCTTGGGAGTTTGAGAACGGAAGACGCACCAATGTCATATAATACCTTCGCGAACGCGGAGACATCTGTCATTGGCTTACCATCCGTGCCTATGAAGGTATTCAACGACACCGCGGCTGAGATGACCAGGTCTTTGCCCATAGGATCCTCGCTGAGCATTTGAAGGAAGGCAAGATAGTTTGCCGTATCATTGGGACTTGCCACATTGCATCCCACTCCAGACCCGCCTGGGTACTCCCAACTTGTGACATTGATTAATACTGTTTTCCCGATCTTCGAGGAACATCAACATACTCGAAGCTAAAACCATCGAATTGATATAAAACGGCATAGCCCACAACGGTCTTCACAAACGCCGTGCGGTTCTCTGGGGTAGCCACAGCCGACGAGAAATACTGTGAGCCAGTCCAGCCACCGATGCCTAAGAGGGATCTGACTTTCTACGAAAAAGTCAGATCGATATAGATCAGTGAGCGGGAAGCGAAGACTGTACGTTCTGCTTCGCGAGAGCAATAAACTCAGGAAGGACCGATAAGCTCTTGTCATCTATGCTGAGAGAATGGACATCAGGAGTCGTTATGCTGGATGCATTGTCAGATTTTGGGTGACCAGGCGGGGTTAGTTTTGACAGCATACGCGAAAGCGAAATTCATGGCGGTATATTTGTGCCACGAGATGTTAGAAGGGGGCCAGTCACTCCCCAGCCATGCTGGGTACCACCCCGCGACCGACGGACCCTTGTTTCCGGGAGCTGTCGCCCTCAAAAAGTGGCCTAAGGGGGGATATGGGGCGGCGGAAACGAAAGAAAGAGCACCGAGGAAAAGGGGCGACAAAATATGCATCTCGAATATAGAAGTCGGACGAAGGCACGACAGACTGGGACAGAGAAGTAAAGTATCTGGGGGTTGTTGAATGCAGGCTTTTTATCGTCGTTGTAGTCGACAAGAGGTTCCGAATGTCGAAAAAAAAAACACAGTGAGAAATAAGAACTCGAATAGCTTGAACTTCGGAAGTTGTCGTGATTGCTGAATTAACATGATTATTCTCGACCCCAGGGCGGGGCGGATATTATTAAACACTAATGCATGTAAGCAGGAAGATATGACAGAAGAGCAGCGTAATAGTACAATTGCAATTTGCCAGCCAACATAACGCTATCCGTGGCCAGGGCGAGGACGATGGTGTAAGCCGAAGATGCATGCCCTCGCGTTCCGCGGCATGCAGACGCGTCGAACGGGTGGGAATTGCTCGTGACGCCCCGCCGTCGGTTGGTCCACTCGCCGGAGACGGGTGCATTCCGTATACATCCGTGATCTCGTACGTGAGTACCGGGTTAGGTTGCGACGGGTCAGGCCGGCGAGCGAGCAAGGGGATGACGCGTACCTACACGGAGGGGGGTTGAACCTAAGTATGGCAATTATGGAGTCTACTCACCTCGCACGCTTTTGACGCGTCCCAAAAGCGTTTCCACTGTATTTCGCGTTTTGTGCCATACTCACACGCCGAGATGCGACACACCACCGGCTCTGTTCCATACTTCGACCATAGCGGGGGGCGCAGACCATGTCATGTTGATCGCCTGACGCTTAGTGGATGCTGAATTTAGGGTCAGGCGGCCGAAAAAATGGGGGTGGCGTTTCCTCACCTGGCTGTAGGGGATGTTTCCAACGCGTCAAACGTCAACCCTCCCCTGCCAAAGCGTTCGTTCGCTAGTCCAGAGCGATCACACATAGCCTAGACGCATGCAAGAGGGAAAGCGAGAAGGGGGTGCGGCCTCGCGCTGGGCAGTGTGGGGGTGGAAACGATGATGTTTGCGAATCTGTCAAGCCGGAATCTGCCGAGAAGTCGGCCTCACGCCTTCTTGATTTCATTTGTTCTGTGGGCCATATGCACCACTTCTGTCTATCGATATCGGGCGTCTACGGTCTACCCGCGAATTCGGCCTTCTGTCGACGGCAGAAAACATGGCAGACCGACTCCTCTGAATCTTCAGTCTTTCGAACAGGCTAGACCTCCATACAGAGTCCAGAAGCATTGAGGAACTTGAAGGTGAAGCCCATTCAGACTGGAGAGAACTCACGCAAGGTATCATTGGCAGCATCGGGAAGAATATAAAGGTAATGATAGCAAGAATACATGAGTTCCCCTAGGGAGCTTTAAGCTGCAAGAGGGAAATTTGTGGAGGGCCACCTATTATTAGTAAGACCACAAGTGCCCATCGACGGAACCTGCGGACGTCGCAGGCTGGCCCCTGTTGCGTCTCTCGGCATCGGCACCCCGCTGACCTAGTCTCCCATAGGCACTCTAAATAGTGATGACAGTCGATCATATATGGACCACTGACCGTGCTTTCGAACTTGTTCTGGTCTCCCATTCCTGCCATCGTCTCGATGGGTGTACCTATGGGTATTCCTCGATTGGGAAGAACGAACCCGCGGCAGACATGGCTGGGATATGACTGCATTTACAAATCATCATGAAAAAGTAAGGGTATTCCACGAAGACTGAATGACGTCCAGAATGCAACATGCAATTGAGATCTTTCAAAAAGATTGCCTAATAGGTAGCCGAGTCAGCGCACAATTTCATCTAGCGGAAACATTCAAGAAGATAAGAGGTGACGTTTGCTGAGGATGCTAAAACGGCTAGGACCAACTCTTTCCTTAGAGCCCGCAGACAGACGAAGGAACTTTCCTCGCTGCTACGTCCACCCGGCCCAGCTGCGTCCCTTGTCCCCCAGTCAACTCATTGAACGCCTTAAACGCAATGTTGAACCCCTCTCCAGCGCGGTCAATAGCGATCACATTGATAGTCTTGTTCTGCTTCTGAGCATTGGTATATGTCAACTCCCAGCATGTCCCACAGTTTGGCGAGTTCCAGCCCGCCACGGTGGCTGTGCCACCTATGTGGGGGAACTTCGGCAGTGAACCAAAGGTGGTATAGCCGCGAGTTTCGAGACCGTTGGGCCCGTCGGAGCAAGCCACGGTGTCCAGAGAACCAGCGGCATTGTCATATGCCGAATCGTAAGCCACCGTTGTGGCGAGAGTCAGAGACGGGAGGATGCAGAGGGCGGGAACCGCAAAGAATATGGAGAACTTCATGTCAATGACGGGTTGGATTCGAGGCGATAGGTGGCCGCTTGCAGGTTGTTAGACGAGGAGGTGGGCTTTATATCCCAAGCAAGTCATCAAAGTTCGGAGCATTGTACCATCCATCGGACATTCTTGGCCGCTTGCCCAGGTAATTATGACCTCATCGAAGGCAAGATCCGAGGCGGGTTGAGTGCTGACAGGTGCTGACAGTTCGAGTAGTTCCAGGGCAGCGAAAGATGAAGGAGGCATTACTGGATCCGAGCACGTAATACCCCTTTTTAACGGACCTTGAGGCTTCGTATGTCCGTCAAGTTTCAACCGTGACCAATTTGGTGGCTAAGCTGAGCGAATATTGCTCGGCGCGACGATGTACGTCTTGAAGATTAAATATTGCCGCGTTAGTGACCATTTCGCGATCCAGGCCTTATGTGCCCCGGATCGATCATGAGGTGGGCGGCAAGCGGCTGTCCGTGCATTCAAAGAACTCTACTACCTTCTTTATATCCTCCTCCAATGGAGGTTGCTGTTAGTTGCCGTCGTGTTCATGACTGAATCCAGAGCCGATGAGATGGCAGCATTTGTTCTTTGACAAGATGCGGATGTTCCCTCAGGCCAAATCCTTGGGCAGTCGGGAGACATGCGTTGCTTTCAGGTAGTGAAAAATGGCTCTAACTTTTCCGGAAAAGTCGATAGGGGGTAGTAGCTGAACAGCGCAAGCCGTGCTAAGCACAAGACCTATAGACAGAAAAATCAAGGGTTAAAGCTTAGAATCATGACTTTAAAGTCTATGTCGGCATGTTCTGGGGATGCAAGCCCTTGAATCACGGTCAACGGGGCGTCCGATGGTATGCATCGAGGCTGGCACTTGAAGACCATTGAGAGTCGGTGTTCTCCAAGGCAGACATATCAGTATTGAAGCTTCAAGCTTCAAGAGTCAAGAGAGTAGTGTTCTGGATTTTTTCTCTGGAAAGGCCACGTAACGAGGTGAGCATCTAGAATTCCATGTTGTAGTCTTGACGACCCCGAAGGATTGGACCTGCGGAAATGGCAGCTAGCATCATCCCGAGAAAGAGAACGTTGCAGAAAAAGTGCCTGCAAAAGTTGAAAAGAATATCATGTGCAATCCGACAAGGGTTGCATCGAGATCGAAAACCTAATAGACGCGATATTCGTCAAACATTTCGCTCAGGAATATGCTACCGTGGCCTCTACCGCAAGTAGGATTGAAAAACTTGAAGGACTTGTCTTTTACGACAGAAGTTGACCTAATTCAATAGAGATGACAAAGAGGGAAGAAGGCCTCGCTGCAGGGGCCGTGTTCAGATAGGTTAAATCTCAGTTCTAGATCTGAATTGTGGTGAACGTATGATGAATGTCTGCGCAAAAAGAAATCCTTTTCCCTTGGCACGACGGACTGAGCAGCCTCAAATTCAGTAACGTTCTATATCTCGTTTAACCTGCCAGCGCTCACCTATCAAAAGCCACACTCAGAAGGCGCGATCTCCTCTGCCTCGACAGTTACTTCTCCCAACTGCAATCCTTGTCCAACAGTCAACGTGTTCATAGTTTGCAGCGCGACGTTGATGCTCTCCCCAGCTGCAATCAAGTTGATGTATTTCCTGGTCCCCAAGACGTCGGTGTACGTCAGGCGCCAGCACAACTTGCTGCTCTGCGATATCCCAGATTTCCCCACAAGGTTGCCGTCCAAGAACCTCGATCCAGATGTTTTTCCCTGGGTGACCTCGTTGGTCTTATTGGAGGGTTGATCATAGGATTGTACCACGGTTTCTGGGAGAGAAAATGTGCAGAGAGCGAGGGCAGAGAGAATTATGAAGAGCTTCATGGTGTAGAGAAGGACACGTCGGGCGAGTCAGACGTTTCAAAAAGAGGTGTCTTATATGTACATGGCGGGATGGCGATGGCGCGCACCTCGTCGACGATGACATAGATGTTTGACAAGTTCAAGGGAAAAGGGGCCAGAAGCAATGTTTAGAACACGGCACGTGTTTCTCGATCAAAGATTGCGTGTTGTTTATGTGCGACACACAACGCGGACGATCCCATCGTTTACACCATCATTTACAGTCACACACTCGCGTCGCCTATAGAGTTCTAGGAAATATTACCCAATTTACAGTGCAAACGTTGAAAGTCAGTGATCAATTCAAAAGAATCCGATGACCCAACCAACTCCCAGAGTCTACCAACTTGACGGCCGCGCTTCAGCAGGTAGAGAAAGAGAGATCCAGAGACATTTCAATTCAGAAAGCATACCCCCTTCACAGTCCACAGCCCGACACAGGAACCTGCACAGCATCAGCTTCGACGCGCCCCACCTGTGCCGCTTGTCCACCAATCAATGCATCCATAGCCGTCAACGCAAGGTTGAATCCCGAGCCTGCCACGTCAATCGCGGTGACGTTAATGCTCTTCTTCGCACCCTGTCCATTCGTATGCGTCAACTGCCAGCACGTCCCACAGCCTATAGAGTTCCATCCCGAGACGGCAAAGGCAGCGCCAATGTTAGGGAAGCTGGGCAACGATCCGAAAGTTTTGTAGCCGCGGGTGATGAGGCCGTTGGTGCCGTTGGAGCAGGCGACGGTGGTGAGAGATCCGTTGGGGTTGTCATACACTGGGTCGTAGGCGACCGTCTGAATGGTAGCCAAAATGGTAGACGGAAGGGCGCTAAGAGAACATGCACAGGAAATATGGGAGAGCCGCATTGTTTGGGCCTTTGGATAGGGGACGTAGAGAAGACGGAGCAGCTTGAGACATAGACAAAGCACGGGAAGAGAATGCCGAAGGTCAGGTGAGCGGCGGGATATGAAACGCTTCAAGCCTGGCAGTTAACAGTCAGGGCACCGGATTTTCATGAAAGGGAAAGACAGAAACGAAGGACCTGGAAAATTCTGATATGAATAACTCGTACCTAAACGACAACCGCCCAGCAGGAGCTGCATCACTTCGTCAAGAACACCTCTTACCCACGGAAATAAAAGTATTAATTGGGTGTAGGACTGTACATGGTCTGACCGAGTTCGCAGAATGTACACTTCGTGTGTATCTAATCCTCCTTGGGGGACGTGAGAGGGACATCCATGAGCCATCTAGTAAATAAATCCTGAAAGGAAAATGATCAATGGAGGAAAACGAGATGGACTTCATTGACACTCACTAGTGCTGCCTCCGGTTGATCATAAGGGACCATATGCCTGTTCAAGTCACATAGGAATCGTGAATGATTGAAAGGGGGTATAACGGCGCCGACACGTACCCAGCTTCATGAATGTTCACAAACGTGACATTACCCGCGGTGTGCCCAGCTCCGCCAGCACTCCGTACTTCACCAGCCACCTTGCCGGAATGATAGATTACAAAGGGCGTGGATTTCGTAGACGCAAACTCGTTGTGGAACTTGGAGTCGAGCGCCTCTAACCATTTCTCATTTCCCTGAGTTGAAGTCAGACCAGGGAACAGAGACGAAAGCGAAGGATGTACCATGTAATTACACATCAGGTCTGTTAAAAGGCAGAACACTTAGATAACATCCAGACCGAGATGGCGCGGCGAACATACCCGCATTGCCCGCATATACCAGTAATCTTATACCATCATTGACGAGCTCGGGGAGGAGAAGAGCGCTGTTGTGCATCCCATCGCCCTGGAACATAAAATCTCTGTTGACATTCGTATTGCAAGAAGCAAACGTCAGGTCAGGCTTGACTCCGAGCGCGGCCTTGTTCTTGGGATCGTTCATGTACGTCTCGACCCATTTAAATTGCTCATAGCATAGATCACCATCTTTGGACCTATCGCATTTCCGGCGAACGTCATAGGGATTGAGGCCCAATTCTGTCACATTAGCATCATTTCAGCTGGGAAGCTTCAGAAAGGTAGGCAGAAACAGAAACGTACGCATGATAGGGGCGAAAAGCTGTGTGTTGCAGTAAAGATTGGCGGAGAAGCAAGCGTACCTCACGTTGAACTGATAGCAGATCTTGATTAACCGCTGGCAGGTTGGTGCTTTTGCCCTTAAAGACTGGCACTGGGGTCCATTGGGATCAGGATAAACGGCATACGGACCCTCACAGACGTAATCTGGGACAGTGCCCATCTGAATATACGGGTTTGTAAGACCGTTGCCGAGCATGATAGAGGCGAGATTGATATGTTTGAGGCCAGGGACCGGCGCGAATCCGAGCTTCTTGTTCCCCTGATGAATCACGCTCGCAAAGTTCGGGACGTAAGTTCCCCCGTAGCTTTCGGCAGCGATGTGGAAGGGTTGTTTGGAGTACTCGGGAAAGCGGGAAAGGAAGAGTTGGAGGAAAGCGTACACGTCTTTGCCTGCGACTGGGGAGTTGTTCACTGTGGTCCCGTCGTCCGCGTAGGAATAGCCGACGTTGACGGGTTGGTCAAGGAAGATGACGTTGGCATAGCTATTCCAGCTATGAGGATTGTGGGTAGTGTTCTTGCCCTCATTAGCAATGCTGCAGGGACCAAGTTCAAACAGGAGGCCAGTTGAAGAGCTACAACCAGGGCCTCCGTTAAGCCAGAGAACGAGCGGATCCGTGGATGGTGAATTGCGAGACTCGAAAAACCTTGAGAGCGGGAGTTCAGAGACTGAATGATAGCAGGCCGATTGTACCTACCAGAAGAAGAGATGTTTGTCCTCCGCAACATCGAGGTATCCAGAATACTGCTTGACTGAGGAGTCGCAGATGGTAGGTTCGGTGAATCTCAGCTGGTAATTATCAAATGGAACCATCGAGACAAGTTCATCTGCACAACGAATCGTCAAGATGATCCAAGCCAATTCAAGGACAGTCCGCACATAACAATCCATTCTGCTTGATATACTCTTTCCCCTGGTGGAACCACTTCTGCATCTCGTTCTTTCCTCTCAGGATAGCCTTCTTGGCATCGCTGAGGAATTCCGCAGCAGCTGACTCTGTCTTGGTGAGGATGTCATGTCGGAAGTTAACGTTGCTCTGTGATGGTTGGTTGAGGTTCAGGACAAGTTGCGCTGGGCTTGCGGAAATCGGGGTTATAATTGCTGAGAGATAACAGATGAGCAGGGCGCCAATCGGTTTCATCGTCCCAGAGAGAGATGAGAGAGTCGGAGAGTTGCATAGGCACAGAGGGTCGCGAGACGACCACGTGATCACGACCGTCACAGTGCCACTAGGGACTTTGGAATACACAAGGAATACACGCTTGCCTCCCGCATATATCGAACGCTCGCCGTCTGTTGATTACGCTTCAAACGCGTACATCCCACATCTCAGCAACTTCGCTGAACAATGGACCTACTTACAACACCCCGGTATCCCTACTCTTCTAAAGCGACGGCTACTGGATATCTATCGGTGATGCAAAGCCCGACTAGTTGCGATGACTTTCCACAGTTCCAGGTCTTGGGAGTAATCGATCCTCGGCAGAAGGACCACAAGGGTTGGAATGAAACTACCATTGCAATTGCCTTTGGACGCGCCCCCATGTTGAACGATTCGCCATCGCAAGCCGTAGATACAGAAGCAGGGTGAGACAAGAACCTCGCCTTCCCTCTTCTATCCGGAGCATAGACTGGACATTGATAGTCCAGTTTGTCAGTTCGGGCTCTCGCCGCGAGGTCCCGCAGACCGGCCGCTGCACCGGACGGGACATCAGGAAGACGGGGACTCTTGGGTCACGTATGGAAACCTGCGTCAGGTTACAACCCGAACGGACCAGAAGGTTGGTGATAGACGACCACGGCACGGCTGGCTGAGGTAAAACGCCGGGTAAGGAGGTTTCATTTGGCCCAACAACCCGGTCGAATGTGTTGTTCTGATTCCGCAGAAACGAGGCTTTGGAACGATCAGTGGTGCATCACGCCTGTCCGCGGTTGCTGGCTGTGGGTTGGTAGCATATCGAAAATTGTACGAGGCCGATGCTGCCCGGTCGAGACTCGAGTACCACCGAGGTCGTAATCCTCGCATTCTCGTTTTCCGTGGTTTCTCCGCAGTACCGAAGTATCTATTTCATCTCATACGTCTTGCCACGAAGTTCGGGAATCAGGAATTTTCTGCGTGCTTTCTGGCGTTGCCCTCTATGGAATATTCTATTGCGGCAACGAATTTTCTCTTGTCGTACGTGGTTTTTTCTTCGTTAGAAATCCATGATGAACCATAAACGATGTCAGATTTCACAAGGAGCACCTTGGGAACGAATCGGCGAATTACGTCCACCGAGCACATATCGAAGGGAAAACCCAAAGGAGCTCATTATCGCCAGCGGAAATGTAGTCAATATCCTCACTAGAAAGGTAGCGAGGCAACTGTCAAAGATTGACAACAGTGAGAGCACGGGTTTGCAAAAGTCGATTTTGATTATCTGCTTGTGATGACAGGCGATGGCATCTAGAACAGGATCGTTATAAGCTGAAAGCCTCGAATCTAGCGCTCGGATAGGTTGTGGATTTGGGAACTTGCTGGTTCCGACGTGACCGGTTGCTTCGCAGTTCGCCCCAACCTTGACCCCACTAATGTCTGACATTTCGCGCCGCCTAATTTCCGGGAGCGCCTCTTGGTCCATTTTATCTTAAGGTCCCGCGTACATGTTGATCCCACAACGTTTATTCATGGACTTCAAAGTTGCCCGTGGTTCGTCAGGTGGTTGACCAGCGCCACATTTCGCTTCGATTCGAACACTCTCTCAGTGAATATATCCTCCCGATTCTCAATCTCCTCCGACATGCTCGTTTTTGACAAACGACAGATGCTGTGTTTCTGGCTCCAGATTCCCGTATTGACGGTCCTTGTCTTCTTTTTTCTCAAATCTGCTCTCCGACGATTCCGATGTTGCGATAGAAAAATAGGTGGATTCTGAAGAAATATGGTCCCGTGGTCCACGACGACAATGGCTTATGGCATTCCGTAGGTCAGAATTGAATTGTTACCCTGGCCCTGCACATGAACGCTGTCTCATTGATACAATTCCAGTCATGCGCTGCGCAGCTGAAGTCGACCACGCCTGGGTTGATTGGCCAAGACCAAATTGGGGTTCAAAATTCCAAACGTCGAGTAGATCAAATCGGTGTTTTGGGGTGCTTTCGATATATGTTGGTCGGCGGTTTTAACCATAGCGTCTACTGGAGGGTGGGTGGAAAACTTGTTTCTTGGTCCGGCATATCCGGCGTATCCTGCCCCATTCTGTTGTCGAGATCAAGGACACGGTCACCTCCCTTGTCAATGGCTTCCTGTACTATGATACCGCTCCAACCCTCGATACATTGCCCTGCTGGAGGCACTTATAATCGACTGGCCAAGACTCTTCTGCATGACCCTGGATCGCAAACTTCCCACCCCCAACCCTTCCAACCAGACGAATACTCAGCCTGAGATTTCCCAACCGGACGAGTGCAGTGGTGGTAAATCGATTTTCCCCCCCTCGGGCGTGCACGATTTATTGAGGTCAACTACAGTACTTCCTTCGACGGAACTGGGTGTCACGACTTCAGATATCGTTCGGATCGCCAAGGACTTTTTGAGCGAAATACCATATTGGAAAAATCACTGGGAGCCGCCTACAGTTCAATCAAGTATTCGCAGAATGCATTTACGACGAACTGGTCGCGAAGAACTAGGATTTGTGCCCTCAGTATCTTAAGGCCACCGTTAACCTCATGGCAGCCCTGACCGAGGTGAAATATTTTTTACTCACTGCTTTTATCTACTTGAACAATCTCAGCTCTCGTACATTGGGCTCACATCGATGGAAAAGAGGATTATAGCGGTATTCACCTGGTCAGCAGATCTCTTTCTCTTGCTGTACAGAACTCAGGGCATTCTCCCTTAGGACCTTCTTGTACATCGATGATGTGGCATTTAAGAATCCCGCACCATACATGGACTTCCAAAGGCGTTATGTCCAGGGCCTCCCGCAGCTGGATCCCGTACTTGATACGTGGGCTGAAAGCTTTGCGTCCATTTACGACATCTACGAGCCACTCTTCGCGAACTTCATCATCAGCAACGCTCTCGAGTACATCACTGTCTGTGGTGTAGAACATACTATCAAGTCGTTTACACCTGTCAATCGGTCTGCTCGCTCTCCTTGGTTCCTCCGCTCTCGTACCGGAGCGAATATCGCGTTCGCCTTTATGACGTTTCCAAAGTCTGGAAATCACGATTTTACCGCATGTCTGCGCGCGTTGCCCGACATGGAATATTCAATTGCGGTAACTAATGATTTGTTGTCGTACGTCTTCCCTTTTCCGCCGTGTGGAACAAATCACGATGAACGGTATCAGATTTTACAAGGAACAGCTTGAGAATGATTCGGAGACCTACGTCCACCACCGAGCATATATCGAAGGGAAGACCCCATTGCAGATTCTCTCAGAGATCAAGGGGGAGGTGATTCACGCTAATGAAAATGTGCTCGACATCCTCACGAGATTCGGTAATGAGGCAACTGTGGCGTGGCAACAATGGGATTACGGATATCTGTGTGTAATATCTTTTCACCGTAGGATCGAAGAAATGCTAACATGCTTCCGACGACAGGTTATGGACATTGGAACTTGACCATTATCAGCTGAAAGACCTGAATCTAGTGCCTAAGTAGCTTGTCAATCGTGTTGTTGCTAATATGGCTGTGACCACATTCCCGGTCTCTTTACCGACCAGTTCTGACCATTCGTTCTGCTCGTTGGTCTCGCAATTCTACGCTCCGCGGTTCTGCCATATCGGAGAATCTCTTCCCATCAAGGGTTTCGTTCTGGTGCATCGCTGTGACGTTAGCTGCTGGCTCGGGATGCGGCACACCCTGAGTGGGCCCGTTTCCGCGTTGCACATGACTATGTACTGCCAAACAATGTCGGAAAAAAAACCCCAGCCAGATAAGCCGACGTGGGCCCATCAGTGGTCTGGCCTGAACAGGCCTGACATTCGGCTAATCAGCTGTGCCGGGATCAGCGATGGGGGGAATTGTTCCGACAACCGAGGCTTTAAATGAGGTCAATGTTACATTTCATGAGGACCTTTAACGTTTTCGACCGTGTTGAGTCGTACTACGACCTGACAGTGATGCAGGGTACACAACTAGTGTGCCAGACGGGTCGATGAGCATCGAATTTTGGCCTCGCAGAATCATGTCCAGCTCAAGCGCAAGTTTAAAGGGTACGCCCTCATCGAATAATACGTAGGCTATATTCGCATCGTGATTTCGAGTCAAAGGCCTGTAATGTTCAAATGGTATTGGATCGGTCGAACCTTCGCTAAATTGTATCCAGGGAGGACAAATGATGACTCGAAAGTGCCTATCAAGCAAAATTAAAAAAGCGGTCGGCTGTGTATCTAATACCATCTTATGTTGTCGGACGGCGGTAGTAGCGTCCTTGGCGTTTGTCACAAAATAATCGAGCGAGTCGGAAGAGTGAAAAGAAAGAGGTTATATCCAATCTTCCCCACAATTCCAATTGCTACTCTATTCCAGTAGCTCTCGTGCCTCGGCAATAATCGTCCTGACTTCGGGGAAACGGGGGGTAATCACACAATCGAATGGTAAGGGGTGTCTAGATGGTGTCATGATCGGTTAGAATGAACGGAGAATGGACGATACTGACATGGCCAGTCCAGGGATAGAATCTAGCGTATCGGGGAGGATCGGGTTCCCCCCTTCGTCCTTCTGGGCCGAGATATTTGCACCCCACAGGACGGTCGCAATGTTGAGGAAGAGTGAGTTATTCGCCATAAACCGCCCGACACAAATTCTATACCTACATTTCCATCAATTCCACTACTGCAAATGCGCCGGGATCGTACATACCTCTGTCCGAATCCCTGAGATAAAAACGATCATGATTAGCATAATCGATCGACAGGATTTGTCGGTGCCTTACGAATGATACATGTCCTATGCGTACGTGATAGTCGAAGGGTGAGTACCGGTATGATTCGGGCATAGTATGGAATAGAGGAAGGAATACCTTCTGAATAAGGCATGAAACAAACAAATCAACATCCGATAGTTATGCTGCCAGACAACAACCCACCATCTTTTGTGTCTGCTATGGGTGGAGTAACCTGTCCGTCTGGGCCGATGAAACGGTCCGGATTGAAATCGTCCGCGTCGGCTCCCTAGGGTAATGTAAAAATCAGGGGATTTCCTAGAGATATCATAATACTACCGACATAGATTGTTGGGTCACGGTTCATAGTCCTGGTCAAATAATTAGGTTTCTTGAGGCACAAAAGTGCGAATTTGGAATCGTACCATATGTTGGCTAAACACGTCGTTCCCTTTGGAATGAAGAATCCTTCGTACCAGTCGTCCTGGGAAAGGAGATAACTATATTGGTTATCTGCCACGAGATGGGAACGACTTGCCTCCATGATATAATGCAGTACTCCTGCGTTTCGCCAATCATGGGTGAGGATGCGTTATAAGGTTCATTTTTGGCAACGACTCACCGAGAGGAACAACGGACCGCCAGCGCAACGCTTCTCGGAGAGTAGCGCATACGTAGGGAAGACCATCTCTTTCCGCTAGTGTGGGCATGCGAGAGCGACCGATGACCCTGTCTAACTCCTCTTTTCACTTCTTTTGCACCTCTGGGTACGCGGTCATCCCCAACATGAACCAGCACATTGTGCTAGCCCTCTGTACAACATGAACAAAATTAGTAGACGATGGTAAATACGAGACCATTTCTCACCGTCTCAGTCCCGGCAGCACTGATGGGGGTTAGTTTTGACCATATTCTTGAGTCTCGAATAGAGAATATACGTACTATATTGAAGCAGCTGTCCACGCGGCCTCTGCTTCGCTCAGGCGATGGCGTCCTTGTTCCCGAATTAATGTCCCAGAGAAGCTGGGGCGTTCGTCCCCTTGTTTCTACATCATTGGTGAGCGAGGTGGAAGAGAGCAACTAATTAAGATCATCACAATCCGATCTTCGACTTCGCGGGGCAAGCCCACAAACACATCAGAGGATTCCTCGTATAGTTCTTCCGCAAGTCTTTTCCAGCTCGCCACCGACGACGGGATATATTTCATCCACGGGAAGAACTCCACGAGATAATTTCCCAGCTGGGCATAGTCAGCACCTATCTCGACAAACCTGTTTACTTTGATGACAGTCGGATCGTCGGTAGATGATACCATCGGGCGGTCATATACAACAGATAGAACTGTGGACGCAGACGCCCTGCAAATTTGCGGATTAAGGAAGACCTTGCATATTGATCAGTTGCACGCACCGACGAAATTCTTCATCCCATTTGTTCGGATTTTGCAATATGCCATCAACCACCGTGACAGCTTCCTTTGCATGAAGGGAATAAAACTCGGTCACACGTGCCTTGTTGAGTGCCTCGTGACTGGCGCGCCGCATTCTCCGAAAACTGTTCTGGTCATCAGCGGTGCCTCGAAGATGGGGGAACCCAACGCACGTATCATTGTACTTCATAAAAATCATCACAAACCCACCACAGAGGATCTCGCCCAGCACTGACGGTGATGGTCAGCGATGGGTAATAGCTGAGGATACCGTCGACAGTTACTGTACTATTACGACCGTTTGTCCGGTCACGCATCACAGACCCCCCTGGACCGGACATTTTTGGCCCAGGGTCACGGTCACATGCCATCGACGGACACTTCACACAATACAACGGTTGTATCGA
>Ga0307516_10001717_pt1 | contig 30110 bp, 39 predicted proteins | sample 19_EM_MG_FD_203310 | JGI IMG/M metagenome (GOLD analysis project Ga0307516, IMG submission 203310) | Populus trichocarpa ectomycorrhiza microbial communities from riparian zone in the Pacific Northwest, United States - 19_EM | ecosystem: Host-associated > Plants > Roots > Unclassified | place... | reverse complement strand
GGATGATCGAGATCAAATCAGCACACGGGCGTCAAAGGTCTCTATTTCGACCTTTCACTATGGAAGGTAGTCGCAGGGTGCCACTTCTGGTATCGAACCAAAAGGCCTATGTATGGGATGTTGATGGTACGCAAGTGGCGCAGAGATGTGGCCGGCTACGCTAAACCTGGTCGAAGTGCAGATATCGCCGTGATTCGGACTGAGCATAGGGTCTGCGGTACTCTACTTGGGACTTTACCACATTTGTCACAACAGAACGTCTTTCTGGGCGTCCCACTTGTTCTCCAACCAGAGGAGGCGGTGCTCTTGGTTGACAAAGGTAGAGAAACAACACTTCCGTTCAGGGCTCGGAGGTCTTACACGGCAGAACAGGGTTCGCCGTCTTGGTTGACGATCCGGCCGCACACTCCTCGCCCGAGCTCGTTGCCTTGGAAATGTGGAACTCGGAACGAAAGGAGCTCATTCAGAACCAAGTAGCCGCTCTTGAAGCGAAGGACGTTAGGGATCAGTCCAAGGACATGTCCACGTCTGAGAAAGCTCGGCAGAAACGAGAAGAGCGGGAAGCGCGACGGGCGGCGGCCGCTGCAAAGAAGACCGACGGGGATATCGGCCCAGCGGTCGCCGAAGGCCCAACCCAAACACCCCGACCGCCGCAAACCGTCCCAGTGTATACCGTCACCGTACCCGGGACATCGTCCTCTTTTTCGTGGTACACGCCAACACCACACGTCTACCCCACGATCCAGGCGGCAAAAGACGCGGGAATATGGCCACATCCATCTGATCTCATTGAACGCGCGAAGTGTGCAGTGTTCCGAGATCTATGGGACAAAGGCTATTACATGGGAGGGGGTCTGAAGTTCGGTGGCGACTTCCTCGTCTATCCAGGTATTTCGATCATCATGACGTCTCATCAACTAAGCTTACATCTCTCAGGCGACCCACTACGATACCACTCCCACTTCACCGCTACGGTGATCGAATCTCCTGAAAAGACGGTCATGCCCATGGAGATCGTGGCTCATGGGAGGCTTGGGACTGCTACGAAGAAGACGCATCTGCTCTGCACGTGGGACGAGAAGGCGAATACAGTGAGCTATGTATCTATCCAGTGGGCGGGTTTCGGCTAGGTCCCCCGCGTTCCCTGTACAGTGTTCACCTTCTTGTTTGTGCACACGACATTGAATCGGTTTTGGGTGCGATCGCTGAGCCGCCTGCGAAACGTCGGGACTTCGGCCGACACCGGACAGTGGGCGCTTTTCGACTCCGCCCCACACACCCGGCTAACCGTGGAAGTGACAAAGCTCCTTTGCGTGCAAACGCCTGATACACACCGCCGCCATGATGTGTGACGCTGACGGGCGAAAGCCAGGGCAGGGCGTTCTTGTGTTCTAATCTCCGACTGCCACGGGGCCGCTGATGCACAAGTCCCTATCAACGTGTTCCTCCTTGCGCAGTGGATATCGCAGTGCTTTCGGAACCTGCTGAACGCGGAGTGGTCCAAAAGGAGTGCTGACTTCTTCGCTAGCCACGACAGGAATACCGCAGTAGTCGGAAACGTGGTGCGATAGTCCAATATTCCACCGTTGATAATTGAGCCCCCATCCTTGATTTGTAGGTGAAAGGGCTTGATTACCATTGCGCCCCGCACGGTCTATTACGCGCCAGGAAGGTCAGAAACCGCCTAGTTCCCGTTAATGTTTGGGGAGATTATCTGCTTCGTCGCGATCCCCACTGACAAGATCCGGAATCGTCATATACCTGCCGAGTCAACGACGTAGGTGTCATCCCCTGGTAGCCCTTCTAGATCTCAAGATAAGATGGATATGGCGCTCATAATCTAGGCGCGCCCGACGAAGAGAACCAAGGAAGTCCACTCTTAATCACTCACTGCGCGGACACTTCGAAAACCACAGGTCGCCACTTTAGGGCGGCCGGGCTAACAGTGTTCCCCACCTACCTGTTCCAATGTCACCGTTTTGGAGCTGCCAGATCTGGAATCCTCTTCGTTCCCGACGCCCCTCACCAGGGACGTCTCCGAATTTGCCGCAACTCGTACTACACAGCCCCAGTGGCTGCATTTCCTCCCCATAGTCGGGCTTCCAGTATCCTTCAACGAGAGGGTGAACGAATTTGGTCAATGGATTCCCAGGATTCCAACCGGAGCTGATTTCTCGGATTAACCGCTCAACGGGCGCCCCCATCCCGACGCGCTCCAGCCACTCCACGATATAGTCCGCGCCCTCCCCGGGTGCCTCCAACTTCCCAAGTACATCGGGACGAGGCACACGGGCCCGAGGTCGCCGTCGGGATAGCTTCGGTTGGATCGCTTGGCTTATGAGCCGAGTGGACCATTTCATGATCTCGACAGCGTTCGCTTTGAACTCCATCCAACCGTTCGATATCTGGAAGGAGTTGTTGACCCCGACCAATTTTCTCGTCCCTCTTCATACCGAGTTTTTGTGGTAAGGTTCGGGTTCCCCAGGCAACATGAAGATCGCCGGCTACATCCACCTTTCCTTCGCGATATCCCACGACGTCTGCACACCCGGGCAAAATGGGAGGGAAATGAAGGCCATCTCAGGGTAATGCTGATCTACACTTGGTCACAGTGCGGCGGGGTTTGTAAGACCGACAGAGTACCTCACCATTGGCATTCAATGTATCATCGCCCTCCCCGTGTTAAATTATTTTCCAATTCAGCCCCTAAGCCTCCACCTATCCACGCCGGTGACAGGTCGCATCGAGTAGACAGGGTGCATCAATAGTTTTACTTCACAAAACTCTACACCAGCGGAGTGCACAAACTCCATGAAATCGTTGCGGCATGATCAAATCAATCCGACTTCTTCCTCCCTAAATTCACTCTGCGGCGCCCAGCTACTGACGGGGTAGGCGTAGCGCGGATTGCCGCCCTAGCGTGCAGCTCTATGGTTTCCGCATCGCCGCCTTCTTCGATGTTATCAAATCCCTCGGCAAATCCGTACCTCCCATTCTTTCTTCCTGGATTCGAGTGAGCGACATTAGATGGAGACGTCGGGCTGGTGGCTCGTTTGCCACCCGCTCCGACGCTCAGGGCGCGTACGATCAGATCGTTCATCAGGATGACCGGTCGGAAAATAGGCAGACGAAGTGGCATGAAGGGAGACGGGTATCTCGCGACTTCCGAACCGTTCGATGGGATTGGATTGTACGGGTCCGCGGGAAGTGGACGGGATCTCGTGGCCATGATGATGTACTGTCGGGTACAGTGGCACGCTTAGACAATGCCGCGGGCCGGACAAATGGAAAGGTGCTCACGTAAGGATATACGAGCGCAAAGATCGCGGCATTCGTGAGGCTGTTTCCCCAGTTGCACAAGAACGCAGCCGGAAGACCTGCGACAGAGTGTAAGTGGGTATGGGGAGCGGAAGTTTGGAAACGTACCGAAGGCAAGATAGTACGCCCAGCGTTCTTCGATATGCCTCACCCGGCGAGGCAGCGAGAAACCTCTTGCTATCCAGGCTGCCTCGAAACAATAATACCTAAAACTTTGGGATCAGCATCGCTTCAAGTGAGGAGGGACCTTTCAGCAGACGTACGCATCGACCCAGCAGAAAAACGCGAAAGCCAGTGCAGGTCCAAGCATGAACTGGGTCAATGGTATCGATCCCAACACGACCGAGAGCAGCGCGCAAGATAGTATCATCACTGCCCTGTATGCGCTGGTCGCGAGTGAGTTGAGCAATCCGGCGTACCCGACCGGTTGTTGTTGGGCAACCGCACGGTTTCCGTGCTGCAGGATAAACGCACGCCGAGCAACGACATGACACCACGTGGACTAGAGAAGGGTATCGCAGATGTCAACATGATGACCACGAGAGAGGAAGTCTCAACCGACGTTCAGGTAGAGTGAAATTCCGACAATCGGAGCGAGCCACAGGGTCTGATAAAACCACCCCAGATTCCGATGAATAAACCCCCTCTCCGATGCAGGGCTGCTCTGACTTCCATGTCTCCGTGAGGCGAGGCCCACCAAGAACTCGAACACCCAGATGGAGATTAGAGAGACTCCATTCAGGAGCCCAGATTTCAAGACGTTCCCTTGAATTTCCGCATCACTTCCTTTTGCATGTTCCGCTCAGCTCTCAAATCTCAAGACGTTTGCAAAAGAGACCAAAAGAGTGGCTGCCTCACCTCGTTATCAGCTTCACCGCGTAGTCCCACCGAAACGCGTCAATGAGGCCGGCCTTCGCCCAGTTCAGGTGGAGCAGCAGGGTGTCGGTCAAGGGGATGAAAACCGGATAGCCTGCCCTTGAGGAAGCGGTAGAGTACGGAGACGAATCAACCATCGTGAGTGTTCAGGAGCGGGTTGGTCGACTCCAGGCCTCATTGATGCCTGCCGTCTTCCGAAGTCCTCGCCCACGCGACACTGGCGTGTTGGGTCACGTGACCCCGGATCAGTGCTTTGTTTGTTTCCAAAGGTTTTACCAAACATACACATCCCGATCGTGCAAACCTCCGGTCGATCGACGACAGTGATTCACGACTCATAAGGTTAGGATTCATAGTACGCGTACGGGTAAGGAGAAATAAGGGAGGTAAGAATAAAAAAAGACAAAATCGATAGCACCTAGACTGTACCATGTACACTGGGAATAGGAAACAAGAAAAGCCAACGGGGAGATAATGCGTGACCGGTCCAGGGGTCAGCCGGGAATGTAGTGAGATGACGTGGATGATAGCTAGAAGGTTAACGTGGTAAACCGCGTTCACTTGCGAGAGGCAGTCTATTCCGATTGTTAGTCAAGTCCTGAAGGGCACTAGGGAAAACGACAGACCTTTCGTTTGGTGCCAGATGCCGGCTTGGAAGCCCGCTTGGAAGAGGGTTTGGCGGCGGCCTTCTTTGTCGCCCCCTTAGTGGCAGTAGTCTTACTTTCGGTACCCTTCTTCGCCTTGGACGCGGGAGTTTTCGAGGCAGGTTTCTTCCCGGTAACTTCCTGGTGGTAACATGAGACACACAGTCCCAGATACTGCGACAACATTAACATACCTTCTTAGCAGTGTCTCGTCGAGAAGACGTGGTAGTCTTCTTCGTAGAAGCATTCTTGCTTGTGGACTTCGAAGTGGGCTTCAATGCCTTCTTGGTAGCCGGCTCTACTTTGGTCTTGGCCCTCGTGGTTGTTGCCTTCGCCGGCCTCGCAGCGACCTTAGGTTCCTTGACCTCCTTCTTCACAGTAGCCCTCTTCGTTGTCGTGTCTTTGGCCTCCTTGGCAGCGGATTTCCTGGTGGCGGAGGGTTTTGCAGCTTTGGTAGCTGTGGCTGTGGACCTAGTCTTGGTGGTGGTAGACTTTGCTGGGGCTTTCTTGGTGGCGGTGGATTTGGACGTCTTTGCGGGTTTGTTCTGGCCGGTGCATCAGCTTTGCGCAGCGGTGTCCGGTTCGTTGCCTTACCTCCTTGGTGTCGGTGTCACTGTTCTTAACTGTCTTTGGAGGGAGCTTGACGCGTCCGGAAAGACCTATAGGAAGAGGGTGAGGAGATATTCAATGGATGCAGTAACTGGCATACCCTTAGGGAGGTAGAAGGTTCCCTTGTCGGCTCCGTTAGAGATTGCCTTGTTGAGTTGGGTAACCTGGGCAGGACCCAAATCCAAATTGTAGGTGGTCTCCACGAACCTGTGGACCATATTTGTTAGGCAAATGAAGGAGGGGACATGTGAAGGGTACTTGAATGACGGACTTCTTGATTTGGGGCCTAGAAACACCAATTCGCGCGTCATCGCGATTGGCTGCAATGCACTCCTGGAAACGAGTCAAAATATGTGAGTTTTTACCGTACATAGGCAACGGAGGGGGGAGAATCGCGTAGATGGGGGATTATCGGCGGATGAGGGTGGGTGATGGTTCAGTGTGCACGGTCCACCACGATCCATCCAACTTGTCCCGTTTTTGGAAGTTGCGTTTGCACCGCTGAAATGCGGCGCAAACGGCGCGAGGGAATGCGTGGTAGAGTCTCGGTGGTGGGAGGAGAATCGACCATGTATCTTACCTTGATCATCTCAACCCACGGAGGATGGGTGGGGACCCTGGCGGGGGCAGGCTTTTGGGTCTTCCTGGCCGTTTGTTTTGTCACAGCCATTTCTTGAGAGATTTACGGTCGTGTAGGTAGGATGTTTGAAGTGGATCAGAGGGGTCAAAGGAGCTCAAGGCGGGTAAGTGAAGTCGCGGGTAGCGGGGCGCGGCGGATGGTGGGAGGGTTGAAGAGAGAAGATGGGAGTGTGTGAAATTCCAGGGGGACCGTGTCTGTAATAAACAAGGCCACGTGACTACCCATTCTCAGCACAGCCGTGAAAGAGTTTAGTGAACGAAATAAATTCCCGAAAATATTTGCCGGTGCTCCAGGGTGCAGTTGGAGGCGGAACTTTGGGCCCAGTCCCCATGGATTCGTCAAGGTGGGTGGTTCCTGGGGAAACAGACCGTCGAGGGCGGTTGGAGCGTCTGCAGCTGTTTGGACGTGAGGGTCTGCACGAGGCAATCGCACGCCCAAAAAATACCAACCGTAAAACTTCCCGTCATCCCTCAGCCATGGAACACGTTGCCAGCTGTTGTAGAGTGCCGTGGACGAAACATGGGACGGATGATACGGAGAATACGATTGGCAAACAGTGACGCTGGATTCAAGCGGTGTCACATCCGTTACGTCTGTTTCGCCCGATCGCGCCGTCCCCGTTTCGCTTCCGAAGTCCCCTCACAGGTCTGCATGTCTGGAATCACTCCCCAGCTTCAGGCCGCAGCCCGCTCTGCGTACAGGAATCTCTACAGGGCATCCGCCTCCACTTTTGCCGGTGAGTGGCCCAGGAACGACACCGGAACCTCGCCACTGAACTCAAATGCTGGCGAACAGGTGACAATGAGATCCTCTCGGGTTGGTTCCAGATTCCGCCAGTCATTTGTTGTTGTCCTGAATACGTTTGCCAGCATTCCGCCAAAAGATGCGCGCGGACTCTCTTCATCACAAGGGCCGGACGGATCCCACGGCCTATGAGGAATCCGTAAAGTTGGGGAATGAGGTTGCAACCGTCCTTCGTAGAAACCTTGCCCAGGCACACCGTGTCGCTTCCGGCGCTGATGAGAGGTGGAGTGCGTATGCTCTAATCTTCGTTGTTACCTACCTGACCCTCTCTTGAGAAATCCGGTTTACGGAACACACGGAGATTGGTGATAACGACTCCATCAAGAACCCCCCTCCGATGTCAGTTCGCGGCAAGGGCAGGAGGGTCAAGTGCGTACAACCCCATCCCCTTCTCCCGTTTCCTCTTGACACTTACCTGAACAGGTGCTGTTCTGAATGACTTCCCAGTTGCGAACCCGATACCGAGCCTGCAGTAGCCCTTCCTAATCATAACCGAAAACTTAATTATTCTCAACTTAAACGCGCCCACGCGAGTCGTGTGATCCCTGAGCTGAAGGAGTCAGACATCGAAGAGTCCTTTATTCGAGGCACGTTCCCACTCCAGAGCATTATTCCGCCATCTCACCGCCGGGACCGTAGGGAGTGGCCCCGGTGGACAATCCATTAACAAGACCAACAATAACGTTCAACTCTTGCATAAGCCCTCAGGAATTCAGGTGAAATGTCAAGAAACACGATCATTACAACAAAACAGGAAGATCGCCCGCAAGATCCTTCTTGAAAAGGTTCCTTCCCTCCATAAGTTACAATGCAGCTGAACTCATCGACCATCGCAGCTTGACCACCTTTACAACCCCGGTTTATCGAAAGAGGACCTTAAGAGGGCCCGTGAGCGTGAAAGGGACCGAAGAAGGCGAAAGAAGGCGAGGAAGGCAATCTCTTCCAAGACAGAAGAGGATGAACCCACCGAATGATCTACTTTACCCGTTCTACCTGCCACTCTCGTCTGTCCTACCCCCTAGTTCGCCCCCAGGAAAATGGATTCTGCCTATCTCCCCTCGTGGTTTATCCGTGTGTACCCCCCAGCCACGGCTGGGAGCTTCGGTCGTGTAAACTGTGGCCGTGCGACCCCAACCGCGTGTTCTTGCAACAGATGCATCCCTTTCTATGCCATGAAAATACCATGCACCGCGTCCTCGGCCACCATCCTTCGGTGATATTTAAACGCAGAAGGATCGGGACATGGATATCATCCTTCCAGGCCCCGCCCTACTCAACCTCTCGAACCAACCGACTTCCCCTCCTTCCCATTCTTGCTCATCACTGACCACACTCTTTATACCTTTCCGTTTCTCTTTCCCTCTGGCATCCACCTCACCGACTACTATGCACCCCGCAGAATTCTGTGAAAGTTACATTATGGCTTCACTTGGTAAGTTGACCCAAACCCAAAGAGATGGCTGGTCCTAATGACAATGCCACAGCTCTTGCGTTCATTTCCAATACCACTCTCGCGCTATTGCTCGGAATCCCATACAGCGAACAAAGACACGAAAGAATTCCCGACGTCGATCAGCCGATCTTTGGTCAAGGAGAACTTGTTCAAATTGTAACATCTTCCGTGATTGTGGTGATCACATTCTGTCTGTGAGTGTGGATCATCGTGGAATTTCGTTTACTGAACATCACCTGACCCCAAAACGTCCAGGTTCCTTTGCAGAATCGGGGTCATTCCGTACCTGAGAGTGTCAAAGGCGATGGCTTGCGCAATGCTCGCGGTGCTGAGCGTGCTGGGAGCCTGCTACCTCACCACCCTCGGTGGGGGCAACGAGTACTGCGCATTCCATGACTCCCGGAATTCAACAATGTGTTATCGTCATCCATACGTGGACCTCTCGCTGACCTGGTTCTCAACCTCCGTCAGTGAGTGGAAACCATTCCTGAATGTCGTCTTGGTATGCTTACGTGCTTTCAGCTCTCACCACAGTTGTTGTGTCTTACGTTAACCGCATGTATGATGATGCGGGACACACCTGGCCTCGAAGGGGTGGCGATGGCCCCCGAACCAGCCGCGACTCTCTGGATCTAGTCAGGATGCGGAGATCTTCCGCCACCCCACACTCTTCCCACGTTCTGCCATCTATCCCTCTGCGCAAGAGAGACATGAACAAGCTCGGTTTAACTGTGATCACCAACATCCCGCCATGCTCCCACGAATCTCCCCCACGCGAGGACTAACTGAGGAACCAACGTAGAGGTAGAGGGCTGGGAGTCTAGGAGGAGGAGGCAATTGGGGTTCCCGTGGGGTCCGAACGTGAGTGGATGACCGGTTCAGAATACTCATTCCGAACAGGCGGTGGACGCCTGCTGGGATCGGAATGGGACGCGTAGATATCTTCGCCCTTTCTTGGAATGTCGGAGCTTTAGTTTACTGCAGCCATGATAATATTCCTCTGCTGAGAGTGTCGTCCCTAGTGTTCCACCTCCTCAGCTGATCAGTGCGGCGAACGATCGGGATCAACCTTACTTGAGCTGCAACCACACCACTGCTGTCCACTGAGGGCTGTGACCATCCTCGGCGCACCCAGCACCTCCTTTAAACACTGGTAACCTGAGATCATAGAACTAATCAAACCAAGGAAAGCTACTCACTGTCATTCGCACTCATCGCTAATCATATTGTTCCCATTTTCCTGGCTCCTCCTCGGCACCTCACATGATGCCTGACACGGGGGCAACAAGGCGGCGGCTCGCCTACCTGGCGCAACGAACGTGGGCCGTTGTAGCCACTCGGTCACAAAGCGCGAGAATTACCCGGCCACCGAGACGTATGCCATGGCAAATTTGTCGCAAAAATATCATTAGACACGGCCGACATGGTCGTCGTTTGGGGACGTGACACCAACAATGCAGGTGGCCCCCCAGACCTCTCAAAGCGCACCAAGTGTGCAGTTAAAAGTGGAGGGGTTCCACGTTGTCCATCGTAGAGCCCTGCCCTCCCACTCATTTTCAAACCCCCCGTTCAACTGCTCAGCTCGTCCCTCATTTCGATTTCTACTCGGCATCACACCTTCCTTTACACCCATCCTTTTTAATCTCTAGGCGTTGAGCGCCATCATGGACTTTCTCAAGTTCGTCTTTTTCGCGTGGATGGGTTGGTTCCTTCTCCCGAACTCACCCACGGCCATCGCTGATGCACCCCATAGGTTCGATATTCGCGTCCCAAGCAGCGGTATTCTCTGTTATTGTACACTACGAGCGGGTCGGAGGTACGAGCAGTCCGTGTATTTGCGACCGGAAAGTGTGCTCACGGGGAATCTATGCAGGTATACCCGAGTTACTATACCTTGTAACCTGTGTCCCGTCGGCGATCCCTTTCGTCCTTTGGTATGAGCCCCCTGTGTGTGCCGTCTCGAGTCTGAGGAAGGATTTCATAGTTTGACCGCCAAATCGCGGGGTCTCCCCTGGTCGTTTGAGTGGGGACTTTGCTTTCCTCTCGCTTATGTCCACTTTCTTGGGGTCTGGGCTGTCGCTTGCTTCTCCGTCACCACTTTCCAGGAAGCGGAAGAAGTCGGATATAGATTGCGCTACCTAACGACCTGCCTCGCCCTCGCGTTTCTTACTTTGCTACTCAGTGAGCAGTTCCACTTCTGCAGGTTGCTCATGTGGCGTTAGTACTGATCGACTATGCAGCTCTGTTGGGCGCAGTAGCACACCACAGCTGCAGAGCTGCAAGGCTTCGGTGGCGCCAGGAACCCGGGCGACCCACTACGGATATCCACCTCCCAGTGGCATGCTATCCTTCCACTACCCCGAGTAACGACAACGGTCGCCTCCGTCCCCTTCCTCTCTGTGCCCTTTGGTTCATCCCAGATCCCCCGGTCCCTCTCCAGCCGTTTGACGAGGAGGCCCAGGGGTCAGATGTCACCTACGCCCCGTACCCAACGCACCCGCTGGCCGATGCCCGGCCCAGCAGGAATAAATTCAATCTTACCATTCGTACAGATGTGGCCGCCCGCCGCGCTACGTATTTGATCCTCAGCCCAATGGATCCTGGACCATCGGAAATCGGATCTCTGGAGAGAGGAAGAGATATCGAAATGAAATCTTTCGTAGGATCTATCAAGCGTGAGGCTGACAGAAAGTTTTTCGCAGAATCATCTCCGAAGAAACGCGTCCGAATTGGAAGGGGTCGTGATGTAGCCTAGCTATAGATTCGACGATTGAGCTGTGCCCTCGAATACGTGTATGCCCTCACCCCATTTACCCACAAATAGCTGCACCCATACGTTAACCCCTTGCGAACCTAATAAAACTGCATCGTACTGACGGGGGTGATTGGGTTCCTGCCTATAGAGTCCGGCCCAGCCGATGTTTGGAACCATCCCATACCGATCGATCCGGATCTGTCTTGGGCGCGGCCGTGCCGAGCTAGGTGAACGAATTTAGCTAGAAACGGTTTGCGCGCCCATTCCCTCAAAGGCAATCTCTGGCGGAGTGTTTTTGGCCATAGCCGTGCACGACGGCGAGAACGGTTCGTCGTCCCCCCTGCTCTGCTCCTGCGTGGTTGTCGTCAATTGCTGGGCCCACAGTTCCGCAGATCAAAACCATGGATGGCATCGAGCCGATGGAATCCTCAGCGAGCGGTGGCGAGTACTGGGTGACTTGAATTCACTTGTAGAGTGGTACACGCGATCCTGAACGGACCTACAGGAACGGGATCGTACAACTAATAGCCGCCAGTCTACGACAGAGTGGATCAAGGTAAACCCACCCAAGCCCCCCCTGTCGCGTCTTCTCACACTATCTCGCAGACCAACATCAATGAAAAACCCACCCCTCCCGACGGCTGGTCTATGTGTGCAAAAACCGTTCAAAAACACGACGAGAATGCCGTGAGGAGCTGGGCGGAGGAAATAGATACCCTCTTGGTATTCGTACGTGCCACTAGTGCTTACGTTCCTGACGTGAAGTTGACGAGTGAACAGGCCGGCCTGTTCTCCGCGATCGTTACGGCCTTCATTACCGAATCCTACCGCTGGCTTTCGGAAAACCCAGAGGACGCAACCGTCAAGTTACTGACGGAAATTTCCGCAAAGTTGGACGGCTATACCCCAGCCAGGAGGCTCGAGGAACCTCTTTCCCTGGCAACCGGGGTTGAACAGTTTTCTGCACCCGTATCGGCCATAGTAGTCAACTGCCTCTGGTTCTTCAGCCTCGTGGCCGCATTATCGTCCGCATTCATAGGCATCCTCGTCAAACAATGGTTACGTGAATATATGCGCCCAGTCTCCACCACCCCAATCGACGCTCTCTCCCTCAGACAACTTCACTACCAGGCGCTGAAGGACTGGGGCGTGATTGAGATTATCTCCCTCCTTCCCCTCCTACTCCAGCTCTCGTTGGCCCTCTTTTTGGTCGGCCTGCTCTACCTCCTGTGGACACTCCACGACGTAGTGGCAGGTCTGTTGACTATAGTCATCGCCGTCGTATTCATATTCTACACCGCTACCACTGTGCTCCCGGCGTTCCGGCAATCCTTATGTCCGTACAGATCCCCTCAATCGTGGCTTTTTCTCCGCACCACGTGGTGGATAACCGAGTTCATCTCCGGAGAGACCGACACGATGTTTAGGAGTTGGCAGGACCGCGACATCCGCCCTCTCAGACGGTCCTCCCTCACGAAACGTACCATGGATGCCTTGCTGTGGATCGACAAGGTAGTTTGGGATACGGAGGTCCTCAACTCACTCGCCCTCTGCCTGGCGGATTTGCGGACTGGGTTCTCCGACCCGGCCCTGCAGTTCGTCCACCGGATCATGGCCTACCGCGCGGGCACATCGGTCGAGGTCCTCAAGGATACCGTCCTACACTATACCCCACATTCAAACATATCGGCTGACCACCCACTGGTCGTATTTCGGCTGAAGATCGATAAGCCACGGGGGGAGAGGTTGCGGCGCATTCTGATGGACAGTCTTCTCTGGCAGTGGTCGATTGGGTCGGAGTTAATACACACCACCCCGGTTCTGTCCAAGTTCTTGGACATCCTCGCCACGATAAACGTCCTTCCCGAATTCCAAGATTCCTTTTCCGTAGACGACAATCTACCGAAGAGAACGATCAGTTGTCTTCTCCGCCTGCTTGAGCAGGATCTGTCGGCCAATCCCCTGTGTTCTCAGGTCCAACACAAGGCGCTCGACGTTCTCACGTACCTTTCATACAGGATACCGCCGACACGTTTGCAAGAAGGTGGCGTTGAATCAGCCTTTTGTTCGCCTCCTGTCAATTCTAACAATGTGTTTCATGATAGCCTTACTGGAGATGATAACTGCTGCTCGCGGATCATATAATAGAGGGCCAATCTTCCTCGGGATCTCGACGACATTGATAAGGATCTTAGCGCGCTGGGGAATCACCTCATTCGACGAACCGGAGACACACCGAGAATTTGTGCTTCTGGTCAGGGACATGAGGAGGTACTTTGAATGGCGCATCGAGCGGAACATTCCCTTCGGCTACGCCACGGTGGATCGATGGATAAAACGGGCAGAGGTGGTGATTAGCAGGTTTGCGTTGACACACGAGGACAAGCAAGAACTCAAGGCGATCATGGCCGCGCTGGAGAAAGGGAAGGCGTTGGGCCTGACGACCAAGTGATGGTCGCGGTCGGTAGGCTCGCTGCACCGCCCCCGCTTTCGATCCTAGACCAGCATTCCCGCCTGGCGCAAAGGTAACCAAGGGCCCCACAATGGATCGCCGCAGGGAGGGAAATCTCGCTCAGATGCGGGAAGGTTCGGCAATGGGTATTGTTCTCTCATCCGGATCCCTTGCATCGGGTCTTGTTTAGATGGCCGTATCGCCGCGTTATCCTCCTTCAACATGACCGGTGTCGGTGATTTGGCCACTTAACCTGGTATAGAAGTCTGTAACTTGCCGGCGAGAGGGGAATTCACACAGCGTAACAGAAAATAACAGCTGGCCGTTTCGGACGTCATGAGTGATGGAAATCGTTGTGCACGAGAACAGCGGAAGCAGTTGTTGATGGCTTTTCGTAGCCTAGCGTGTGGGTGGTCACGCTGCCCATCGTCACTGCAGCGGAGGACCCCCAATGTGGGCCGGACTTCCCAAAGAGATAATATTTTGGCCGAGTATCCCTCTTGTCAACGCATGCTTGGGTAGCTTTGTCTGATATTGATTTAGACTTTGTTCGGTCAAAACAATACGCGTGTAATTCGGGATTAACCACCACGAGGTTATCAAGGAAATCACCGTTCCATCGTTCGCTTCCGGTCTCATCTCGGTCTCGCCGATGCATCGATAGCATCTACGGCCGTTTGGGAAGACTGGAGCGAGCCTAAACTTGGAATGCCGACGTGTTTGCTCGGAACCAACACGGAGGCGGCCTCAACCCTCGAGTCTCCATTACGGTCGCCCAATTACGCACTCCCCCTTGTCCTCAGCATCAGATAGAGGGATCGGTGCCGGATCTCTCTGTCTGATGTTCGATTCTCGATTGTCCAGGTACCCATCCCACGGACCCCCCACTTTGGTCCGATTGTCACCGTTTTTTACCCGCGCCTCCCAAGTGCCAGCCATACGTCAACTTCACACACTGGAAGGCCCCCCGCAAATTTGTAAATTCAACATTTGCTTTTATTGTCATATCCCACCACCCCCTCCCGTGAACCTTATCCAGGACAATATAATCACGATTTTTGTGCTGGTTTAAAGGCTCCTGTTTCGGTTATGATCTCTCGACGACTCCTCTATTCTTCTCCCCTGCAGTCGCTGAATGCCAGGCGTAACTGGTGGCACGCGCGATATCCTGGATAACCATTTTCTCTGCGCTCAACTCGCGCACCCCTCTGCTTTTCTAGTCCGTTCCTGCTTCACCGTGTAACATCGATGCACAAATCCCGGCTGAACTCGCAACGCGGGCAATTCCACACTAGAGGTCCTATTCTAATCCGTGGTGGCCCTGGGACCGCGATTACCACCGTCGCCACTTTGCATTTTAATGTCATCGGGCGAGTGTGCATCGGTTTCATCGCGGGGAGGGTGCCGCTTCCCACAACAGTCAAGCGCCTTTCTCAAGCGTCAAACGAGTGGGAACTGCAGACTACAATGCCGCCGATTGAGAAGTTAGGCCTACCAGAGAACGAGTTTGCCGTTCCAGTTACGGTCCAAGTTCACTTCCGCGACGAATTCCTCGACACTCTTTACTGCGGGGTGTTTCATTATACCCGTGAAGGTAAGAGTCCAGCGCTTACTTTCAGCGTATTTGATTCTGACGCTAGAGCCTGGTAGATCTGTCCGGTTCCCAGTCGGAAGCAGAACACATTGAACAGCATTTCTCCCCTTCTGATACGGATGCCAAACCGGGGGCCCCTCGTGTCAATCGAACCGTTCACAGCCGCCGTCGTGGGAGGAAAACTCGCCCTCAAGTGACGACACAGCGTAATTCCTACACCCTACTTCGGGTCCCTAGATCCCCCAGTCACTCCGAACCGGAGGGGTCCCCCTTGAAACTGGAGTTCACCAGCGCCTTGCATGCCTTGCGCGAGGACTGGACCGACGGGGAGCTCGGGATTGGGCGGCGACTCGCAAAGTTCACAACGGTCCGAGAGGGGAACCACTTCATTCTCTCTTGCGAAATTATCCGCCAGGAAGCATACGACCCGGAAGACGTCGTTATTTCCTGCATTTACTATCGGGGCACCGATGAATACTACGTGACCTCCGTCGATATCCTCTACTTGTTCGAGAACGTGGCTGACGAGGCCCTTGGTACCTCGGAGAAGACGAGACTACGGAGGAACATCCAGTCGTTCCTCCCAACCCGAGTTGAGAAGGCCGACCGGGCATATGGGGAACTTTATACCCAGATAATGACATTCCCCCCACCAAAACCAAGGACGATTGAGAAGAAAATCAAGGTGTTTCGGTGGGTACTGCTCGAGGACATTTTGAGCAAGATCGCTTCGAAATACGTGCGTCCTAACGCTTACTATCTGAGTCCCCGCGACGCCCAACACTGATGATTAATGCTTCTAGCACATCCTGTCTTCAGGGTTGACTAGCCAACCGCGGTCGCCGACGCTATACCGTTCCCCCTCACCTCCGGAGACTATCACCAGGTCGGGAAGTCTGTCCTCCGATTTTGACCCACAGGAAGGCGCCTCCTGCGACATCCATGTTTCCAAGTCCGCCCCACCATTTGCGGACTACTTGCCACAGACTCATGCGGTTGCCCCCATCCTAACAGCTTACTCCGCGTCCCCTCCCCCGACCTCGTACTCGCCCCCGTACGATGCACCAAGGTACACATTTTTCGACTCCTACGGACACGCTCTCGAGGCCGCCTCCTATCCCCCATCCCCCATAGATGCTATCTATCCGCCACTCAATTATGGATATCATCCATACACGGCGTCCTTCTGACCCTATCGCTTTCGTTCGACCCCGCCCGGTCGCCCATGCTCTTGGATGTTGTTTTCGTTCGATCGCTCCGCCCTTCCACAGGGTATCTCCCCCACTCGATTTGTCAATGCTCTCTCGCGTAGTGAAATCTTGCTTAGCCACCTGCTCGCCGCTCCCAGCTTGACCGTGCACCGTGTTCCGCTTCATTTCGTTCGATTTGCCTTTTATAGTCCTGCCATCCGTTTTCGTTGGTCACCATGCGTGCACCATATACGTCGAATGACCTTCCCTTTCGCACACCGTCCGATCCTCTTTGTAAATAACTTTATGCCTAACTTGCCCCCTGTAATGTTATCGATTATCTGTTATCTGGCGAAGGTTTGTCGGATACTTTAGCATTACGTCTTTTTGCGAAGTCCCCATTGTTCTTCGTTCCTGACGGGGTTTTGAATTCCCATGACAAACGATGACCAAAAGCTTGAAGAATGGAGAGAATGGAAGATCCTTTGCGCATATGTCGATAAGGTCACCGTCCCAGGAGTGAACAGAAGTAGTGATTATAGGAGTAATACAATAGCTACGTGGACGCGTGTTTACTGACCTCTAAGACGATACGGGACGAGAGACCTACGGATGCGCTTGCATTACGTCTTTGCCTCTTGAGGTTGCCCGGCGTGGTGTTCTGCAATGGTTTGTACACGTTTCAGGACTGGGTCCGCCCCTTCCCCCTTCACACGGGAGAGCCACCCCTTGAGGTTACCAAGCATGTCCTCTCGAGATAGTTCTGATGTCACGCTGGGTAAAGTAGTCAGCACAGGTCAGAGAACGGACGATGATCACGACGTACAATCCCCTCTCGTCGAGAGCCTCTTGGAGTTCCGGAAGGGTGAGCCGTTGGCCCAGACCTTCTTGCTCTAGAAGAGCATCATCTTGACTGATCCGCCGTAGGTGGCGTGTCAATCTGGATCGGCGAATAGGAGGGGGGCCGAAGGTCGACAGATCGAGAACGCTGTACGGAATTGAGCTGAGAAGGGAGATACGGCTAAAGAGACTCACCCGCTCACGGCCAATAGCTCCGTCCGAGATAAAGATCTCAGTGATGAGGGAACTTGCAGGGATGCTCGTTCGACGATCTTCTGAAAGTCCTCCTTCATGGAAGCGGCGTAAACGGCAATGTTCTGCCTTTGCTTGGACAAGATCCGTTCACGTTGTGATGGGAGAACACACGTCGAAGGCAACATGAAAGGAGCGTAGAGTACCATCAGGGGTATGAGTTCTTCAAGCGTGACCAACACCAAGACGAACGGAATTAATCTATTCAGTGGGGTAAGTCAAGGTCCGAATACAACAAAGGAATCGAGCGCACTTGCGGAGGTCAGCACGGCAGGTCTCGATGAACCGTGTTTCCCATCGAGAAAGCGGCTCCCCGCCCGCCTTGACCCTGGCGAGTATTTGATTGACTTGTTGTCTGTGGGCGTTTACGAGCTTCAGGCCCCTGAGATAGAATTTCTAGAAATGGCGTTTCTCGAGTGTCAGCGTGTTGGGCGATCGGTTCGCTGGAACGTACAAAGTATTCCTTGGCCTGGTGCCACAATTTCGCAATCTTCGAAGCGCCTGCAGGAGGTGGGGCAAGAATACCATGCCTTGCGGCTTCTCCATAGTCTATCTTCGCTGATTCGACGATACCGGGTTGGGGAGCGGGGTCATTAGCCTTCTTCACATCCCTCTCAACCCCCACGGGACCGGGAGCTGTTACGGTGGAAGCGACAGGCTGGTTTGTAGGTGGAGTCTTTACGGGTCCCGGGCGAAGCTCAATCTTCTGTTTCCGCGATGGGACAGGCTGCAACTGAGGTAGGTCTGGACGGGTGGCTTTTGGCGTAGGATTGGTCGCAGGGGTTGTCAAAAGTCGATACGAATGGACTAACGTCGGCTCATAGCGTAATCTTGAGAAGTTTCGGGGGGCCGCGAGCAAGTATCGTGGAGCTACGGATCTGACAGCCGGGACGGGTTAACCTCCGCGACTGAGGACAAAACACCGCGCAAACCTTTGCGCAATTCCATGGGTGTTCAAGGAGCGAATCATCCGCGAAGGATGGGCACTGTTGGGAGGGGGTGGTGGTTTGGGGAAGGACGACAGCTCTGGTGAACGTTGTGAACGTTCAGCACGCTGACGATGACCTTCGGCTCGGCAACTTTTCCCACGCTTGCAGCCTCACGTCTGATCTCCCAAGTGTCGAGTTCGAAGACATGGACGACTTGCGACTTTGCGCTACGTGCCGCACGAACCTAGACATTAACCGTGCTTAGGTTAAGTCCCCCTGCTTCAGGGCGCTGTATAGCTAATTGCGGGGCACACGACAAAAGAAATGTGTGGATCATGATCTTCTGCCACTAAACAGACACCTTGTTTTCTGACTGAGGTCGGCCGTCCCCTCGGCGTTCCAGCGGAATCGGCATCAGCCCGCTGGGTTGTGAACTCCGCTTCTTCTTGTCATCTGGTGTCAGGGATACTCACTTACCCTTATGTTTGGTTGGTTGCCATGATACTCCCCACCCTTCCGCGCTCAGTGGGACCTAATCAAAATCTTTCCTCGGAGGCTTGATGGTTATGCGACCGACACCCCGTCAGATTCTCGATTCCCGCCCCAAATCGGTGCATTTGTTTGGGACACCTCTCGCAACGTAGGCCGTTTCATAGGATGACGCGAAAGCGGGGTCAGTGGTCCTTGTTCGAGGGGAAATTGGGCCAGGACAAGCGATGCCATAATCCTTTCGCTTCTTGGCTGATGATGTGGAGACGGGTTCCGGTCTGCGTTGGGACCTCAGTACGGTCAGGGGTGGGGGTGTGGGGATACGTGAGCATGGCCTCTCGGATGTGGGTTTGGGTGTTTTACCCCCATGGATGCCTTGGTGTAGTTAGAAAGTGCAGAAAGCGTAAAAGTGATCCACCGGAGTCTATTCCGTCACTGATGCTGCTGATCAGGGACCGGGAGAACCGACACGAGTAGTGTATGCGGTAGTTACTCTTCATCCCCCAAATCCGCTTTCGCCGACGATGTGCTCACCTTGAATTCGCCGGAGCTCCCCCTCGAACCGCAAAGTCAATTTCTTCCATCTCACTTCGGCCTCTGATCTATTGTTCCTCCTCTTCTGTCACTCCGACCCAACCCCGCGGCCTTGCGGTCCCTCAAACCTGAAAAGCCATGACGAATGGCACCGCCAGCGGAAAGAAAGGTGTATGGGAACCCCTTCCCCTCATCGTCTACGGTTATGCAGTTCACCCGCTTTCTCAATCCCGCCGCGACACACATTACTCGAATCGGACACGAATATCTGCCTTCACCGATGTTTCTGGAACGACGGATGACCCTCTAATCTATCGGGATATCGTCTCCTTGGAGGTCGGCGACGAGATCTACGCCTTTGAGAAGTACACGCCAAAGGGCAAAGAGGTGGAGGGGGTGTGGTATCGAGGGTACGCGAACCCGTTCTATGAACTAAAACCCGTGCCCACATTTCATAGTTACGTTGTCTGCACGTCCCGGAGGCCGCCAATAAACTGGTCAGCCGACCCGTCGACCTCGAAAGCAGCCACCAAAACCGAAGAGCTACAGCAGGTTTTCATCGGAATCTTCCCAGCCTCCCACATCTATGTCCGAGACGAGCTGGCCGACCCGCAAGGGCGACTCGCTGAAGTCGCAACGCGTCTCAATGGTGCTCCATCCACTCCCACCGCGCAATCGCCCCCACCAGAGCCGCACCCCAAGGAGGAGGATCCGGAGCAATGGTCTATGGCCCGTAAATCCTTCAAGGTCGGCCCTCGCCCCGACCAAGCGACCACTTCCCGGAGTGCCCTTCCAGTATACCCCGCAAGTCTCAGGTCTATCTCTCCCACCGAATCCCAGACCATGAAACCCCTCCCGCCGAGGTTCTCTCTCAAATCCGGAGACGACACCGCGTCTGGCGGCGCTCAACCGATCGTTGATGAGATTGCCTCTGCGTTGCGAGAATGGCACGCCCTCATGTTCCACTATCTCGCTTGCCGTGATTACAAAATCTTTCATCGCGTACGCGAACACATCGAAGCGCTTCATTTCGGGAGGCGCCAATTACTAGTACAAACGCTCAGCTCGGAGGAAACGACTAGCCTCCGAAGAGAATGTGTTGTGCGATTGGTTGGTGGGAATATTGTGCAAGGTTTGGACGTCATCGTGCGCCACCCAGCCTGGGGGGCTTTGGTTACGGTGGATGTCGAAGGCGAGGTAGATCCCAGGAGCTGGGTCAGTCCTGTACGCATGTATGCAATGCAGGCCGCTTTGGCGTATATGAACCCACTCTCATCTCCGAGTCTCTCAAAAGCCTCCCTAACCACCGCGTTCGACCTCTCCACCCCATTCGGTTCCATTCCCTCACCCCTCACCCCAAATCCCTCCGACTCAACCCGATTAAGGGGCACCCCCCGTGGTCACGGCTCATTCAGTACACCCACTCCGACTCCCTCAGGAAAGGCTCGGTTCTATCATGTCTATCTCGACGTTCGCGCATTCGTCGCGTCTCCTTGTTCGCCTGGGGAATTTGCGGAACTTTATTTTTCCCTGTACAACAAAGCTGACGGCAAATTCCTTACTGAGGAGTTTTGTGTGCACCTAAACCATAACGGCGTGTTGGCGCGAGATCCCACGGCTCGCATCAAGACCCTATTCACGGATCTGGTTCAGTCGGATGCTCAGGACCCGATTTACCTCGTTTGTCGGATCGTCCGAAACGGCGCCATGAAAATGGGTGCGGGTCCAGGTTCAGAGCTCGGGAGTGGACGACGTGGTTCAGACGCTTCGTTCCGTGGCGGAACCGACCGCAACTCGGCCTCCTGGGATCCTTCAATGAGTTCCCTGGCGCTGGCAACAAATGGAGGGCGAACCCCAATTGTTGAAACCACCTCTTACCGAAGACCATTTGGCTGCGCCGTTCTGGAACTCTCGCAACTTGCCCACATGGCTCAAGAAAATCTGGATATCTCGGCCACTCGGGAACATAGCATGCCGATTTACACCCCTACGAACGAGACCATTTTCTCTGTACTTCACCAGGATATCATCATGGGTAACAGTAAAGAATACGAGAAGTCGCAGAGGTACAGTTGCCATTCCGCTTACTTCCTACCCCAACTGACACTTTGCAATTAGGGCGGAGATGATTGCCGTGTCGATCAAAGTTTTCCGTGGCCAGGCTGAAACGATCATTCGAGAGAACTCCTCCCTGCTACAGGATGCATCCATTACCTTAGGTCTCAGCTTCCCCGATGTGGTCTTCCCAGGAGATTTGAGGAACGAAATGTACATCAAGTTGTGGAGTGCGGATTTTTCACCTTCCGGAAACGCCCAAGCGCGCAGGAGCGTAGCAAACTTTGCCCGTGGCGCCGTCAACAGTACACACAACAATGTTCAAGTCACGATAGAAGTTCGCGACCAGGACGGTAGATCAGTTCCTCCCACCCTCTCCGCCGGAAGTGGCGAACCACTTACCACCCACTTCCACTCCATGGTATTTCAACGGAACAACCAACCAACGTTCGGCGAGCTTGTTAAACTCTCCCTCCCGCTGGGCGGTATCACAAGATGGCACGTATTTTTCACCTTCCGCAACCGTGGACGAGACAAGGCAGCTCGAGGAAGTACCGATACCTCTGACCGACCATTCGCGTTCGCGTTCGTACCCCTTTTCCCCGACGGACGCGCGGCTCTCGAAGATGGGCCACATACACTCCTGCTCTACCGCGCCGATCGACTCGGTCAGATCACACCAGATATGTATCTTGGGGCGCCATCGTGGGTCCCCCCCGGCCAAAAACCCGACCAGGTCTTCATCCCTCCGGAACTACAGAAGATCGCTCCCGTGATGAAGGACACCCTTACGATCCGGAACTCTCTTTGCTCGACAAAGTACACCCAGAACCCCGTGTTATTGAGCCTACTTTACTGGGAGCAAATAACCGACGAAGAGGAGTTGAAGACCGTTCTCGGCAAGTTTACGTTCGTAGGCGAAGTGGAGATCGTCAAGTTCCTTGGGGATATATTCAACTCGTTATTCGGCATTATGGTCTCCACGCACAACCAATCAGGGGAGATCGACCTTCTCATCTTCAACGCACTCGTAACGGTACTGCGGATCGTCCAGGACCGCAGGTTCAACAACTTCCAACCAGTGCTGGACGTCTACATCGAGAGCCATTTCAACTGCCCCCTTGCATCCAGCCGCATGATGCGCTCGATGAACCTCCTGTTGGCCAACCCCACTTCCCCAGATACCGCTTCCTCCCTTCGAGCTTCTCTGACAGTGTGGGATTATGTGTTCAAATTCATAACTCGGTCACGCGAACTGCAGAAAGCCAAGGAACTCGGGATCGCTGGAGGAGCTACCGCCGAGCACTTGGAGTCCACGTTTAGACGGGATCTACGCGCCCACCTCGGAGAGTTCAACAAGATGCTGTCCACCACAACGCCCGCTTCGATCATCGGAACCCAGACGATGGCCCTGCAGAACTTCACCTCGATCCTCCCAGAGCTTGCCAAGATTTTCCCCGTTACGGAACTGGTCTCCCACGTCCGCACTTTCGCCAACGCAATCGTGATAGGCAAGGGGAAGATCGTTGTATGGAAGTTGATCATGTTCCTCCAGGTTGTCAGGGGATTCTTATTCGATACTCCGAGTTCGCGTTCACTTCTGTTAGAGGCAGTCGTGATCTGGATCAAGCCGCACTTTGGTCGTTTCGACGAGTATGTCCAGACAAACCCTGGCGACTCGGAGGCAACGAAGGACGCTGCGCGGATCAACTGGCTAGAGAACATCAGGTTATGCGTAACTATCATCGCTGTGATGCTGGACAAGCTCTGCACGTCCCTCGTCCAGCCCGGTATCCTGGTAGATAAGGGTCTTCTAAGGAAGGAACAGGATAACGTGGATTATTTGCTCTCGCTACTCCCCAGGTTCGTTTTGCATTTTCTTCCTTGCCATGTAGTTGCTTATGGGGATATTTAGGCTGGTTGAATCCTACCACGAGTACCAGAGTCCTGCCTCGCGCCGCGCGATGGAACAAGTGCGATCAACGAGTACACTGCCCTCGAACATTCCGGTCACATTCCCAGAATCCTACCCTTTCTCCCTCCTCTCACACCTCCCCAAATGGCCATCAAACGGATCCTCGACCACCGATATTTCATCCATGTTCTACCCCGGCCTTGGCGAAACCGCCATGATTTTCCTGGTCCTATTATCCGTAACGTCGAAGAAGCAACTGTTGGACTTCCTTGAGTCAAGCTTCGAGATTGAGGGGCGGGATAACTTCTCCAAGATGCTCATCTCGATATTCAAAGTCGCTTCGTCGATATTGGATAACGAGGCATTCCCTGGGAGTTGGCTCAACGTGAATATCCTCGCCCACAAGGTCCTGATAAGATTCTGGGATCCAGTCACGACGATCCTGGAGCGGGAGTTTATTCCCAGACCTGACGGTGGTTTCGAATTCGACAAGGCTCTGTGGACGGAAGGGTTCCATATGCTGCTGAAGCTATTATCATCTGAACAGCTCGTGATCGAGGACTTCAGCCCACAGGTAGTTATATCTCGTGTTGTGTGTTTGATTTTCTGAACGCGTTTTCCAGAAACGTCGTGCAGTTTGGCGTTTGGCCGGTGATATTCGAGGTGAGGGAGCCGCGATACTGCTCCGATTATGGGATGCCTTGGGGTGGCCGGAGGACTTGTCACTCAGCAATGGAGCTGTCTCTCGCTACGGAGTATGTCGCTCCATACTTCTCCTTGATACTTGTCCTGACCCCGCTCTTAGGGATACCAGGTAGCACTCAGCTCCCTCGTGGGACAGGTTGTCAATCTGTGTCTCAGCCACCATGACCTGCTCCGAAACAACGCTGTCCAGATCCTTTACAGCATGATCGTTTCCGAACACCACGTTTCACAACATTTCGACCACATCGAGAACGAGCTCGTCAGCAAACTTGATCAACTGTTCATGTCCGATAGTAAAGGGGACGACATCTCTCGCGCTTTCTTTATCGGACACCTTCGGCACCTGTTTGAAACGTCTTCGGTTGATGAGCAGTTGCGCGAGAACGTTGCGAACTTCTTGGATTCCGTCGACCTCTTCTTGGAGTTGTTGCTAAGCGTCAAGGCCCTCCCTGAAGGCGAAGAGTTCTCTGACGACCGTGTTATTGCTACGGTACGCCCTTTCTGCTTCAAAACACCCGTTTGTTGATCCGTTACCTGTAGCTCCGCCTCATGAACTTCATCCGGAGAATTGGTCGGGATGGGATGTACATCAAATACGTTCACCAGCTGGTCAACGTAAGAACTTCGCTCCGTATTTGGATACGGTATCTAAAGCGACCCCTCAGATGCACCTTCAATCCCAGAACTACGTCGAAGCCGCACTCACGCTCAAACTCCACGCCGAGATGCACGAGTGGGATCTCACCTCATTCGTCGAGCCGATGGAAGACCTTGGATTACCACAGCAATCACAATTCCACCGAAAGGAGACGCTATACCTTCTCATCCTTGATTACTTGGGCAAGGGCAAGGCCTGGGAGAGCGCCATCGAGATCTGCAAGGAGCTCGCATACCAACATGCGGAGATCACGTTCAACTAGTAAGATCTGCAATTTCCCCTTTCAACCTCTACCGGTGTGCTCATTCGTATAAGTGCTCGGTTGGCGGAAATCCTCCGTCATCAAGCTACACTTCTGGAACACATCGTAATGGACGAGCGTTTCTATGCCGAATACTTCAGGGTCGCCTTCTACGGAAATTTCCCTGTGGCCTTGCGGAACAAACAGTTCATTGTATGTGTTGAGATCTCTGAGGTCCGAGGTTCGTTTGTGATAACTGACTCACCCATTAGTACCGCGGGTTCGAGTGGGAGAAACTCGGAGCATTTTGTGAACGGATGCTCAATAAACACCCCGGGGCACAATTGCTTAGAACTGCAGGCGACCCCCCCGTCGATATCCGGTTTGGAACGGATCAATACATCCAATGTACTTCCGTGGCTCCTGAACCGGACCGCACCTTGCCGATATTCTCCAACCTGGACGTGCCGCTCGCCGTACGGTCCTATTACGAACACAGGTCTGTCCAATCGTTTCTTGATGGGTCTGGGGTGCATATTAACGTGTCGTTTTGACCGACAGTGCTATCAACCTGTTCAGCAGCTCGAGGCCTATCACAAAGGGACGGGAGGGTTCGGAGGAATCCTGGATCGAAAAGACCTACTTCACAACTGAAGAAGCGTTCCCAACCGTCCTGCGAAGGTCCGAGATCATCGCGGTCGAGGTGATGGAGATCTCACCTATCGAGCGAGTACTCAACGACGTCGAGGATCGCACGAAGGAGTTGGGTGGTTTGTGCACGAAATACTCGACCGCCGTCAAGACCGGGCAATCGGTGTCGACAAACCCGTTGACGATGGCGTTGAATACCGCTGTCGACGCGCCACAAGAGAATGGGGTGCCATCCTTCCGACATTTCTTGAGTAACGAATACATCACGAGGAACCCAGACAGGCTCCAGATCGTCGAACGGCTGCGTATTGCGATTGATGACCATGTATGTGTTGTGGTCTTCGTCCGTTAACTTCTGATCCCGCTGACATCTGTACCTCTAGGTCCGGGTTATTGACACCTGTCTCCGCCTCCACGGTCAGATATGTCCCCCAGAAATGCTTGCGATCCACGAAGGCACTCTTGAGAAGCTTTTCCAAAAGAACTTTTATGAGGAGATCCGCCGTCTGGATCTTGGGGATGGAAGAATGGACAGCGCTCCGCTCTCTCCATCTGTGAAATCTCCTGGGGGTTCCAAACCCTCTCTGTACGAGCGGTCGACGAACCAGTCAGTCACGAGCGTTCTGACGAGCCGTCCAACCCAAAACGGGCTTTCCGGACCGATGCCTCCCCCGCTTCCACAACCCCCTGGTCTCCTTAGTGCCGAGATTAGTACAGCGGAAAGCCAGTACGACGGGCTGCCCTCTCCAACGCAGTTGACTCCACTCCAGAGGCATCTCGCGCATTTGGTGAGGCACGGGTTCAATGGGGTCGCTTCGCGACCGGATAACGATTCACACTTGTCACAATCGCCACCAAGCTCGACCGCGAACTTGCCCGGGGAGCCTCTTGGTTCTGCGTCGACCGCGTCTGCTACTGGTTCGAACTCCATCAAGGCGAGGTTATCGAACAAGTTCGGGAGCTTGAACTTTGGCCGTGGTTGATCTCTTATTGCTGTCGTTCGTCAAACGCTCGGAGGAAGAGGATGGGTCATTCAAGGAGCCAGATCGCGAGTACCTCCATACCTCTGTCCCCCCCCCCTCTCCCATGAGTCTGTTTCGGTCCTTTAAAGAACCATTCTCTCCGCTGTGATTTATTAGGATGTAGTTAATTCGTACTCGGTGTACATGCGCTCTCTCTTGTCTCACTCGCCCCCAGCACCTCTTACCCCACTCCCCTTTCGTCGCATCTCTTCTCGTGATATCCTTACCTTATTACTTTTGTATCCCCTCCCCCCATTCGGCTCTGCTTTCTTATGGATTTGAGCCGGATTTTACCTCTTCTTTCAATCCTTCCTGTGACAGTCTATCGCCTTTTCTTTCTTATCCAGCCTTTCCTAACTCGGGATCCTGTTGCTCGTCGCGAGAAGTAGCTCACATGCCGGTAAAATTGGACCTTACTTACCAGTCCCCTAATTTGATTTCCCGGACATACCCACACCATCCGCGGCGCAGCCGGTGTGGTGACATCGGATGACTCGCATCATGTATGTGTATGTATATCTACGCACTGAAAAAAGGTCGAGCTTTCATATTTTTTCGTTCACACGCCGGTCTGCACGAACGGGGGGGAGCCCTGTGTATTGCGGGAATCTCTACACAATGGAAACGCTAGTAAAAGTCCTGACCGGCCGGCTTCTGGGGAAGTGGTTAGGGAGAACAGAACGTAAACTCCAATCCGTTTGAATACTGAAAACAAGATGAGATCGATCTGCAATGTGGACAAGCAGGGAGAAGAGAGTAGGAAACGAGAGAAAGAAGGAAAACAATATCGAGGGGGGGATTACCGGGGGGATATATGTACAGAGCGAGATTCATTGTCGACTGGCAGGGGGGGGTGTTAGCGAAAACACGGTGGATCTTTGGGGGTGTGCAACGAGCAAAAAGGATCGAGAACGAGCCTCGAAATAAGATAGAATAAAAATGTGGTAGCGTAAGCCTCTGGTGATGGGGGAAAGGAAAACACTGAGGACTGACGGTTTTCGTGAGCACTGTGGAAATGGAGTGAACAGGACAGCAAGGAATCGACCAAGGTGAGGGAAGGCGAGAGAAAAGCAGAGAACTAGGAAACGGGAACCGAGAACCGAGGGAGGGGCATGGGACGTGGGGGGGGGATATAGAGAACACGTAGGATAGGTGGGAAAAACACAAGATAGGAAGGGAAACTACATGCAGCTGTAAAAACATGCAGGTTCGTTAGTGAACAAGGAGATTGGGGGTTGTCTGTTTATACATTGCGAGCTGAAGCAGAGGATGATGTGAAAACGATGTGGTGAACGTTGGGCGAGCGCGGCCGTAAGACAGCATGGTGGGCTAAGTGAGGTCTATGCGTTATGCGGAGACGATGACGAGCGTGTCTGGACGACGGCAGGGGGAGGGTGATCAGGAAACGGCTCTGACGCTCCAAGGCTGAGGTTCTGCGAGGGGCGAGTCCATCGCCTCTTCTTCCTCCACGTCGACCGGAACCGGAATCCTCCTTCCCCAACAGCCCCCAACAGACCGTAATTTTTCAGCGGCTGATGCCCCCGATGGAGGTTGATATAGCCCATCTTGCTCGTCATCCTCCTCAGGTTTGATTATGACGGTGGAGGAAGACGAGACCCGATGGATCGGCGCCTCCTCAGGAGTGTGAGCATCGGTGGCGTTATGGTCCGAGTGGGGGTCTGCGATGAAAGCGTTGAAGAAATTGACAACATCCGAAACCCCCAGGGTTTGGGCGTCGTGCGGAGGTTGCTGGTCCGCGTGGAGTGTACTCTCTGGAGGGGAGAGAGAGTCAGTACCGAGATTGGGCACCCAATCACCGGGGTTATTGGTGTCTCCGATAGTACCAAACTCAAGCTGGAAGCTCGACGGGGGCTCGGCGGTGAGCGCGCTCTGGGGGTATGAGAGGTGGAAGACAGATTGATCTGGAACGTTGGACAACATGTTCAGGTAGCTGCCCAGATCCTGATCCCCGAGACCCATGCTGAGTTGAGGTTGAGGAATTTCGAAGGGAATGAATTCAATCTATCGGTGGGTTAGCCAGCGCTATAGTTTGGCGGTGCTTCAATACATACCTGGTTAAACGGCTCGAGGTCGATGGGCGACAACAAGTCGTTCTGGGCCAACCCATCGGGAGGATGGAGGTGATCTCGTTCGGTTGTTGTTGGCTCACCAGCGGTCACCTGCCCTTCGGCCGGGGCGACAGGAGAGACAGACTGTAACCAGGCAGTTACGTCCTCGGGTGTCCATTGGGACGTTGTGGCTGGGGTGGGATCCGTGAACAGACCCAGGGCGGGTGCGGGGTTAATGGGGATGGAGCCGTTCTGGAGGGGTGCGGGAATCATGGAAACGGGGGGAATCATGGGAGGGGAGGTTGAGGCGTCGGGGAGGTTGATTTGGGCGAGCAATGACGGGGATGGAGGAAGCGACGTTGCGTCGTCAAGATGCGGTGAAGGGACATCTTCGTTTATGGGGAAAAATGGAGCCGGCGCGGGGGCGTATGTGGCGAAATGTTGATCAGTCAAGGAGAGTACGGGATCATTCTTTGGAGGAGTGGGAGATCTCGTCTTGCTGTTTCGAACTTTTCGCTTCGGGGGGGAAGCGGATCTCGAACTGCGGGTGGCCTGTACCCTTTTAACGGCACTGTTGGCGGCCTTGGCCTTCTTGACCGCCTTGACCTTGTCAGATTTCTTGACAGGGTTGAAGCGATAGTGGGGGTAACGGGCTTGATGCTCGACCTTCTTGGCCTCGGCGAGCATCTCAAAGTGCAGTTTGACATCTGGAGTCGCGTCCCTCCAGGCTTTGCTGATAATAGCAGAGATTTCGGATTGGGCGCGACCCTCGAGATCCGTACGCTCCCTCGCCATGTGGGAGCGATAGAGGATCCAACTGTTGGGTGGCCGTGGTGGCCGCTCCGGGTCCTGTTGATGGGGCATTGGTTCGTCCGAGTTTGCGTGGGCGAAGCGGGTTGAGCTTGGTTCGTTTACAGGGAACTGGCCGTAAGTGGGGCGAGTGTCCGGTATAGGTGGGGGAGGGGGAGGGGGAGGGGGCGGGTTAACGCGTCGCTGAGGGATACTAATAGAGAGACGAGTCGAGCGCCGGATGCGGATGGGGGGAGTGGGAGAGAGGTAGTAGGGTTCGAATTCGGGGTGAGCCAAAGAGATTTGGCCTTGTGGGTCCATGACCTGAGCTCGCAGCATGGCTAGGATCAAGTCTCCCTGCTCGAAATCGCTCTGCTTGAAGTCGAGGAGGGAAAACGGAGGAGGACAGAGGACACGAGACGAGGAGACGGCGGTGGAGAGACAAGAAACGGACGGAAATGATTTCTCCCATGTTTTCACAGCCAGAGGCGATTTAGTGCTCAAGGCCGAGTATTCCCATTTAGGCAGACAATGGTCCTCGGCCACTTCCGGCTCCCCAATCGGGCGAACAATGCGTTCCCGAACCCTTACTCGTCCAGTTTTCGTCCCAGCTAGGTTACGACTGC